>Ga0315289_10009175_pt1 | contig 14256 bp, 12 predicted proteins | sample YL17G11_40_MG_FD_203452 | JGI IMG/M metagenome (GOLD analysis project Ga0315289, IMG submission 203452) | Sediment microbial communities from Yellowstone Lake, YNP, Wyoming, USA - YL17G11_40 | ecosystem: Environmental > Aquatic > Freshwater > Lake > Sediment | place: USA: Wyoming | collected...
GATTTGAAGGAAGAGTGGAAAGTCTTCACCGGCAAGAACGCCGATTACTACAAACTCTCGGCAGCCGATTTCGAAGCCAAATGGAAATCGCCGGGCAAGACCGCCTGATTTGTGCGGCAGGAAGCGGCGGCTGTCACTCTGAGCGGAGCGAAGAGTCTCGCTGGCAACTGGCGGGATGTTTCGCTCCGCTCAGCATGACAAGCACACCCGAATTGAGGTTACGATGGACGAAACAACTCTCGCGGGACACAAGCCCGCGCCAGAATATTCTGTGGACAGTGCGGAAAGCAAGATCCAAGAAGCACTCCGCGCGATCAAAGACCCGGAAATCGGACTGGACGTCATTCAGTTGGGGTTGATCCGCGAAATCTTGCTGAACCATGACGAGCCGGAAATCAAGATGGTGCTGACCACGCCGTTTTGCCCGTACGGCGGCTGGCTCATTCAGCAGATTCAGGACACGGCGCAACAAACGCACGGCAAGCAAATCAAGATCACGGTGCTGCCCGAAATGTGGGATCCGAATTACATGGAAGACCCAGGCCTATTGATGGGGTGGTAGTCTGATAATCAGATCGTCGCGTGGTCAATGGCTGAATTGGTGACGCGACTATACGACTAACGGAAAGGACACGAATGTCACAACCTGGTTTGAACGTATCCGCCATCCGCGAAGACTTTCCGATTCTCCAGCAAACGGTGAACGGGAAACCGCTGGTCTATCTCGACAGTACGTCAACGTCCCAAAAGCCGGAAGCCGTGCTGCGCGCGATGGACGAGTACTATCGCCGGTTCAATGCGAACGCCCATCGCGGCGTGTACTATCTCGCGGAAGAAGCGACGGCGCGGTTCGAAGGCGCGCGCAAGAAAATCCAAAAATTCATCAACGCGAAATCGTACCGCGAAATCGTCTACACGCGCAACGCGACCGAAGCGCTCAACCTCGTCGCGTATACCTGGGCGCGCCAGAACATTCGCGCGGGCGACGAGATCGTCACGACGCTGCTCGAACACCACTCGAACATCGTGCCCTGGCAACTCCTCGCCAGAGAGAAAAACGCGACCTTGCAATTTATCGAGGTGGACGATCAAGCACGTCTGCGCCCCGACCACATTGAGCAATTCATCACCGCGAAAACAAAACTCGTCGCGGTCACGATGATGTCGAACGTCGCGGGAACGATCACGCCGCTGAAGGCGATCATCGAACGCGCCCACGCGGTTGGCGCGGTGGTCGTCGTGGATGGCGCGCAAGGCGTCCCCCATTCGCCGGTTGACGTTCAAGCGCTCGATTGCGATTTTCTCGCGTTCAGCGGACACAAAATGCTTGGTCCTTTCCTCGGCATTCTCTACGGCAAGCGCGCCCTCCTCGAAGCCATGCCCCCCTTCCTCGGCGGCGGCGATATGATTCGCGAAGTGTATCGCGACCGCGCGACCTGGAATGAATTGCCGCACAAGTTCGAAGCCGGAACGCCCGCGATTGCTGAAGCGGTTGGCATGGGCGCGGCGATTGACTATCTCAACACGCTGGGCATGGAAAACGTGCGCGCGCACGAACGTGATCTGATCGCGTACGCGCTGAGGAAATTCCGTGAACTCGACGGCGTACGCGTGATCGGACCGCAAGACCCGGAGCAGCGCGGCGCTGTGCTCTCGTTCGACCTTGCCGGGGTGCATCCGCACGACGTCGCGCAGATTTTCGACCGCGAAGGGCTGTGCGTGCGCGCGGGTCATCACTGCGCGATGCCATTGCACGAGCATTATGGACTTGCGGCGACGACGCGCGCGTCGTTCTATGTATACAACACGCCAGAAGAAGTGGACAAGTTGGTGGAGACGATCAGCAAAGTGCGGCAGATTTTCAAATCTGAGTGAATCAATCAACTGAAGGTTTTTTAGAATGGATGATCTCTATCGCGAACTCATTCTCGATCACTATCAACATCCGCACAATCACGGCGACATTCCGGGCGCGGATATTTCGTACGAAGACTCGAATCCACTGTGCGGCGACAAGATTCGGATTGACATCAAACTGAAAGGCAATGTCGTCGCGGACGTGAAATTCAACGGCAAGGGCTGCGCGATCAGCCAGGCGTCCGCGTCAATGCTCACCGACGAATTGATCGGCAAATCGCTCGACGACATCAAGAAAATGGACAAGCAATTCATTCTGGATCTGCTTGGCATTCCGTTGGGACCCTCGCGGATCAAGTGTGCACTACTGCCGCTCAAAGTGATCAAGGCGGGCATCTACGGTATCAAGACGTGGCCCGATGAGGAAGAGGAAGAGTGAGTGAGAGCGCGGGAGAGTGGGAGAGTGGGAAAAAGCCCTTCCCCTCTGTTCATCAGTGGAGAGAATTTGGCTGATTACACCATCGTCGCCAAAATCACCGACATCAAACCCGGCGAGATCAAATCCTTCGACGTTAGTGACGAGCAAGTGCTGGTTGCCAACTGGCAAGGCGCGCTGTTCGCGACACAAAACTTGTGCACGCACGACAACGGCACGCTGTCCGACGGCACGCTCGTTGACGGTGAAATCGAATGTCCGCGCCACGGTGGCCGCTTCAACCCCGCGACCGGCGCGGCAACGCAAATGCCGGCGATGTTTCCGATCAAGACATTCCCCATAAAAGTGGAAGGGGAAAACGTGATGGTGGCAATAGAATAATCCTATTCACCTACGCCCGCACAAATTGCGCGAGCGTTTTCTTTGGCGCTGGAATTCGCCACTTGACTTTTCGCCGCCGCCGCGTTATAATGTTCTCAGAATACATTATATATAATGTATCGCCTGGACGAAGATGTCAGAGCTCAATGATCTTGCTCAAACTCAATTGCGTCATCTGATTGCCGAACGACTGCGCGCCGCGATTCTCGCCAACGAATTCAAGCCCGGCGATTGGTTGCGCCAGGAGCAACTCGCACAACAATTCGGCGTAAGCCAGACTCCGGTGCGCGAAGCGCTCCAAGACCTCGTCGGCGAAGGCGTCGTCGAGCGGGTCCCCTATCGCGGTATTCGCGTCATCGAATTCACCCTCACCGATCTGCGCGATTTGTACGCTTGCCGCGCGTTTATGGAAGGCATCGCCGCGCGTTACGCCGCGCAACATATCACCCCGAAAGAAATCGCCGCACTCAAGCGCCTGGTCGACGAGATGGCAACTGCTTTTGCGCGCAAAAAATGGAACGTGTATCGCGAACTCAACCGGCAATTTCATCAAGGCATCTACGCCACCAGCCGCCACCCCTTTCTGACGCGAACCCTGAATCAGTTGTGGACGGCATACCCGACGATGATGCTTAGTAATTTTCCCGGTCCTATCCGCAAACGGCGCACCTTGAACACGCGTGAACATCTCGCCATCATTAACGCACTCGAAACGCGCGACGCCACGCGCGCCGAACGATTGATGCGCGCGCACATCGAGGAAAGTGTGCGGCGGATCCAAGTCATGTTGCATCCTACGAAATAATCCAGATCACCCGGATTTCTCAAACACAGGAGTTGGCTATGACCCTTTCGACGCTTGCCATGTCCATCGCCGAATCGCCCACGCTGCGGCTCAACGAAGAAGCCCGGCTGTTGCGCGAACGCGGCGAACCCGTGATCCATCTCGGCATCGGCGAACCGAAAAACCGCGCGCCGATGACCGCGCTGTTGAGCGCGGCGTCGAAACTGAACACTGGCGACATCAAATACTCGCCGACAGATGGCATCCCCTCGCTCAAAAAAGCGATCATCCGCTACACCGAAGAGAACTACGACCGCCTCGTCGCACCGGAAAACGTCATCGTCTCCGCTGGCGCGAAGCAGAGCATTTTCAACCTCCTCTATTCCATCCTCAATCCGCAAGAGGAAGTGATCATCCTCGCGCCGTACTGGGTCAGTTACCCGGAAATCGTCAAGATGTGCTACGGCATTCCGGTGATCGTGCGTCCCGAAGACGGCACGTTCCATCCACGCTTTGAAGACATCGAGCGCGTCGTTACATCATCCACCAAAGCGATCATCATCAACTCGCCGAACAATCCATCGGGCATTATTTTTTCCGACGAGTTCCTCGCCAAGATCGTGGATTTCTGCGAACGCAAAGGCATTTACATCATCGCCGACGACATTTACCACAAACTCGTCTTCGACGGCAAACACCCGACGCCGGCGTACCGGTTCACAAGCAAAGACGTCGAAAACACCAGGGTCGTCGCCGTCAATGGCGTCGCGAAACTGTACGGGATGACCGGCTTTCGCATCGGCTGGGCAATCGCGCCGCGCAAAATGGTCGAAGTGATGATCAACGTGCAAGGACAAATCACGACTTGCGTCTCACCGTTTCTCCAAGTCGCCGCCGAAGGCGCGCTGATCGGTTTGCAGAGCATCGTCGAGCAATTGCGTTTGACGATCCAAAACAATCGCGACGTGATTATGCAGGAGTTGTACTCGTTCACCGGCATCAAGTGCGTCAAGCCGCAAGGCACCTTCTACTGCTTGCCCGATTTTCGCGCGTACCAACAAGACTCGGTTGCGCTCTCCGATTTTCTGCTCAAGCGCGCCTACGTCGTCACGGTACCCGGCAAAGAATTCGGAATGGAAGGACACTTGCGCCTGAGTTTCGCCGGCTCGGTGAAGGATTTGACTGATGGGATCGCGCGCATCAAGTGGGCGCTCGATCCCAATTCGCCAAACGAGATTTACATTGGTGATAGGAAGATGCTCAGGGATTGGATGTAGAGTCGCGCGTGTCATTGCGAGCGTTTTCCGGGAAGCAATCCCCAACTCGCGATTTGGAGACACCTGCACTTGCGTGCGGTGCAAGTGTTGCGTCGTTGCACACACTGCCCTTCGCAATGACAATGGCGCTGGACTAGGGCTGAGGATAGACTATGAATAATATCTTGAACATCAAAACACCAGCGGAACCCCAAGCCGCCGCGCTGAAAGCGGATTATGGACTCGAAAATCTGGGGCTGACGAATCTGCGGCAAGTGTACTGGAACTTGCCGATGGAAGCGCTGTACGAGGAAGTCATCTTTCGCGGCGAAGCGAAAATCACGCAGCAAGGACCGCTCGTCGCGAAAACGGGTCAGCACACCGGACGTTCCGCCAGCGACAAAGCGATCGTGCGCGAGTCAACTTCCGAGAACCACGTGTGGTGGGGAGAGTACAATCGTCCGCTCGCGCCGGATAAATTCGACGAGTTGTTCGGACGGATGCAAGGATACTTTCAGGGACGCGACGTCTTCGTGCAAGATTGCTGCGTCGGCGCGGATCCGGAATTTCAAATGCCGATTCGCGTCGTCACCGAACTGGCGTGGCATTCATTGTTCGTGCGGAATATGTTCCTGCCGCTCAAAACGAACGAAGAATATCGGCGGCACATTCCAGAGTTCACCGTGATCGCCGCGCCGTCGTTCAAGGGAATTCCGCAAATTGACCAGACTGCCGCGAATACGTTCATCGCACTGAACCTCGATCAACGCCTGTGCATCATCGGCAACACCGCGTACGCCGGCGAAATCAAAAAATCCGTCTTCACGGTGCTCAACTATTTTCTGCCGCTCAAAGGGGTGATGCCGATGCACTGCTCCGCCAACGTCGGCAAGGAAGGCGATGTCGCGCTCTTTTTCGGACTGTCCGGCACCGGCAAGACGACGCTCTCCGCGGATCCGCTGCGCGGGCTCATCGGCGACGACGAACACGGCTGGAGCGACAACGGCGTCTTCAATTTCGAAGGCGGCTGTTACGCCAAAGTGATCACTCTCTCGCCGACCGCCGAGCCGCAGATTTACGCGACGACGCGCCGCTTTGGCACGATTCTCGAAAACGTCGTGTTCGATCCGGTGACGCGCCTGATCGATCTTGACGACGCGACGATTACCGAGAATACGCGCGCATCGTATCCTCTCGAATTCATTGACAACGCATTGTCGGAAAAGCGCGGGGGGCATCCGAAGAACATCGTTCTGCTGACGTGCGACGCATCCGGCGTGATGCCGCCCATCGCGAAACTCACGCCCGAGCAGGCGATGTATCAATTCATCTCCGGCTACACCGCCAAAATCGCCGGCACCGAAATCGGGCTGGGCGCGGAACCAGAAATCACGTTCAGCGCGTGCTTCGGCGGACCGTTTATGGCGCACCATCCGTCCGTTTACGCGGATTTGCTCAGGAAAAAAATCTTGCGCTACGGCGTGAACTGCTGGCTCGTGAACACGGGCTGGGTCGGCGGACCGTACGGCATTGGCAAGCGCATCAGCATTAAGTACACGCGCGCGATGCTGAACGCCGCGCTCTCTGGCAAACTGCTCAACGTCGCCTACACCACCGATCCGGTTTTCGGATTCCAGGTTCCGAGAACTTGCCCCGACGTTCCCGATGACGTGCTGAATCCCGCGAGTTCGTGGCACAACCAGACCGTGTACATGCAAAAGTATCGCTCGCTCGCGTCGCGGTTCGTTGACAATTTCAAAAAGTTTGAAAATCAAATACCGCCGGACATGTTCCCACCCGGAAGTTTACCCAAAATCTAGTGCCGCTGACCTTCACTTCCACGCCTAGCACTTCCAAGCCCCGTCGTTTCATCTCAAACGACGGGTTTTGAGTTCCTGTGAAAACATCTTGCCGAAATCGCAAAGCCGCGTCAATCGCTTCTTCCGTAACCTTGCGCGCGGCAATCTCGGCTTTTAGTTCGTCGCGTCGCCTAGTCAGCGCATCAAACCGCGCGTTGACCTCGTGCGCCTTCTCTTCCAACGCGCGCCCCACTGCCCCGCTCGCCTTGACCAGTGCCGCCGCGCAGTCTGTCACTTCCTTCTCGCAATCTGTCAGCATCGCTTCGACTATTGCAAGTTCATCGCGCTTGGGTTCTTGCGCGGCACATTCTTCTTGTTGCGCCTTGCGTAAAAACCTCCTCATACTCCGCCGCGTTCTCCATTAGTGCCTTGACGTATTGCCAAGCCCGCCCCTCTAGTTCATCGGCGCGTACCATCTTTTGAGTACACGCGCGTTCCCTCCAAGTTTCGGAAGTAGTAGAACAATGATAATAGCGCGCATCGGATTGCTTCACATCGGCACGAAAACGCCCCACCCTTCGCCGCCCACAGTTACACTTGACCAAACCACCCAAAAGATAATCGTGCCGGGCGCGTCGCTTGGACATCACCCCGTTGTAATCGCGTTTGGCTCGTGCCGCTTCCCACAAGTCGCGGTCAACGATTGCCGAGACACTTGCCGCGATTTGTCCTTCTTGGGCGCGTTGACCACCGCGCCGCGCTCACCGCCGCGATTCCGTACGGTCCGTTTTTTCATTGCGGGTTGGTGGTGGATGGCGATGGCGCGAGAAACGCAGAAACCAGGTTTCTTCCCTTCGGGGAAACCTGGTTTCTATTTTCTGGGAGTGTGTTTCAAGCGCGCCGCGTGATTATGAGATTGCTAAAACGGACATTGTCGGTTTCCCCCTGCACGACAGCCCGGGTGGTCGAACAGAAATCAATGATGAACTTGCGGGGAATGGTGACCCAATCTCCCTGATTGGTTCTGATCCGCCAAATGGATAGATTCGCCGGAGTGTTTCCACCTTTATCGTTTTCAAAACCAGGATATTCGCCTTGCGCCGTCGGGGTCAAGAGTTTGCCGTTCAACCAGAAACTCATCGGAACGGCCATCACGTCTCTTGTGGGATCATAGACTGGTGTCCCAATTTCGAATTTTACTTGCAGCGGCTGCCTCAGTAATTGATCCTGGTTTTCTCCGTTTTGTGACAACCAACCCCTAATCGTCGCATTGGTCAGTTGGGGAGGAATATCAAAGTCAATGGGCTCACGCAGCACTTGGACAATATCGGCTCTAGGACATTTTTGCGTGGCTGTTTTCCTGCCCGCCATAAATATCAAGAGTCCTCCGCCAATCATCCGCAGCACGAGGGGATCTCCCCATTCTGGCGAGGGTTCGCCCAATCCAAATTCCGCTATATCTTCCTCCAATTCGCTGTGGTCGACGCGCGAGCATATCGCGAGGTTCTCTTCCGGCGGTACACCCAGATTGGCAAGACTTGCCGCTAGTCTTTCTAGGTCTGGTAACATCCACAAAGTCCAACCTGTTCCAATCATCCCCGCGGTGTGGTCGCCTGCCACTACTCTCTGCGGCAGCGTAATACTTGCTTCGATGGACTGAACATCGGTTGGCACACGCCCAGTGAAAGCCGCCACAGAAAGCTTCATCTCTAGTTTGTTTTTCTCCCCTTCGAGGATCAGTGTTCTTATTGCCGAATTGGCTTGCCAATCCGCCAATTCCTGAGCCGTGGGACGCCGAATAGTCAATACGGCGCCGCCATCCTGATCCACGACGACATTCTTGGGATCAGGGATACCACCCAGGGTATGCGTGTCTGCTAATCCCCAGGGGAAGCCGTTCGCTAATGATCCATTTCGCCATGCTTCCTGGAGCATGTCCTGGGTATAACCAGGATAAAAGAACCTGGTTGGTATTTCCTCATCCGGAATGGGGGCTGAGTCTTGTTGCTGAAATTCCTTAAACTGACCCACGGATTCTGAAAAGGTCAGAGCGCGAGTTCTAGCGGCGATGACTCCCTGGGGTAATTCGTCGCTTAACCACTTGAAACCTGCATAGGGATTCAACGTCGCGCTGGTTATCCCCAGAGCGATGCGTTGCAAGAATAGTCTGCGTGTGATTTGTTGTGTCATAAGAGTTGATTCCTTGGATACGTTGCAAGTTCCTTTTCCAGAATGAGCGCAGCAAGATCACAGAAGCTGCAACAAAGTCGAGCGATGGGCTGGCGAAATACGCGCGCATGTGCTACCAGTCGCGTTCACCGTCCATCTGTGCGATAGGAAAACGCCATTTGCCAAAACAACGGCGAGGAAGTTGAAAGATCAAGACGATCCGAAAACTCGAGCGATCAACCTTGAAATGGTTTCGCCCATTTTTAAACTCCATTCCCTTTTTTGTGGGCTTTCTAGCGAATTTTCAACGACCGACACCTCGTAAAAGTGCCGCGCCAAAGGTACTATTCCCACTTTGCTTCTTTTGATATATTTTTAATAGGTGGTAAATGGAAAAGTTGAAATCCTATGTCTCCATCCGTCCTGCGCTTATGGCAACTGGGAGCAGGACGAAATTGCGATACATTCTGACAGTCCTCGTCGTCCGATCATATCAAAACGTCATTTGACCGGACCGCCAGCCCAACATCCCCTCAAAATTTCAAGACAACGTCCTCAACCGTGTCGGGCACTATGCGCGCGCCCACAAAGGTTGATTCCGATTTCCATCGAGACCGACCACCGCTATCCCTGCCCATAGTCTGCCCAAGAACGACCAGGTGGTATCTCCAAATATAGAAAGGTGCAAATTGAATAAGCTGAAATTGGCGTTTGGAATATTCGTGTTGTTCGCCGGATTGCTGGTCAGTCAAACGCCTCGCCCCTTACTCGCCGCCGGGACAAACTACTACGTGGATAGCGTCAACGGGTCGGACGGCAATTCCGGAACTTCGACTAACAGTCCGTGGAAGACTTTGACGAAAGTTCAGAGCCGTCATTACCTCCCCGGCGATACGATCAATTTTAAGCGCGGCTCGTATTGGACAGGCGTGTTGCAAATTTCAGATTCTGGCGCGCAGGGCAATCCGATCACGTTTCGCGACTATGGTACGGGTGCCCGCCCCACAATCTCGAACCCAGGGGGGACATGGGCGAGAGAGATCCAAGTCTTTGGGAGTTGGGTTATCGTCCAAGGTTTTCTTGTGAAGGATGGCGGCGATGCGGGCGTCGAAATTGTAAGCGGCGCGAATCACAACATCATCCAAGACATCGAAGCAACCAACACGGGATTTGGCGTCTCGATCTACGGGCAATTCAACCTCATCACCAAGAACAATGCACACGATCTACAGATGCATATCAATACCCCGACTCCCACTGATGACGATTGTGGAGCAATCGGTTATTTGATTGTCAACAGCGACAACGAAGTCTCCTACAATAGCTGCATCAACTGCCGTGCGCCCAGTTACGACTATGGGTACGACGGCGGCGGCGTCGAGATTTATGCCAACGGCGACAATTCCTACATTCATCACAACTATGGCAAAGCAAGTAACGGGTTCTTGGAAGTGGGTGGTGGGACCGCGCGCAATGTCCGCGTGGCTTATAATGTCTCAGACAATAACGATGACTCCTTTGCCTGCCTGCACAACAGCGGAAAATTTGCAGCCACGATTGACAATTTTCGAATCGAGAATAACACAATTATCAATTCTTCCGTAAGGGGCTCGACCATGATCACTTGCATGGACGCGCCAACAACGCCAACTCAACTCTACTTCCGCAACAATGTCGTCGAATCCATCGAAGGTGTCTTTAACCAGTCCTCTTTTACCCACTCGAACAACATCTACAACATGCTTGGAGGCGCACCGGTCGGATTTCCGCTGGGAAGTGGAGAGCGCGTGACCGATCCGCTTTTTGCAACTGTGGATGGGTGTCCCTATTATCTTCAGCCATCCAGTCCCGCAATCAGTGCCGGAATGAATCTCGGCTACTTGGTGGACTATCATGGCAATTCCGTCCGGAGCACGCCCGCTATCGGCTCCCACGAGTATGTCGCACTACCTCCAAGCGGATCTATGTTACCAGTGCTGTTTCTACCGTTCATATCCCGATGATTGGGGAGAGACCCATTTGCCATGTGCCGACCTATCGTCATCGTTCTTTGCGCCGGGCCTGACGCGAGGCGGTTCTCACCTTCAGCACAGCTTGCCAAATTGGGCGACGAATTCTCAGCGGCAAGTACCCTGTGCCCCAATCCAGGGCTTTGGTTGTGGCTTGGGTGTGGACATTCGCCAGTTTACCGCGCCAATGCGGAGCATATACGCGCAGGCGCAAGTTGTCCTGTATGTTTTTTGCCCAATGCTCCTTGTGCTGTTCATTCCCTTCCAAAAAGTCAATCTTCCGCGCACCCTCAAGGATGGATTGTTCGATAGCATAACAACCGATTAAGAAACCAGGACTATATTCAGACCAACGGTTGTCAAATGCGGTTTGATAGAATTGTATGGAATCGGCAATGCGATAGCAGTATCTCACCGCCGCAATCTCCAAGCCGATTCGTATAAAATAAAGACGTAAACACCCGGCCTGCAACGCGCGCAACGCCATAGCCCGATGAAAGCCAACAAAGTGGTCGTTGGAAAACGATCCCGGATACCCCTTTTGCGTCCAGCGCACCTGATGCATTCGGATTAATGCATCCATCACCATGTTCAGCTCCTCGACAGTCTCCACGCGCGCAATGCGCACGTCAGAAAAATCGCGTTCAAAACGACGGCGGTTCTTTCCGAAATTCTTCCGTGTCGAAGGTCCGCATGCTTGTAGAAATGTCTCGAATGAAGCGGGCAATTCGACGTACGGACAGCGGGCAGTTGTCTCAATCCGCGTGACAAGACCTTGAGCGTGCAGTAGCGCGTTTAACTGTTCGGCGGTGCAAGCATCAGCAGGCAACTTGTCCAGCTCAAAGATGTCCCACTGCGCGCTGGTCTGGCACAAGTAGGCGGATAGTCCGCGCAGCACATCCATGCGTTTGTCGGGTCGCGCGATGATGTCCAGATGATTGGGTGTGATGTCGCCTGCTCCCATGAACATCAGACGGCCAAAGCCGTTCGAGTCGCGGTGCAACATCAGCGGCACGATGCCTACCAACTCCCCATGGGTCCGGCCATCGCGCGCGATTAATGTCCACAAGTCATAGTCCGCACCATAGAACTGCCACCACAGCCGCAGCCAATCATGTGTCAGGAAAATTGTTTCGACTCGAGTTTCTGCTAAAGTATTCCATTCTGCCTCAAGCGCGTTGAACTGCGCGATGCTGCTCAGACGCGTGAGTTGCAACGGGGCATGGTCTGTCATTGCTTCGTTCACAGGTTCCTCTTTGCGGATCGGTGTGTCAACTGCTGGCGATGCCTGGACGCGCGTTTCTAGCCGCCAATAGCGCTCGCCCCCCACGCGCGCAATGTATGCCGTCAAAGACGCAACCATTCGTTCGCGAGAAGCGCGCGGGCTGGGCGGCAATTCCAGATGGCTGCTTATTCCCGGCAGGCGTGCCCGCGCAATTTCCTGCACGCGCTCGAACAAAGATGGAAACAACCCAGGCACTTGAGATTCAAAGCATCCAATTGCCGCGATCCGCGCTTGAACTTCTGTTGGCGTCAAGGCAATCGGCTTGGACTGCCAATGTCCTGCGGCGCCGGAGTTGAGCCGTGTGTGTACTGCATTCGATTGGCCTGCATACGGATAATCTTCATAATAGGTGATGTTCTGTGGTGCGCAAAGCGTCTCGACCGAGTGGCGAACGAAGATGTGATCCACGTGCTCGCCCACGCCGAGTGGGCAAAACACTTGGACGTTATCACCGGCATAGAAACGCAACAGTTCCTGCAATTTCTGCCGGACGATTGGCTCATTGCATTTCCAGTCATCAGGATGCACTGGCACGCCGACTGTGTTTTTTGTGTACAGTGGTTTGCCATCTGCCTTACGCCGGTACGAGGCGTCAAGCAAGCCGAGGTGTGCGTATTGTGCACCGAGCACATCAGCCGCTGCGATGTCTTCGCACCGACGCGCTCCAAATGGAGTATCACCCAAACGCCACGCCCTGTGATTGCGTTTCATCAACCACGATAATGACGTGCCTGAAGGGGCATCGGCTGTAGCCACCGTTGCAATGACCACGCGCTCGCCCGCCGCCGTCAAGCGACCGATGTAACCGCCGCACGACAATGCCACATCATCCAGATGCGGCGAGATGAACAGATAGACAGACTTGGGCATATTGCTATTCTTCTTGGTCAATCGTCCGACCCAGCATAGGTGCGGTCTTGGCGACAACCAACATGGCAACGCAAGTCTGGCTGATGAGCCACGCGATGCCGATGCTTGTGATACCAAAAGTTGGCAACCACCAGTAACTCAATCCCAACGTCAGGACACACAGCAAACCTTGATTCAGAATCATCGCTTTGGCTTCACCCAACACCCGCGCATAACTGAGATACCAAACGTTGACGATGACGGACGGCGTGGCTAACATCAGCCATCGCAACAACGGTGTCCCTTCGAGCGCATAGGCTTCGCCAAAGAGCGCAAGTCCAAAGGGCGCAGCCAGAAATATAGCCAATGCCATCGGCAGTGTCAAAAGCGCCATGTGTCGCAGAGTACGGCGGCTATACGCCACGATCTGGTTCATGTTTGCCGCCGCTTCGACAGTGAACGATGCAGTCATGCTCCAGGCGACGAACTGGAGTGGTAAAGCAACTATCCATGCTTGATAAAAGTAGGCATTGGCACTGCTGCCCAACAAGCCGATCACGAGCAGAGGCAACAGTCTAACGCAGGCCTCCGCCAGCAATGAACCAAAATAGTCGCCCATGGTGGAAGTGACTACTTGTGGCGATGCGACAGGCGTGGCTTGCGCGCTGGGCATCATGACATGGTCTGGCAGGAACCGCCAGAAAATCAGGATGTTGACCAGCAAGATGAGCGCTGGCGTTGGCAAGAACCACGAAGCGACGATTCCATAATCAAAAAACGCCCGCACCGCGACGACAAGCAAAACAATCTTTGCCAGGTTGAAAAGGGAATTTTCAATGAGCACCCATTTGGCTTGGCGCATGCCCATCAGTACGCCATCCTGAACGTAAAAGACGCACCATGCCATTGCTGCCAGAATTAGCCAGCCGGTACCACTAGTATCCCCCCACAAGTTCGTGGCAAATCGCAAGTAGTGGTTTGCCACAAAGAAAATCATGCCAAATAGTACGGTTGCGACCAGGTTAGCGCTATAGGTGCAGATTATTAACCGAGCCATATGCGCCCGCATGCGCGGTATGAATCGGGTCATGGCTGCCTTTAGACCCAGCTCCGACAATGCCGCCAAAAACATCAGGAAAGAGATGATTGCCGAGTTTTGCCCCACCACCTCAGGCGAATAGAGGCGCGCGGCTAACATCCAGTATAAAATGCCCAGCCCTGCCGACGCAATTTGATTCGCCATGAGCGCATATGCATTAGCATACAATGGCGTGCGCAGGTGTGCCAGCAACTGAGCCGTGTATTGTGATCGTGTGGAAACCAATGCTTCCGAAGCTGTCTTATTCATCCGGAATGTACTAGTCAACGGGTTCTTGCACAGTATCCGTGAGGGCAGCATCCGCGCCATGCTGGGCACCACGGGCAAAACGA
>Ga0315289_10009176_pt1 | contig 14256 bp, 13 predicted proteins | sample YL17G11_40_MG_FD_203452 | JGI IMG/M metagenome (GOLD analysis project Ga0315289, IMG submission 203452) | Sediment microbial communities from Yellowstone Lake, YNP, Wyoming, USA - YL17G11_40 | ecosystem: Environmental > Aquatic > Freshwater > Lake > Sediment | place: USA: Wyoming | collected...
TTCTGAAAGCGGCGACACGTCGCCGCACTCCAAGTTTAAAACTCATCAAAGACTATTAATTCGTCGGTTTTGAAACTCTTCACTGTCGCCACAAAGCTGGCCGGTGCATTCCGCGCAAACCACGCCGCCGAGCACCAGGCATAGTTCTCCGCGTTGTCCACTACGCCATGATGGACCGGGTTGTGGTTCACATAGTTCAGTCTCGCCAGATAGGAAGGCTCGAAGGTAATGTGGCTGTCCCAGTACTGAAACCAGACCTTGCGTCCGGGTTGACCGTCTAATTCATTCAGCCGCTTTGAGGTGGTCATGTGCAGTTTGCCGAGAAAGCGACGAAGCGTTCCGGGGTCGGTGGGCGATACGGCGATGAAATGGTAGTGGTTCAAGAACACCGCCCAGGCATGAAGCATCCAGCCAAATTCAGCGGCGCGCGCGAAGAGAGCCTCGACGAAGAAGTCGCGCCGTTCCGAAGTGGTGAGATGCGGCTGTTTCTGGTAAGTGCCGGCCGTCACCATGTAAATCCCCGGCTCAAAGAGCCAGTGCTGCGGAGCATGCGGCCAGTTCATGTTGGTCCCTTGGAGTGCGGCGGCACGACGCCGCTTTGTTTTTCGGGGTGCGCCGGCACGACGCCGCTTTGTTTTTCGGAGTGCGCCGGCACGACGCCGCTTTGTTTTTCGGAGTGCGCGGACATGTCCGCGCTTTGTCCGGCGCGACGCGTCGCGCCTTCTGAAAGCGGCGACTCGTCGCCGCACTCCAAATTAGAATAGAGTGGGCAACCCTGTCACAGCTCTCCGTCTCAGTATGTCACAGCTCGATGTCATAGCTTGTCACAGCTCCTTTTCGGGGGCCGGGATCGGCCTCCGGAACCTCCTCTCCGGCGAGCAGGCGCTCCGACTGTTCCAGCGTGAGGCGCGTCCCCCCGATGTGAGTGGTGTGGTGAGCCTCCAGGACGAGCGCCCGCCTCTCCATGCGTCGGATCCACTCCTCCGAAAGCTTCGCCGCCTCGAGAAAGCCCAGCGCCCGCTCGACAGGAATTCATCGCCACGGCCCCCCTGGCGGCCAGGTCCCAGCCGTTTTAACACCCTGCCGAAGGTTTTCCAGGACCGGTAGGAAGAAGGGTCGGAGAATTCCGAGGATCTCTTCGCCGGCGTCCGGTCCCACCTCCAGGCTTGCACGGCGCGCGAAGGCCCGAATCTGTGTCACCCGTGCAGGGTTGTCCCAGTACTCAGCGGTTAGCCCGAACGGCTCTTCCTTTGGGATGGGAGTTCGCCGTCTTTGGAAGGTCCTGCGAATCGACTCCGCGAGTATTGCCCCGTCGAATTCGAAACGGTTTGCCAGATAACGGAGGTCAAAATAATCCTTGATCCGGCTGTTTCGGTCCCCGAGGGTAACGATCGCCTCCAGCTTCTCGGCGATCACGGACTCGGGTGCGTAGGTTAGCACTTCGGGCGGGGGGAAATCCAGGAGGTTAGGGTATATGCGCGACTGCGCTGGAGGCCACAATGCGTCCGCAACGCCAATGTCAACCTGAAGCGGAATGCGGGCGGACGCGCATCGCGCGAGGAGGGTGACGCGTATCCCGGCATACTCATCTTCCGGACGGATAGCCTCAAGGCGAATCGATTTTTCATCAAACTCAATTCCGTCCGGGTCCACCTTGGTTGCACAGATCGCCTCGACATCCGCCCGGATCGCCTCCGCGTCTCCTTCCCCCCGTCGCAGCAGATCCAGGTCCCGTGTCGCCCGATAAGGATGGGCTGACCAGATCCGCAGGAGCATGGCCCCCTTTAGCACGAAGCGGTCGCGAAGGGCCGATCTCCCCAGCCGATAGAGGAAACGCTCGGAGACAAACTTCGCCAGGAGCACCTGATAATTGTCGCCGGTTTGTTCAGCCAGATTGAGGAGGCGTGCCAGCACGGATGCGGAAAGGTTTTTGATATCCTTGGCACTCATGCGATTGCGTCCAGATAAGGTTGCATGACTCGCGTCACGCGGCAGATCCGGGCGAACCGGGCAAGCTCATTGGCGCCCCCGCGGTGCATGCGGCTGAAATCCTTGAGCGCCTCCACCGCGATATCGATTCCGATCTTGTTCCGAAATTTAAAGCAGTCCGCGACGGTCTTGGCCGCCGAATAGAAGCGGACTTTGACTCCCTCCACTAAATGCGTTTCGATTCCCTCGGTCAGAGCCGCTCCCGAGAAGCGCACGATCCGCAGGCGTGGGTATTCGAGTCGCGGTTTTCGGGCTTTCTCAGACAGCGCGATCCACACCTCGGCGGGAGATTGCGTGGTCAGTCCATGAAAACCCAGCGCAGTCAGCAGGCAGAGAACGCCGTTGGGGACACGCTTGGCGACCTGCGCAAGGACGTGTTCAGCGGTGAGGGCATGGTTGCGCGCGACGTAGATTCCCCGGCCGCGGCGCTCAACCAGGCCCTTTTGCACCAGGGAATAGAGCCGAGCCCTGGGAATCCCGCGGGCTTCCAGGTCGGCCGGCCGGACGATGCCCATGCGGCGGATCATTTCGATTTCGGGTTCTTTGACTCCGGTTCTCATAGTGCTTAGCATTATACAAAATGTCGGGGGTTATATGCAAGTCCCGACAGTTTGTAGCATCGGCACGCCGGATTTTTGATTGGCATCACGTGTCGCGCCTTATCAAAGCGGCGTCGTGCCGCCGCACTCCAAATTGTCGCTGTTATGGATGAGGCTATTGTCGCGAATCGTCTCGAAGCACTCGGCAACGGTTAGGAATCGCTGCGTCTCCCACCACTTGCCGGTATGGCGCATATAGGCGAGGTTGAACCGATTATTCCCGATGTATTGCATCCTTGTAAAGTACGACTCAAACGATGGAGACAGCGCTCTCGGACCCGGGCATGCATAGGCTGCGCAAAAATAGAAATACTTCCCACGCCACTTCGTGTACAGGTCCACAATGTAGTTGAACTGATATCCCTTAGGCGGCTTTTCAATAAACGAGGGTTTCCATTCCTCGACAAGCGCCTGCGCTCGTTTGTTCACCTCGCCCTTTACCTCGACTGGCACCTTCGTTCCCGGAGCCAGCCGAGGAGAATAGACCCATATTTTCGCAGGCCTCTTGTTCTTTGGCACAGTATCCCCTTCTCTTGAGGAGAGTATCTTGCTTTTCTCTCGCTTGGGCCGGGAAAACCGCATATATCCACCACTTACCTTGATTCGACCCGGAATATTGAGTCTTTTGGAGTGCGCGGACAAGTCCGCGCTTTGTCTGGCGCGACACGTCGCGCCTTTTTAAAGCGGCATCGTGCCGCCGCACTCCAAAGTAGTCGTTAGGCGTTCACTGGTCTTTTTGTCAGGCGTTTCTCGAGTTTTTCGTAGTCACCGAGATGGGCTCGCATCAGGCTCTTCCATAGCTTGCCGTGGTTGGGCACGGAGAAGTGCAGCAGCTCGTGGACGATCACGTAGTCGCCAAGCTCACGATCCAAACCGAGCAGTTCGTCGTTGAAGCTGAACGTTCCCGCCGCATAACATACCGCTTAGCCGCTCGGTCCTGCCGGGCGGGTTGTAGCGCCTTGTCCGTCGAAGACGATTTCATTTTTTCATAAAAAAATTCGGGGGACACATCCTTATTTTCCTGGGCCTGAGATGAAAGGTTGGATGAAAATTTAGTATGGTGTCCCCGAATTTCCAAATTTCCATGACCCCAAAACCACCCTTTTGAAAGCCATTCACCTGCCATATCCAGTACTTGCCTTGGTCCTACCCGGAATACAACGGGCCCCTGCAATCGTGGGGGCAGCGTCCCCACAATCCGGGGGTAAAGTCGGTAAAAGCGAATTTTACGGTAGATCTGGCGCCGATTGCAGTTGTCAAGAATTTCTTGACTACTGTTTCCTCGCTTAACTCCGTCTCCGCAAAATGGCTATTTGCCGCCCCTTTCCGGAAGGGCGGCACGGACGGCATCGGAAAGCTGTTTTGCCGTGGGCAGCTTGCCCTTTAGTTCGCTCGGCAGTTTCGATTGGAGTTGATACACCGCCACCCCGATGGGATTGCGTTTGGTTTTCAAGGCGTATTCCACCTCTACGTCGTCTTTTTCCGCGCAGAGGATGATGCCGATGGACGGGTTGTCCTCGGCCGCGCGCTCCTTGTCATTCAGCAGGTTCAGGTAGAAATCCATCTTGCCCGCGTATTCCGGCTCAAAAGGGCCGACCTTCAATTCGAAAGCCACGAGCGCCTTGAGGAAACGGTGATAAAAGAGCAGGTCTATGAAATACTCCTTCTGTCCCAGCGCTAACCGGTGCTGGCGGCCGACAAAGCAGAAGCCGTAGCCCAGCTCGAGAATGAACTCCCTCAGCCGTTCGATCAGCCGATCTTCCAGTTCACGCTCTTTCACTTCGCGCTGAATGCCAAGAAACTCCAGGCAATAGGAACTCTTGAGCGTCTCCTCCGCCTGTTCCGCGAGGTATTCTGGCAGAACCGCCGGGAAGTTGTGCGTCTTTTTCTCCGTTACCGCCCGTTCATATGCCCCACCTTTGATCTGGTTGAGCAGTACATTCCGGCTCCAGCCGAGTTGAGCTGTGGCGCGGAGGTAGTAGAGGCGGGCTTTGGCATCAGGAATCCGATCCATCCGTAGCATGTGGTGTCCCCAAGGAATTTCTGCAGCAAGCTGCTGCAGTCTTGCCAACGCGTCAGCCTTTTGTCCCATAATCGATTGCTTGGTGCTAATTCTGCAGCAACCTGTTGCAGAAGGCTCTTTTCCTGGTCCGACCTGTATACCCTGAATACCCTTATGGATGGTAGAGGCTATTGCCGCGAATTTTCTCCAGGCAATCCGCCAGGGTTAGACCTCGCAGGGTCTCCCACCACTTGTCGGTATGGCGCATGTAGGCAAGGTTGAATCGATTGTTTCCGACGTATTCCAATCTTGTGAAGTACGCTTCAAAAGAAGGAGACAGCGCTCTCGGACCCGGGCATGCATAGGTTGCGCAAAAATAGAAATATTTCCCACGCCATTTCGTGTACAGATCTGCAATGTAGTTGAATCGATATCCCTTAGGCGGTTTCTTAATGGACAGAGGTTTCCATTCCTCGACAAGCGCTTGTGCTCGTTTGGTCACCTCGCCCTTTACCTCGACTGGCACCTTCGTTCCCGGAGCCAGCCGAGGAGAATAGACCCATATTTTCGCAGGCCGTTTGCTCTTCGCCATAGTTCCCTTTTTTCGAGGAGAGAGTTTCTTGTTTTTTTCTCACCCGGGCCGGGAAAACCCCATATATCCAGCACTTACCTTGGTCCGACCCGGAATAGGGGAATAGGAGATCGCAGGGTGGGCAACCTCGTCACAGGTCTCCGTCTCAGTATGTCACAGCTAGATGTCATAGCTTGTCACAGCTCCTTTTCGGGTGCGGGGATCGACTCCGCAAGGCGGTACTGCCGTGTCGGGTCCGTTGGCCCAGTGCCCCGTTCGACGAACAATCCCTTGTCAACCAATAGCTTCAGATCCCGTTGGAGGGTCCGCCGATTAACTTGTGGACACAGTGCTTGGTATTCCTGGATGGACAGCCGCCCGTGCTCCAGCACGTAGCCGAGGGCCGCTGCTTGTCGTTCCGATAGCCGGTGCTGGCGGGCGATCACGTCGCGGCGGATCGCTCTCTCGCCGCGGGTTTTCACCTCGTCGAGCTGGGTGGCGAGCCCTTCCACGAAGAACTCAAGCCACCCGGTTAGGTCCATATCCTGCTCCCGAACGCTCTGAATTGCACGGTAAAAGGCCGAACGGTCGCGGTCGTAGAACTCGCTGATGGTGAACAGCCTTTTGAAGTCGTAGCCGGTCCGATAGAGGCAGAGCGTCGAAAGCAAGCGTGAAGTGCGGCCGTTTCCGTCCAGGAAGGGGTGGATGTGCACGAGCTGGAATTGGGCGAGCCCGCTGACGAGCACAGGGTGCACTTTGCGCTCCTCGTTCAACCAAGTCACGAGATCACGCATGAGGATTGGCACCTCATGAACCGGAGGCGGCGTATATACGACGGCGCCCGTGGCCGAGTTGACCACGTAATTCTGTACCCGCCGGTATTCGCCGGGCGCCGCCGACCCTCCACGCACTCCGCCGACGAGGCGCTTTTGGATCTCGCGGATCAAACCCTCCGTGATCGGCCCGCCGTCGTTTAGGTAGGTGCTCACGAACTCGAAGGCGTCGCGATAATTCAGCAGTTCGCGGGCGTCCTCGGGATCGGCCTCCGGAACCTCCTCTCCGGCGAGCAGGCGCTCCGACTGTTCCAGCGTGAGGCGCGTCCCCTCGATGTGGGTGGTGTGGTGGGCCTCCAGGACGAGCGCCCGTTTCTCCATTTTCCGGATCCATTCCTCGGAAAGCCTGGCCGCATCGAGAAATCCCCGCGCCCGCTCGATGCGCGTCAGCGCCTGGGTAATTGGGTTAGTGATGGTGAAACGAGGGTTGAAGCTCATGCCGCCACTTCCTCCCCCACGTCGATCTTCTCCGTTACCGCCCGTTCATATGCCCCAGCTTTGATCTGGGTGAGCAGCACATTCCGACTCCAGCCCAGTTGGGCCGTGGCGCGTAGGTAGTACAGGCGGGCTTTGGCATCAGGAATCCGATCCATCAGTAGCATGTGGTGTCCCCAAGGAATTTCTGCAGCAAGCTGCTGCAGTCTTGCCAACGCGTCAGCCTTTCTTCCCATATCCGATTGCTTGCGTGCTAATTCTGCAGCAACCTGTTGCAGAATTAGCGGTTCCGTGTATTCGGCATAGAGACGCCGCACATACCACAGGTTTCTCACCGAGAACCCGCGCATTTGCGGAAAGGCCTTCTGGAGGTCGCGGGATAGCATCTCCACCACGGATTCGCCCCAGCCCAGCGTTTCCTGCTTCTCCACTATGCTGCGGCCAATGTCCCAGTAGAGGTTGATCAAATCGCGGTTCACGGCGCGCGCGGCGTGCAGGCGGGCGGAGATGATGCGGCCCTTAACTTCGGTGAGAAACGCAGCGTAATCGGGGCCGACAGGGGGTTTTGTTTTCATGGCGTGCGCTCCATTTCCGCAACAGGTTGCTGCAGTTTTGGCGACAAGCTGTCGCCTAATTCAGCACAGCCTATGCAAGGGGGCTGTAGGCGCTCCCTTGTCTCTTTGTCAAGCGATTCTCGAGCTTTTCGTAGTCACCGAGATGGGCTCGCATCAGGCTCTTCCATAGCTTGCCGTGGTTGGGCACGGAGAAGTGCAGCAGCTCGTGGACGATCACGTAGTCGCCAAGCTCACGATCCAGACCGAGCAGTTCGTCGTTGAAGCTGAACGTTCCCGCCGTGGAACAAGAGGCCCACTTCCTCCTCATCGGGCGCACATAGACGGCACTGGCCTTCACGCCGAGCTTCCCGGCCCACTCCAGCACCCGGGCTTTAAATTCCTCCCTGTCGAGCCACTTATTCATGGGCGAAAGCTCTTTTGCAGTAGGACGAAGAGGGCATCAACTGTCGCGGTCGCCTTGGCCATGTCATCCTCTTCTGCAACTACGGCAAACGTAACTTGTTTGCGGACCTCGCGCAGTTCGGCCTCGCTCCGCTGCCAGTTCGGGAACTTCGCGAACGCTTCGCGCACTTTCTTGCTCACCGGCTCAGGGTTCGGGATGCCGTCATCGGTGAGCTTGCAGAGAACGAAATAGGTCAGCCCATCCAGCCCCCTGGCGGCCTGCTCTTTCTTCCGCTGTTCATTCTTCTCGATTTCCTTGAGCAGAGCGGTCAGCGCCTCTTCCGTGGTGGTCTGCCGGTCCTCGAAACTCTCCTGCACCGCCTTGGCGAGTTCCGAAAGCGCCACGAGGAAGGGATCATCGCTGTTTTCCTCTGCGGTCTTCTGGATGCTCTTCACCAGGTTGATGACCTTCGTCGCTTTCCCCTCGTCTTGTTGCTTGATCGTCTCGATGGTGGACCGGTCAATCGCCAGGTATTCCCCTTTCGGGCTTTCTATGGCCGCGCCGATGTGCCGCTGCACAAGCTCGTTGGTCTTTTTCTGGAACGCGCGGTCTACATACACCCTGCGCGCATAGGCGTTGCGCACCACTTCATAAATGCCGGACAGCGTGGTGTAATTATCGATGAATGGCCGCAGAAAGGCATCGGGCGAGATGATCTCGTAGAGCATCTCGATCTCCTTGTATTCCTTGAAGAACTCCTTCCGGCGTTCCTTGTCGCGAAAGTGTTCGATCAGATTGTCCACGTCCTTGTCGTCGAAGTTCCTGTCCACCAGCGCGAGATATGCCGGTGCTTTGGTCTCCATCTTCGCTTTAAAGAGATGTTTCAGCAGGTTGAGATCTTTGACGATGGCGTTGACCTCGTCGCTATCGAAGGCCAATGCCTTTTCCAGCTTGTCGAAGATGCCCACGAAATCGAGGACGAAACCATGGGGCTTTACCATCTCCGCCGCCTCGTTTTCGTAAGGCCGGTTCACCCGCGCGATGGCCTGGAGCAGCGTGTGGTCGCGCATCGGCTTATCAAGATACATCGCATAAAGGATCGGCGCATCGAACCCGGTAAGCAGCTTCTCGGTGACGATGAGAATCTTCGGCCACTCGCCCACCTTGATGAAATCCTTCCGGATCTGCCGCTCCCGCTTCGGGTCGAGATGCCACTTTTTCAAGTGCGCGGGGTCATTGTTATTCCCGGTGAAAACGATCTCGGAATACTGCGGCGGCAGAATCGCGTCCAGCGCCTCCTTATAGAAGGCGCAGGCTTCGCGGTCCACGGCGACAAGAAATGCCTTGTATCCCAGGGGCTCGATGTTCTCGCAAAAGTGTTCGGCCACCATTCCCGCCACCTTCTTCACGCGCCCCTTGCCTTTGAGGAAATTCTTCAGGTTCACCGCCCGTTCGAGAATCTTGTTCAGCTCCTCGATGTCCGCGATGCCCTCCGTCTCGGCCAGCGCGAGGAACTCCTTTTCCATGATCTCGTGGGGCACCAGCATTTCGTTCGGCGCGAGCTGGTAGTAAAGGGGCAGCGTCGTGCCGTCCTCGATGCTCTCGGCGATGGAATACTTGTGCAGGTAGCCCTTGTCGTCCTCGCAGCCGAAGGTCTTGAAGGTCCCCTTGCCATAGGCCGTCTTGTCCACCGGCGTGCCGGTGAAGCCGATGAACGTGGCATTGGGGAGGCCGGCCATCAGGAAGTTGCCCAGATCGCCGCCCGTCGTGCGGTGCGCTTCGTCAATGAAGACATGAATGTTCTTCCGCAAATTGAGGTCGGCTGGCATGTCGCGGAACTTGTGGATCATCGTCACGATAATGCCCCGGTAGTCTTCCCGCAGCAGCCGATTCAACGCCGCGATGCTGCCTGCGTGCGCCACGTTACCCAGCCCTACCGACGCAAGATTTTTAAGCATCTGGTCTTCCAGCTCGTTGCGGTCGATCATGAGCAGGATGGTCGGCTTCTCCGCCTCGGGCGCTTTGAAGAGCATCTCCGACGCCTTGATCATTGTGTAGGTCTTGCCGCTGCCCTGCGTGTGCCAGACCAGCCCGCGCGACCGCTTCGGGTCGAGCGCGCGCGCCACCACTCTGTCTACTCCGCCCATCTGATGCTGCCGCAGGATGAACTTCTGCAGCTCCTCTTCTTTCTCCGCGAAGAGGATGAAATCCTTGAGCAAGCGCAGCACCTGCGGTACGGCGCAGAAGCTTTTCACCTTGGCTTCGAGGTTGCCCGCCTCGGCGTGCTTCCAGTTGAAAATGTTCCGCCGCACCGTGTTCCAGGTCGCCCCGTAGGCAAAGCCGATGGCCTCCGTGGCGGAGAAGATCATCTCCGGCACCATCACCTCCGGCGTCTCCGCGTGATAACGGCGGAGCTGGTCCACCGCGAGCGCAATTGCCTCATCCTTGCTCGCGTTCTTGCATTCGATGACCAGCACCGGGATGCCGTTGATGAGGAAGACCACGTCCTCCCGCGTCCCGTGGCGCCCGTTGTGGACGTAAAACTCCTCCGTCACCTCATACACGTTCCGCCACTGCTCGCGCGCCCGGGTAAGGTCGCCATAATCAATCAGTATCAGGTCCAGTTCCCGGTTCTCCTCGACGCAGAAGAATTTCCCCTGGTTGCGCAGGCAGGTGAGGAAGTCGCGGTTGCCGGCAATGTCCGCGTTGAGCCGTTGGAACTCGCCCACCAGGGCTCCCTCGGTTTCCTTGTATTTCGGGTTGAAGGCGCACACCTGGCCGTGCAGCAGATCGCCGAAGTAAAGCGACGCCGTCCGGGCCCGGTCCTCGGGCGTGGCCCCGTAGGGATCAAAGCCCCGCCGCGCCTCAGCTTCGGCGCGCGACACATAGGTCCAGCCACTCTCCTGCGCGTAGGCGAGGATGCGGGCCTGGACGGTTTTGTGTTCGGTGGGTGCGGGCATCAGAGGCCTTTCTTGGGTTTCGGGAGCTTCTTCACCGCCTTTTCAAAATCCTTCTCCACCTGCGACGGCTCCGCGAGCTGGCGCTGCCGGTACTTCTCAAACTCCAGCTCCGCCTTGCGTACTGCTTCCTCATGCGACACCGTCCCTGCGTGAGTGAGGATGTCCCGGTCGCTCAAGCGAAGGTAATCGTCCAGTTTCACGATCCAATCCTTCATGTACATCGGCTTGCGGTTCAAGGCTTGCAACTCGGCGAACTCGAGGTAGGCCGCTACGATACGATTGAGGACATCAAGTTCCTTCGGGGTCAGGTAGTTCTTGGCTACAACCGCCTCATCCCGGCTGGGCTTAGGGCCAAGCCAGTTCGTCATCCCCATACTCTGCTGCGAGGCATCGGCCCGGCCGTGGATGACCTCGGCAGCGGTCTGCCCGTGCGCCGCCCAATGCATTTTGTTCTGCACCGTGGCAAAGAAGAGCTGAGAGACCTCGGCCCGAGGATCATAGTCAATACTGGTGGCGTAGATGTCCAGAACCTTACGCCAGAAAACCTTTTCCGACGACCGGATATCGCGGATGCGCGCCAGCAGCTCGTCGAAGTAGTTGCCGCCCCCGCCCCGCTTCAAGCGCTCATCATCGAGCGCGAACCCCTTGATGATGTATTCCCGCAGCCTCTGGGTAGCCCAGATGCGGAATTGCGTGCCCCGGTGTGACTTAACCCGGTAGCCGACGGAAATGATCACGTCGAGGTTGTAAAACCGGGTCTGGTAGTTCTTACCGTCACTAGCAGTTGTCAAGAATTCCTTGACTACTGTTTCCTCGCTTAACTCCTTCTCATCAATGATGTTTTTAATGTGCAGGCTGATGTTTTGCTTGGTTGTTTGGAATAACTCGGCCATCTGGTTTTGTGACAGCCAAGCCGTTTCCCCCGAAAAATGCACTTGCAGGCGGCTTTTGCCGTCCTCGGTCTGGTAGAGGATGACTTCTGAGTCGGTGCGAGGGTCGTGATTCATACAGCCTCCCGGCCTTGTTTCCTCGATTTCTTTGCAGGCCCCCCTTTGGAGTGCGCGGACACGTCTGCGCTTTGTCCGGCGCGACGCGTCGCGCCTCCGGAAAGCGGCGACACGTCGCCGCACTCCAAAATGCACTCCAAATTGTCCAGGTCGAGGTCGTGGACCCGAAGCTGCGCCGTCATCAATTGGTGCAGCAGAGTGCGGAAGAGGGCTGTGAGAGTGTCCCTCTTCGCTGTAATCACGGCAATCTTCCTTTGAACCGTGGCCAAGGAGTTATCAATTTCGTCTTGCTCTTCCGGCGCTGGAACCGGCACTAAGGTCCGCTTCACAGCGCTCACGTTTAGATGCTGCTGGGCGAGTCCGTGTTTTGCAGCGAGGGCTTGGCTCTTCCCGGCAGGTGCGTTGAAGAACCGACTTAGGAATCCGCTTCGAATCATTCCGATCTTCGGTCTGGCAATCACGAGGTCAATGCAGTTGGCACCATCGTATTCCTGCGGGACTACACAGGAGGTTCCGGGGTAGCCGGTTCGGACAACCAGAATGTCTCCGGCACGAAGTTTCGACTTGGCAAGCGTCGTGTTGTTTGCGGTCTCTGAGAAATAGACGAGGTCGTTCGGGACCAAGCAATCCTCACGGATGTTGAAGGAGCGGAACGCCGGGACACCCTTCTCAACGTAGTGGCTCGCAGGCTTCACCACTATTCCGACGGTGATCATCTCGCAAAGGTCTTCGCATGGCATTAGGTTCCAACTCTCCGGCACAGGGCCGATTTCGGTTTGTTTTTGGGGTTCGCCGCGGAGGCCGGCGGTGAAGAGCTGGTGCATGAGCGCTTTTTTCAGTTCGGCGGTCAGGGCCAGCAGCCGTTCCTGCTGCTCCATCGCCCGCTGCACCACCGCCAACACCCCCGCAATCTTCCGCTGCTCGCGGACGGGCGGGATATGCAGTTTGAACTCTCGTAAGCCAGACCACGATGTACGGGGATGTTGCACGCCGGATGTTGTGGCTTTAGCGTGGCCGATAAACTCGTCCGTGTGCGTTAGCAAGCAGAGGAACTCCGGGATGCACTTCTCGGTCGCCCGAAACACCAAGATGTCTGTTGAGCAGATGCCATCTTCGCCGACCAATACGGATTTTCGGAGATAGGGACGGAGCTTGCCGAAGAGCACATCCCCGCTGCGGAAAGATGTCTTGCCGCTACGGACGTCTGACTCCATTCCCTGCCCCACGAGTGCGGGAAAGCCGGAAGCAAGGTGTTCAAGCCCGAGATACAGCCGCTTTCCATCTGCCGATGGTGAGGCCGCGTCTTGAACGCGAGCGCAAATGTCACTGAATCTCGCTGGCGCCCACCCGCGAGGAGGTGACTCCAAGAGTAGCGAGAGATCAGACATTACACCCCCAGGAGTGAGAGGATTTTGTCTAAATGCTCTGAAGTCGCCTTAGCTTCGTCATCCAAGTCCCGAATCTCCTGCGCGATTTCAGCCAGAGGCCGATATTCATCACCCGCCCCCGTATGGATGTAGCGGCTGGGGGAGATGTTGAAATCGTTCTTCGCAATCTCCTCCCGGCTGACGATGCGCGAGTATTTCTCCACTTCCTTCCACGCGCTGAAGGTGTCGGCAATCCGGCGGATGGCTTCGGCGGGGATGTAGTTCTTCGGATCGCCCTTGGTGAACTCGCGGCTGGCGTTGAGCAGAAAGATCTTTTCCCTTCGCGCGTTCGGCTTGGCCCGGTTCAGCACGAGGATGATTCCGGGGGCGGTGGTATTGTAGAAGAGGTTTTCGGGCAGGTAGATGACGCCATCGATGAGGTCCTGCTCGACGAACCAGCGGCGAACGTCCTTTTCCTTGTTGGTATTGGCGTTGCCGGAGCCGCGCGAGGCGGCGCCGGTGTCGAGTACCACGGCGGCGCGACCTTGGGGTTTAAGGCTGGCAAGGATGTGCTGGACCCAGCCCCAGTCGGCCTTGCCTCCTGGATAGCCCGCGCCCTTGGGGAAGCGGTCGAGTTCGTCGGCGTCGTAGTCCTTTTCCTTGAACTCGGTCTGGTTCCACATGGGGTTCGCCACGGCGCGGTCGAAGGTCTGGAGGCGGTTGCCCTGGCGGAACTTGGGCTTGCGGAAGGTGTCGCCGATCTGAATCTCGCCCTCCATGTCGTGGATGATCATGTTCATGTTGGCCATGGCCCAGGTGCCCGGCTCGTTTTCCTGGCCGTAGAGCTTGAGTGGGGCGTAACCTTTGGAGTGCGCGGACGTGTCCGCGCTTTGCTTTTTGGCGCTTTGGTCTGCGCGACGTGTCGCGCCTTCTGAAAGCGGCGTCTTGCCGCCGCGCTCCGAAACCTTCATTTTCCCGTCCAGAACCAGCTCGCACTTGATGAGCAGGCCGGCGGAACCACAGCAGGGATCGTAAATGTCCATGCCGGGCTCGGGGTCCATGATTCGGGCGATGACGAAACCGACTTCGGTGGGGGTATAGAACTCGCCGGCGCTCTGACCGCTGCCCTCAGCGAATTTGCGAATGAGATACTCATAACTGCGGCCGATGATGTCGGGTTCAACGTCATTGAGACCGAGCCGCTTGGCGCTGATCGCCTCGATGAGGTTGCTCAGGCGTGCGTCGTCGATGTCGCGCTGGCCATGGGTGGTGGCGTTGAAGTCAATGCGGTCAATGATGCCCTTGAGCAGCGGGTTGGCGTCGGCGATGGCGCGGAGGTGGGTGGTGAGCTGCTCGCCGATCTTGTCCGAGAGCGTGCGGATGATGGACCAGACGGCGTCCTCGGGGTTTTTCGGCTCGAGCGGGAGGAAGAAGCGGACGAGCTTCTTGTCGTGCTTCACCAGCTTGAACGCCTTGGCGCGCGAGCCGACTTCCTGGGCGATGCGGTTGATCTCGTCATCGAAGACGTCGCAGAGG
>Ga0315289_10009177_pt1 | contig 14256 bp, 19 predicted proteins | sample YL17G11_40_MG_FD_203452 | JGI IMG/M metagenome (GOLD analysis project Ga0315289, IMG submission 203452) | Sediment microbial communities from Yellowstone Lake, YNP, Wyoming, USA - YL17G11_40 | ecosystem: Environmental > Aquatic > Freshwater > Lake > Sediment | place: USA: Wyoming | collected...
CGGTATCGCGCGGGCAGCCCAGCAACGCCTGGGAAAACGTAGAATCCGCCCCCTCACGCGAAGGGCGGATTCGGCGGAATGAGCCGCACAGGGGTTGAACCTGTAACCTACTGATTAAGAGTCAGTTGCTCTGCCAGTTGAGCTAGCGGCCTAGCGCTTGTGGTCAGGTAACTTCGCGCCACTATCTGTAGTGGTCGTTGCGTGCTACTTGACGTGTCGTTTATGGCGAGTCAGTTGCTCACTTTCGGCCAAACGAAAAGCCCCGCCGATGTTTGACCACCGACAGGGCTTGTGCTACACTATCCCTGCGCCCGGTGGTCAGCACACCGACGCCACGCCGTCTACGGGTTTGCCCCCGTGAGGCGGCTTTCTTGTGACGGCCTATTCTACTGCATCTTGCGTTTTCGTCAAAGTCCGCTCGGGGGCCAGGTCCACGCGATGCATGGCGGTGTTGTTCGACGGTTCACGCCTCTGAAAGTGTGCAACGCCCGGTCACTTACTGGTGACTGCGATTGACCAAGGCCCTACCGCGCGGACTTCAATCACTACGGTATCAGCCTTGAGAATCACAGTGCCTTCGTAGGGATCGGTCGTATTCACAAGTAGATCGGGATTCTTTCCATAGCCAAAAACGCCAAAGTACTGGCCTATGGCGTTGCCCCTGATCTTGGCAAGGTCCGGTTTACCGCCGCCAAGGGCGACCACATCATCGCCTTTCCCCTCGATGGTCCCAGGCACAGACAGCTTACGGGCGGCCGTGAGAGGCAGTACCTCTACCGCCCACTTCCCGGATGCTTTGACCTGGAATCTCACGGTATGTTGACCGCCTCTGAAGTCAAGGGGCCTGAAGCCGTCATAGGGATCAGTCGTGTTGACAAGCAAGTCTATCTGTGTGCCATCGCTTCCAAAGCTGGTGACACCAAAGTACCCGGCGTCCGCGTTCCCGCTGATATGTACAATGCCGACTTCAAACGGGTTCTCGAAGTCCAGTATTGAGTCGCCAGAACCGCTCAACTTCACCGGTTTTGGCACGGCTGTCGGTGGAAGCGGTGTAGCCGTAGCGGTAGGTACATTGGTAGGCTTGGGCGTATTCGTTGGTTTTGGCGTATTCGTGGGCTTCGGGATAGCGGTCTGTTTCTCTGTAGCGGTGGGCTTTGCGCTCGCCCCTACTTCGGTGGGCGTGGGCGTTGGTGTGCTCTTGCCCGTCAACTGAGACAGCAGCCCGCAGGGACACGCCAGCAACAAGAGCGCCAAGAAACCAATCAGTAGCTTGCCGAGACAGCCAGGCTTCGACCATGTGCGAGAGACCCAACCAAGAATTCCACGCATGTGATCTTCCCCCCCCTTACTTTCAGAGTGTCGTGATCCTTCAGCCGCATCCGGGCCGCGCGGCACGCGCGCACCCGAGGAAAAATAAAAGCCCGCCCACCGCTTTGCAGTGAACGGGCTGTGATGTGTGTTGTATGGGTCACTGCACCGTGACCAGCCCTGAACCGCGGCAACGGTTGCAGGGCTTTCGCTTGCTGCTATTCTACCGCGTCTTGCCCTTTTGTCAAAGTCCGCTCAAGCGCCCGCGCGTCTACATCATGAAGGCGCAGCCTCGCAGAAGTGCACCACGTGCAGCTTGCCCGGCTGGTACGGCTTGCCACACGTCGGGCATGTGTCACCGTCCAGGCCCGGCGGTTCCGGCTCACCGTCCAGGCCGTAAAAGACGGGCATACACTCACAGTACCCGCCGCCCTGGACCTCTTCCAGCTTTTCGACTCGCTTCTCAAGTCCCATGATTCACCTCTCTGCCCTGTTCCAGCTTTTCAACCCGCGACGCCAAATCTAGAAACTCTGCCAACCCTGCATAATGCGCCAGGACCAACCCCGCCGCCCGTAGCCGGACCTTGCCGTCAACCCCTGGCCCCAGGTCCAGCCCGATCACGTCAAGCGCCGCGCCCAGCAGGGACGTCATACGCGCCACAACGACCCCCAGCGCATCGGCTTGCGCGTCAGCCAGCGACGCGCGAAACTCAGCCTGACCGAGCCAGCGGTAGAGAGTGCGCCGGGTGACGTGCACCTGGCCCGCCGCTTCTGCCAGCGTCGCCGTGCCCAGAATGGCAGCAATAGCCGCCCGCTGCCGTTTTGTCAGTGTCACAGAATCAGCCATTTTGTCACACCCTGCCATTTTTCAGCACCACCAGCGCCGCCGATAGCCGCGCCCGATCCGCCTTTTCTTGCACCTGGACCCGCTGCAGGGCGTCCAAGTCCAGACGCTGCTTCACTTCGTTTTGGATCCGCTCACGCAGCACGCCCACCGGTAGCGCGTCCAGCCCTACGCACGCATCGCCATGCTCAGCCACAAAGCGCGCGCGCCGTGTGTCGGTTGGCTTCGCCATCATGGTGGGCAAGTTGTAGCGCCGCACGTCCTCACCCGTGATAGCGACTTTGACGATTGTCGGGCATGACCCGAAAAAGCCTAGCCGCTCTTGTAGACTGCGCTGCATATCCTCGCCGCTCGGATCGTGGTCACCCAGGTACAGCACCGTCACGCCCACGCCGTCACCGTAGCGCTGCGCCGCCCCTCGAATGCTGGACCAGCCGTCATAGCCCCGGCCCACCTGCAGCGTCACCCCAAACTGGCACAGCACATCGGCCACGATCACCGATAGCGTGTCTTTTTCTAGCCATGCTTCTAAATACCCCGGTTGCGTTGCCCACACGTCACGCCGATAGGAAGCTTTCACAGTGTCAACGAATCCGGCCATATCCGGCCACATGGACACCTCACGCGGTAAGCGCGTCCGGTCCTCGATTGCGTCCCATGCTATGCTTCCATCTTTGCGCGCGTTCACAAGCGCCTCCCCCAGCGCCGCATAGCCTTTCGGGGTGTTCGGTATCACGCCCAGCGTCACAAGCCGGTAGTGGATTTGGCGTAGCGTTTGAGGCTGCCCCTCAGCCAGCACCGTACGCACCGCGTCTAGTAGTGCCAACGTCTTAGAATGTTTACCCATCGCCGGCCCCCTCACGCTTCACGACGTCAAGGCCCAGCAGCGCGCCACACGCCGGGCAATGCGTCACCGGCCCATCGGCCAAGTACTGGACCCGATCACCCTCGCCGTCGTGCCACACCCGCAACCACAGCGCAGCGCCACAGCCACAAAGCACACGCACGACCAAAACCATGCTACGCACCCCTCAGCCGCGCAACTTGTTACGTAACAGGCATAACACGCGCCCACCACCACGCCCCCGCGGCCCCCCTGCTGCTGCCCCATGCCCCTGCAGGCCCACGCCCAGGAATAAGCTCTAGGATTCGGGCGCTAACGCGCCCATAATACCGGTAAATAACTTGGAAAGTTAGCATCGCGCTATGCCCGCGTCCGGTACGTTCTGCCAGCGGCCCCACACCCTGCACATCTGCCCGTTGCCCAGCTCTACATCGTTGCGCGTTGTCTTGTAGTACACATCCGTTGCCCCGCGCTGAAAAGCCCGCGCTGCATCTGCGCCATTCTCAAAGTACAGTCGTTTCCGCCCCGCGCCCATTGAATAGGACGGCCCTCTATACTTCCTTGCTTGCCCTACAGCAGCAGATGCAAACATCGCCAAATAGGTATTTGGCATTCGTTGACACAGCGTCGGCTTGTGCCCGATCACCGTAATAAACCAGCGCTTGTCCTCAGCGCGCAAAGCCTCATAATCCTTGACCGGCCTCACAGATTGCCATAGGTTCGCAATCGTGAGCGCGTTGTCCAGCACTACAGCCCGCGTCCTAGTCGGCTTGCGCCTCAAATAGTCGCCCACCGTGCTATCGCACTTGCCCGACAACTTAGCCATCGTTGCCCGCGATATAGTGCGCCCGCTGCCAATCCAGCTTTGCAGCAAGGCGGCGCGAAACCTGCGCGTGTTTCGCAGTACATCAGCGTCAAGCCAGATGGGACGCCCTGGCCGCGTCTCTAGTGCATCACACAGCTTGAACAGTGACACGTAGCACAAGCCGCCGCTGCCAGCGTGCCAGTAGGACCCGCTGCCAGATCGAATCACCCTTGCCAATGCTTCCCGAGTACATACGTGCTCAGTTTCACAGAACGCGCCCAAGTCCCGAATCCCTACTACACCCTTGCCGGTAGTGTCCATCGCACGCGCCAAAAGCCAGACGCGATATGGCGCCTCTTGCTTGGCGCGCATGGCAGCCAGGCCCAGCGCAGGATAGGACTTGCAGCGCGTCGTGGTCACGGCAACGCCGCCGTGACGCCCACGCTGGCAGCCACGATAGCGCCCGCTTGACTAAGCGACTGCCACGAAATGCAAACCGCCGTAGCGTCTGGCATTCGCAGCGCCGGCCACGGGTGCGCCAGTAGTGGCGCCACCCGATCACAACGCAGCAGTAGCCAGTCGGTCACGGCCCCGGACGGTTCGGACCACGTCCACAACGCTAGGTCAGCCGCGCCCCATTTCTGGACCTCAGTCGACGCCCCCGACGGGCGCGCCAGCCTGACCGTCACATCCCGATACCCAAAATACTTTCGGCGTCGGTTGCGCCAGGCCAGACGGACCCGCCGCCCGCCGCGAGTGGCCGTCACGTCAACGCCGCGCCAGTCGCTCGCCAGGTCCGCTGGCGTCGGATCCGAAAAACCCAACGCGAGCAGCAGCGACCGCACGGCCGGCCAGCTTCGGTCAGCCGCCAGCTTGCTCGCAACCCACGCGGGCGCTTGACGTGCCGTCGCGGATGTGGTACAATAGGGCACGGACTGAGACGCTGCCCGCGCCGCCGTCCAGGGTGCCCCGGTTGCCGCCGGGGCATTCCTATTTTGCGACATCGGACACATCCACGCCAGCCGCGCGCAGCGCCCGACGCGCCTGGTCCGCCTCGCCGCGAATAAGCTCAGCCAGCACAGGATCATCGCAGCGATTGACGCCGGCCGCCATTTCCCGTAGCGCCCGCAGCGCCACGAGCGCCACGGTTCCTACGTGCCGGGTTTCCAAGATGGGCATCTCACGGCCCCCGCCCCGGTAAACCACTACCGTTCGCAACATCCGCACCCCCCCTGACAAAAGAAAACTCGTGTCCTACTTATGCGGGACGCGAGAAGGGCGAAAAGTTTAGGGCGAGTGGCGCGAATCGGGCTATTCGGGCTGCATTTTGCACTTCCGGTGCAGCGACTTTACCAGTTGACTCACACGCCCGGGTGTGAGGCCCAGGGTGTGGGCCACGTCGACCTGCTGGCAGCCGGTCGCCAGCAGCAGGGCTACTTGCCCCTCACGGTCAGTGAACGAATCGAAAAGCAAATCAAGGTCAACGTCGGACACGGCGTCCGGGTCCGGGCTAGTCGGGTCAGGCACCAGCTCGTGCCGCGATACCGTGCCGTCCTCAGTGGTCACCGGTGCGTCAAGCTCTACGATGTGGGCACGCTTGACCCGCTTGACCCGCTTGTCATCGCGCCAGTGTATGCAAAGCGCCTCATACAGCACGCGCTTGAAAATGCGCCGCCGGGTCTCTTTCATCCGCTCGAATGGATCATCTGGCAGGCCCGTCACCTGGTCTTCGGGTACAGCACCAGCAAGGACGCGCTCGTACACTTCCCCTGCCAACGGCGAAGGCTGCGTAATCCCTGGAATGTTGGTCAGGGCGAGTATGGAATATACCAGGTGTTGTGACGCCGTGCTTGCGCCATGCCCGAAGTCGTGGGCTACAAAGTCCTCGTTTGGGTCTCTGAGTACCCGCTTGACCTCTTGCCAGCTTGGTACGAACGTTTCCGGAAGATCGTCATTTTGTCGCATGTCCTTCTACCCCCTCACTAGGATAGCAGCGGGTGGGTGCGAGTGAGTGAGCACCCGCACCCATAAGCGCCCCGTCGGGCGCGCCCGCTCTACGCACATTATAGCACAACCAACGCGCTAGGAAGCCCTACACGGCCCCTGTCGTGCTGCCCCTGGGCATTTATGCCTTACAACAGCCGGTCGACCGGCCCGGCCTTGACGTGCGCGGCCTGCAAGTCTTGCTCGGTCTGGCGCAGGTAGCGGCGCAGCACGTCCAGGCCGGCATGACCCATCAGCTTTTGCAGCGCGTACACGTCCATGCCGCCGCGCAGACAGGCCAGCGCAAACGCGCGCCGAAAGGAATGCAGCGACGGGATAGCGACACCGGCCGCCAGCGCGCGCCGCCTGACCACCTGGCGCAGGCCGGCATAGGTCAGCCGCTTGCCGTCCCGTGCAATCCATAGCGCGCCGGGCGCAGCGCCCCGGAAGCGCAGCCAGCGCAGCACTTCCCGTCTTGACTGTGCGCCCAGGAATACGACGCGCCACTTGCCGCCCTTGCCATGCTTGACTTTCACCGCGCCGCTGCCCAGGTTGACGTCGGCCACGTCCAGCGCCACAAACTCAGAAGCGCGCGCGCCGGTATCCAGCAGCGCCAGCAGCAGCGCCCGGTCACGATCACCGGCCCAGGTCCGGCGCTGGCACGTCGTGAGCATGGCGCGCAGGTCAGGCAGGGGCACGGGTTCCAGGGGTTCTTGTGCCAGCTTTGGCGCTCGCACTTTGAGGATGGGGCACGGCGGGGCAAGCTCGTACTCAGTCCAGGCCCAGCGCAGGAAGGCCCGCGCCGCTCGGTAGGCGCAATGCACGCCGCCGGGATTGCGCCCGCGGCCGGCCAACTGTAGCAAGTACTGGCGCATGTGGTCAGCGGTCACGTCCTGGACCCGGCCCACGCCCCGGCCTTCCAGGTAGGCGCACAAGTAGCGAAGTTCGTCCGAGTAATAGTCTACGCTGCGCCGCGATAGCCCGCGCGCCTGGCGGTCTACAATGAACGCGGTCACGTCGTGGGCAAGCTCAGACTGCCTTACGATATGAAGCCGAGTCAGTTGCTCTACTTGCGGTCTGGGCAAAGCAAAAGCGCCTTCCTACCGCTACAGGTAGTAGGCGCTTTGCCTGGACCACATATGCTAGTGGTTCGATGAGCCGCACAGGGGTTGAACCTGTAACCTACTGATTAAGAGTCAGTTGCTCTGCCAGTTGAGCTAGCGGCCCGCACGCGGCGTCATTATAGCCAAAACTGCGCGCATGTCAAACTACGCAACATCCAGAACCTGCCAACTGCTATTGACACGCGCTCAGCACTGCGATATACTACGCCCCGTACCATGTTCCCGTCACGACAAGGAGATGCAGCGTGTCGATCGTCTATCTAAACGGAGAGTACGTGCCGGCAGAAGAGGCTACGGTTTCCGTCGAGGACCGTGGCTTTCTGTTTGCCGACGGCATCTACGAGGTGGTGCGCCTGTACCACGGGTGCGTTTTTGAGCTGGAAGCCCACTTGCAGCGCTGGGCGCGCAGCGCCGAGGGCGCGCGTCTGCCCTTGCGCAACACGCTGACGGAGCTCCCTACCATTTTTCAACGCCTGGTGCAGGAGAACAACCTACTGGACGCCGAAATCTACGTACAGTACACGCGCGGCGTGGCGCACCCGCGCACCCATGCCTTCCCCACCGAAGTGCACCCGACGCTGCTCGCCATGCCCGTACCGCTGCACCTGCCGCCGCCCGAGGCCTACACGCAGGGCCTGCGCACCATCGCGCTGCCCGACCTGCGCTGGCAGCGCTGCGACATCAAGAGCACGATGCTGCTGCCCAACGTGATGGCCAAGCAGCAGGCGCGCGAGCAGGGCGCCTTTGAGGCCATTCTGGTACGCGACGGCGTGGTCAAGGAAGGGGCCAGCACCAACATCCTAGCCGTCTTCGAAGGCCAGCTCGCCACCCACCCGCTCGACCACAGCATCCTGGGCGGCATAACACGACAGGCGGTGCTGGGGTTGGCGGAGGAACTGGGCATCCCGGTGCGCGAGAAGCCGTTCACGCTGGAGCAGGTCTACAGCGCGCAGGAGCTGTTCCTAAGCAGCACGACCTCCGAGGTGCTACCGCTGACGCGCATCAACGGCCAACCGGTGGGCACAGGCCGACCGGGGCCCGTCACGCTACGCCTGTACGAAGCGTTCCAGAAGTTGACAGCAAAGCTGTAGAGGAGCCAGACGCGGATGACACGCATCATTCTCGTTCGGCATGGAGAAACGGCCTGGAACAAGGTCGAGCGCGTGCGTGGGCAGGTCGAGGTGCCCCTGAACGAGGCTGGCCTGGCCCAGGCCGAGCTCACCGCCGAGCGCGTTCTGGAGCAGTGGACCCCGGTGGCGGTGTACAGCAGCCCGCTGCAGCGCGCCGTGCAGACGGGGCAGGCGCTTGCCAGGCGACTAGGGCTCGAGGTGCAGCCCGTGATCGGGTTCAACGACATCAACTTTGGCCAGTGGCAGGGCCTGCCACCCAGCGAGGTGGAGCAGCGTTGGCCAGACTTGGCCCGTGCGTGGCTCAACGCGCCGCAGAGCGTGACCCTCCCCGGCGGTGAGAGCCTGGCCGTGCTGCTGCAGCGCAGCATGACGGCGCTGCACCAGGTCATCCAGCGTCACCCCAACCAGGACGTGGCCGTCGTCGGGCACACCGTGGTCAACCGCGTGATTCTGATGGCCGTGTTGGGATTGGACAACTCGAGCTACTGGCGCATCGGACAGGACAACTGCGCCATCAACGTGTTCCGCTGGCAGGAGAACGTCTTCTACATCGACTCGCTCAACGACACGTGCCACCTGCGCGGCAAAGACCGCGCGAACCTGACGCAGAGACCATAAGGGATCCATGCAACTCACCCGGTCGGTGTCCATGATTCACACGGACGGAGCGTCGTCAGGCACGGCAGGTTTCCTACATCCCCTCGACCCATGCTATAATAGCGGGCTGGAGGTGTGATGTACCAAGCAGTCTTCTTTGATGTTTTCAACACCATCATCGGCGTGCACTGGCCGGGCAGGTCGCAGCACCAGCGGCTTCCGATGCAAAAAACCGTGGAGCGCACCCTGGGCCGGCTGGATGCCAGTTGGCAGGCAGCCTACGGGCGTGCTCGTTCTGAGCAAGCTAGCGAGGCCAATCTGTCTTCGCGCTTCTTCGCCACGCTGGCCGACCGCACAGGCGTTGCCAAGGGCGGGGTGATCGCGCCCCTGCACCGCAACGAGCACACGCTGCGCCACTGGCTGGCAGTGTACGAGGATACCGTCTCCACCCTGCAGATCCTTCGGGACACTTGCAGGCTAGGCATCATTTCCAATGCATGGCCCTATCTGGAGTCCATGCTGCGCCTGCTTGGCCTGTGGGACTATTTCGAGAGCGTGATCATCTCGGCCCAGGTCGGTCTGAGCAAGCCCAACCCGGCCATCTACCACCTGGCGGTGCGCACCCTGCGCATCCGCCCCGAACAGGCCATTTTTGTCGATGACACGCCGCAGAACGTGGTGGCCGCCGAACGCGTCGGACTCAAGGGGCTTTGGCTAGTGCGCTCGCCCGTCCCGCCCGATGGCGTACCCGCGCCCTATCGCCACCTGACCATGATCTACTCCCTGGAGCAAGTGATCCCTCTGATCGAGCGGGTCTGACGCCATGGGCAAGCCGGCCGTGACCATCCACACCGACGGTGCCTGTGAACCGAATCCGGGTCCGGGAGGCTGGGCCGCCCTCTTGAGCTACTGCGGACACGAGAAGATCCTGACTGGCCACGAGTCCCACACGACCAACAACCGCATGGAACTGCAGGCCGCCATTGCCGCCCTCGAAGCCCTCAAGGGCCATTGCCTGGTCGAGCTGCACACCGATTCTGAATACCTGCAGAGGGGCATCACAGAGTGGCTGCCGCGTTGGATCGCGCGCGGCTGGATCAAGAGCGACAAGAGGCCGGTGCTCAACGTCGACCTGTGGCAAAAGCTGCACGCGCTGACCCAGCAGCACGAGGTGCACTGGCAGTGGGTGCGCGGCCACGTTGGTGACCCACAGAACGAGCGCGTCGACCGCCTGGCCTCCCAGGCCATCCGCAGCGCAAAGGAGTAGCCGAATGCCAAAAGAGGAAACCCAGGTCCAGGAGACCGCACCGGATGTCCCGGTGTCCGTCAAGGAATTGCTGGAGCACCCGGTGGAACTGCGCCTTCCGGCGCGCCACAACCCCAAGCTGGCGCAGATCGTGGCGCGCATCAACGAGCACGCCGAGCTGCAGACCCTCTGGCGCGTGTGCAACGTCAACGCAGTGGATCGCCTGCGCATGACGGACCACGGCCCGGTGCACGTGCGCATCATCGCCAACATCGCGCTCAAACTGTTGCGCCTGCTGGTAGAAGCCGGAGTCAAGCCCGGTGTGGTGCGTGACTATGGCCTGGGAAATGAGGACGCCGAAGTAGTCGTCGTGCTGGCCTCGCTGTTGCACGACGTGGGCATGTCGATCCATCGCGAGGACCACGAACGCTTCAGCCTGTTCGTGGCGCAGCCGTTGATCAGGGAGCTGTTGGCGGGCGTCTACGACGTGCCGATTGCCACGGTGCTGCGCTGCGAAGTGCTGCACGCCATCATCTCGCACCGTTCAGGCGGGCACCCTCTCACACCCGAGGCAGGCATTGTGCGCGTGGCCGACGCGCTGGACATGGCCAAGGGCCGCTCGCGCATCCCCTTTGAGGCCGGCGAGCTCAACATCCACTCGGTCTCGGCGGCGGCCATCGACAACATGGTGATCGAGCGCGGCGAAAAAAAGCCGGTGCGCCTGCGAGTAATCATGACCAACTCGGCCGGCATCTTCCAGGTCGACGAACTTCTGCGCGAGAAGCTCAGCGGCTCCGGCCTGGAACCTTACATCGAGGTGGAAGCCTCGATTGAAGGACCGGAGAAAAAGCTGATCGAGACCTACCACTTCTAGGTGACTGGTCCGCGTTTCGTGTTTCGCGACCGTGCACTGCCGGCACTATGGCAAGAGCTGCCCCCGAGACACGCCACATGCCTCAGTACATCTTGACGATCTCACGATACGAGCGTGGCTGGCGGACTTGCAGCAACTGCGTGTCCTCGCGGTTCTTGCGCACCTCGTCCAGGTCCAGTGTGGCCACGCCGACGCCCTCCACGCCCTCCTGCTGCGAGCTGAGCGACTCGCCGCGCGGACCCACGACCAGACTGTTGCCAAAGAAGCTATAGGCGTACTCGTCGCCAGTGCGGTTCGCGGCGGCCACAAAGAGCGAGTTCTCCAGGGCGCGTGCGAAGACGTAGCTGCGCCATTCGGCCTGGTGCGGCTTTTCCCAGTTGGCGCAGACGCACAGCAGCTCGACGCCCGAGAGCGCCAGGCAGCGCGCCGCCTCGGGGAACGCCAGGTCCCAGCCCAGCAGCAGCCCCACGGGCCCCAGGGACGTCTCGGCCACGTCAAAGCGGTAGCCAGCGCGGAAGGCCAGCCGCTCCTCGCCGCGCAGGTGCACTTTGCGGTAGGTGGTCAGCAGCTCGCCCTGTGGGTCAATCAACACTGCCGAGTCATAGATCACGCTCTCGACCTTGTGCTTCTCTACCAGCCCAAAGGCCAGGTGCACGCGGAAATCGGCCGCGCGCTTGGCCATGTAGTTGATGATGTGGCCCGGCACGTTCTCGGCCAGGTCCGTGAAGCGCACGCCACACTCGTAGCCGGTCGTGACCAGTTCCGGGAAGACGATCAGGTCCACCTTCTGATCGCGGCAGGTGTCCTCGACGCACTTGCCCATGCGCTCGAGGTTGGCCTCCACCTCGTTGAGGCGCGGGGCCATCTGCACGGTCGCGACGGTGATCTGTCTCATGCTGCCTCCTCTATGGATAGAACACTTGTGCTATTCGACTGCATTATAGCCCATCTCGCCCATTTCGTCAAGTCGAAAAGGGTTCTGGGCTGGTTGACCGGAACAGGCATCGGGGCTATAATGGGGCCGCACCGGGGCGAGCCGTGTGCCCCTGGGAGCAAGTCTGCAAAAGAAGCGGAACGCCCATGACCGAGCGCCTCTACTACCATGACCCGTACTGCACCGAGTTCGACGCCACTGTGCGGCGTACCCTGCCCGGCGAGAAGGGCACGACCGGTGTCGTTTTGGACCGCACCTGCTTTTACCCCACCTCAGGTGGCCAGCCCTGCGACCACGGCATGCTGAACGGCTTGCCAGTCCACGATGTGGCGGAGGACGGTTACGACGTGGTGCACTGGTTGCACGGTCGGCTGGAGAGCAGCGTCGTGCACGGCCAGATCGACTGGCCGCGCCGCTTTGACCACATGCAGCAGCACACCGGGCAGCATATCCTGTCCGAGGCTTTCCTCAAGGTACTCGACGCGCAGACCGTCTCGTTCCATCTGGGTGAGGATGCGTGCACCATCGATCTGGGCCGCCCTATCCTGGAGGCGGCTGAAACAGAACGCGTCGAAGACCTGGCCAACCAGGTCGTCTTCGAAGATCGTCCCATCACGGCACGCTTTGTGGCCCCCGAGGAGCTGGCCAGTCTGGAGCTGCGCAAGGCACCCTCAGTCAAGCACGACATCCGTATCGTGGAGGTGCTCGGTTTTGACCGCTCGCCCTGCGGCGGCACGCACTGCGCCCGCGCGGGCGAGGTGGGTTCGATCGCCGTCCGCAAGTGGGAGCGACGCGGGCAGGAGACGCGGGTGGAATTCGTTTGCGGCTGGCGCGCATTGCACGACCTGCGCTGGAAGACGGCCGCGGTCAACGAGCTGGCACTGGCCTTTAGCGTCAAGGACCGCGAGCTGCCAGCAGCCGTGATGCACCTGGTCCAGGAAGCGGAGGAGAATCGGCGCGAGTTGCGCCGCCTGAAGAATGAAGCATTGTGGTCGGAGGCAAGCCGCCTGCTGGCAGCCGCAGGCCTGTGGAACGGGGCACGCGTCGTGGTGCAGGCCTTTCCCGAGCGCGATCCGCAAGAGGTGCGCGTCCTGGCGCTGCAGCTCGCCCAACAAGAGAGAGCGGTCGCCCTGCTGGGCGTCGGTGGAACGCAGGCGCGCCTGTTCTTTGCGCGCAGCGCCGACGTAGCAGCCGACATGGCCGCGCTCTTGAAGAGGACGTGCCAGGCCTTCGGCGGCAGCGGTGGCGGGCAGCCTCACCTGGCCCAGGGCGGCGGACTGCCAGGCGACAAGCTGGCTGCTGCGCTGGAATGGGCGGATGCTTCGCTGCGCTCAGCATGACGCTGCGGCACGCTCCGCATGACTGAAGACACGCTCGGCATGATAGACCGAACACAGGGGTAAGAACAATGCGCGAGATCACTCAAGGAGTCTACTTTGAGAGCGGCTATCGTTCGGGGAACGTTGGCTTTGCCGTAACGGAGGAAGGGGCGATCCTGATCGACTCGCCCATGCTGCCCAAGGACGCCTGGGACTGGCTGAAGAAGATCGGCTCCGTCACCCGGCAGGGCATTTCCTTCTTGATCAACACCGACTATCAGGTGGAGCGCGTCCTGGGCAACTGCTTTTTCCCCACAGCTACTATTGCTCACCAATTGACCTGGGCCGAAATGCAGCGCTACGATGAGGCATTCCTGCTGCGCTACATCAGCCACTACAAAGAGCGCGAGGCGAGCGCGGTCGACCTAAGCAAGGCTCGCATCGTCCTCCCCGAGCTGACGCTGACCAGTGACATGACGCTCTACAAGGGCGAGCGCATCTTCCGCCTGATCCACGTCGGAGGGCATTCACCGGCCAATATCATGGTGCATCTGCCCAAAGAGCGCACCCTTTTCAGCGGCGACGTGGTGGTATGCAGTCAACACCCCTCGTTGGCGCAGGCCAACAGCTTAAAGTGGCTGCAGACACTGGAGTTCATCCGCAGCATGGAAGACGTGGACGTGATTCTGCCGGGCCGCGGCGACCCGTGCGACGTCAAATCCACCGAGGTGCTGACCGACTATATCACCAGGATGCGCGAGCGTGTATACGAGCACTATTCCAGCGGCTACACGCGACGCGAGACGGTGGACCGCGTCAAGATGCAGGACTTTTACGAAGCACCACGCGGACAGCGCGAGGAGATGGAGCGGCGCATCCGTGGCAGCGTCGAGCGCGTCTATGACGAGTTCAAGAAGGAAGCCGAGAAGAAACGACGTTGAGTGTATTCCCACGGGAACCCCCTGCCGGCTGTGGGCGTCTCCCTTGTGCAAGCAATCATCCCAGATTAAGGAGTCGCATCACATGCGCAAGGCATTGCCATTACTGCTGCTTTTCGTCATCGGTGTGTCCATGATCCTGAATGGCTGCAGCACATTGCTGCAATGGAGACCCTGAGAAGACCCCAAGGGTTTGACATCGACAACCTTCCCGAAGGTGGTGCCACGATAGCTGCCGGCAGTTGCCGCGAGACCCTTCGGGAAGGCCGCCCCAGAGAAGGGACTTGCCGCCATGCCTCCCAACGAGAAC
>Ga0315289_10009178_pt1 | contig 14256 bp, 12 predicted proteins | sample YL17G11_40_MG_FD_203452 | JGI IMG/M metagenome (GOLD analysis project Ga0315289, IMG submission 203452) | Sediment microbial communities from Yellowstone Lake, YNP, Wyoming, USA - YL17G11_40 | ecosystem: Environmental > Aquatic > Freshwater > Lake > Sediment | place: USA: Wyoming | collected...
GGGTCTGCGCGGGAGAGGAAAAGAGAGAGAAAGCGCACGCAGGCGAGACAACTACTTGAATTTCGGGAGCCCGGTTTTTTTCTCTGCTTCACACTTTTCAGAAAACGAGCAAACCGAAATCCTTCTTTCTCCTTCTCTCCTGGCCCCGCTTCTTCTCTCTCGCCCAGAAAGAAACTTCCCGGCCCTCTTCCCAGACAATAAAGCAATGACCGTGAAGATCGTCCCGGAAGCGGGCTTTGACACCGCAGCAGCAGCGACTTCGAAACTGAGGATGCTCGAAAACCAAAACGACATCATCGTCGCCTCGACTGGCCAGGCTGGAGCGGCAGACGCAATGACGAAGGCGCGCCCTTCGTCCGCTCCCTCCTCGCGCGACGCGCCAGCCTCTCTCTCTGCATTCGAGGCCATGGATACCTTTACCCCCCGGACTAGCAAGGTGAGATCGGGGTTTTGTAGCCGGGAAGAGAGCAGGGCGGACGAGAAGAGGTTTTGCTTCGCGGTGGTTCTCGATTGTTTTTTTTCCCTCTCTCGGAGACCGCGAACCTGGCATCTGGAGAAACACTTATTTTTGCACGTCCCTCCCCCTCTCTTGTCGCGCCCATTCACCGCGATGCATTTACTAAAAAACAAACGAATAGGTCGACTCGTCGTTTGCAATCGCAGAGAGCGATTCGCCGACGGCGGTGGTCGGCGGCGGCAACGTCGGCGGCCTGAGCCCGCTCAGCTCGATTTCGTCGATGCCCTCGTCGGCCGCGACCGCTATCGCGGCTGCCCTCGACGATGTCGCGGCCGAGGCCGAAGAGGCCGAGGCCGCCCTCTCGGCTGCTCCTCCCCTTGCTCCTGCTTCCCTCCCTCCGTACGCAGAGGGCTCGACCCTCAAGATCCTCAAGCGCATGGGGATCAACGCCAGGCCCACGAACGACATGGTGGTGAGTTTTTTATCGATTGAGAGTTCAAAATTCGATGGGTGGACGAAGATCGCGGAGCAGAGGGGGAAAAAAAAGCGAAGCGAGAAAGCGAAAGCGGAGGGGCGCTCTCTCGACCTCCTCCTCTCTTTTGAGTGCCTTCGCATGCCCTCTGGTTGCACTGGCTGCGGGCACCTTTCCTCCCTTCCCTGCGTCCCGCATTCCGCCCCGCCTCCGCGGTTCGATACGCGCCATTCTGATGTCTCTCAGAGGGGGAGGCGTCGAGACGTGAGAGGAGACTCCGAAAGTCTCCGAGAGAGCCCACAGGCGTCGCGCGCGCGGCCACCGCTTCTTCCCCCCCACACAAACACACACACCACGAAACGTAAAAATCCAACTCTTTTTCTTTCCTTCCTTTTTTTCCACCACTCATTTTCGTCGTCCCTTTACCTCTCCCCGAGCGCACGCACACAAAAAAAACGCCCTCTGCTCCAGCTCATCCAACGCACCGCCAACGTCGAGCGCAGCAAGCCGGACCACTCGGGAGACCACCTCGCCTGCCGCGTCCGCGACGCCAAGATGCCGCTCCGCGCTGCGTTCTTCGCGTCGCTCCAGCTGGGCGGCTTCAACTGGTGGCTCTACTCGAAGGTCGCGAAGGCAATCTGCCCGGGGGGCTGCAACACGTTCGACGCGCGCACGCGCTGGTTCGACGAGGCCGTGGTGGGCACGCTCGAGCGCTTTTTCGAGGGCGGCGAGGCCTGCAACACGGTCGTCGCGCTCGCGGCCGGCTTTGACACGCGCTGCCTGAGGCTGTCGAGAGGCAGGCCCGACGTGCGGTTCATCGAGCTCGACCTTCCGGCGGTGTCCGAGAAGAAGAGGAAGCTGGTGGAGAAGCTGTGGCCCGAGGGGAAGGCCGGGGCGGCGGAAGTGGCGAGCGGCAAGGGCGGCAAGGGCGGCAAGGGCGGCAAGGGCAAAGGCGGCGGCACGAAGAGCGAGATCGAGGCCGCCGACGCGCCGCCTCCCTCCTCCTCTTCCGCCGCCACCGACGCCCTCCGCCACCCCGTCTTCGTCGCCTCCAACATGATGGACCCTGCCAGGGCCTCCCGCGACCTACTCGCGGCCGGCTGGAGGCGCAACGCCCCCTGCGCCACGACGATCGAAGGGCTGCTCTACTACCTGCCGCTTGACAAGGCCGAGGCGGCGCTCGAGACCGTGGCGAGGACCGTGGCCCCCGGGTCGACGCTGGCCTTCGACTTCTGGCCGCTCGAGTGCCTCGAGTCCGGCGGGAAGGGCTTCTACGGCTACAAGCGCGCGGCGCTGATGGTGGCGGACCTGGGAGAGCCGTTCCTCAGCGGGTTCCCCCACGAGGCCGGGGAGCACGCCGCACTCGCGGCGCGCTTCGGCTTCAGGGTCCGCGAGCTGCTGGGCCCCGAGGAGATCGCGTCGCGCTACTTCCCCCACAAGAGGCACCAGCCGAGCGCTAAGAAGCTGGCCGTGACGACCTTTATGTACTTTGCGCTCTGGGAGAAGATTTGAAAAGAGAAAAAGAGAGAAAAGAGAGAAAGAGGAAGAAAGAGAAATAGAGAAAAGAGAGGAAGAGGAAGAGAGTGAGGTTATTTTTCATTTGAGAGAGAGAAAGAGAGAGCTCCATTGTTCCATTTTTCCTTCAATTCCTCTGTTTTCGCTGTCGAGAACGCGGAGAGAGAGAGGATCCCGGGGGGAGGGGGGAGGAGGCGCCGAGATCGGGTTTTTTTTGTAACACCCCTCTCTCGTCTCCTCCCCTTCCTCTCTCGTCGAGACACTCTTTTTTCTTCTTCCTCCAGCTCACAACGAGACAGTTTCGTTCTAATTTCCTGGTTTCCCCCCTCAATTCCTCGCTCGAACTTCTTCACCAAAAAACACTTACTACGAAGAGGTAAAAACGTTCTACGAAAGAGAAAAACAAGCACTTTCATATTGCAAAACACAAAAACTGAGTTGTTTTTTCCCGTTTTTCTCTCTCTCCCCCCGTTTTTTTCTCTCTCTCACACCGATCCTCTGATTCTCCCCGCGTCTTTATTTGAGCGTCGCCGCGTCCCCGAGCACCGAGACCAGCACTTCCTCGCTCACCCTCTCCCGGTCCTCCTCGCGCCTGCGGCCTCTCGCAGCCGCGAACAGCGCGGCGGAAGCGGCGCCGACGGCCTCGAGCTTCGCGCCCTCGGTCGCCCTGACGGCGGCCTCGAGGACTCGCCGGGAGAGGGCGAGCTCGGCCTCGGAGGCCGGGGGCAGCGCCGGGCGGCGCGGCGGGAGGTGCGCTGCTGACACGGGGACGACAGGTTCCGCTTCGGTCCCGGCTACTTCTTCTTCGGCGGCGGCAGCAGCGGCAGCAGCAGCAGTAGCAGCATCAGGCTCAGCCTCGACCCCCTCAACTTCCTCCTCCTCCTCCCCGGCGCTCGCCCGCCTCTTCCTCTCCTCCTCGATAGCCTCGCACCGCTGCGCCAGCCCCGGGGGAACCCTCGCCGCCACGAGGCCCTCGGCCTCGTCCTGGAGGGCAAAGGCGAGCGTGGCCCGCGCCGTCGCCTCGGCGCCGACGCCGACAGCCGCGCGGCTCCTTCCCTTGCCCTTTCCCTTCCCCCCTCCGCCGGCGCGCCGCTCCGCCGCGGCCAGCGCGTGCGCCGGGATCGCGGCCACCAGCTCCAGGAAGGAGGCCGCGGTCGGGCACTGCCTGGCGTCGACCCTGGCCAGGACGGCGGCCACCGTCGGAGCCTCGAGCTCCTCTCCCCCCTCGCGCTCGCCCTCGTCGGCGCTGTCGTCCTCCTCGGAGGGCGGGCGCGGCTCCGAGAAGGAGACGAAGCGCCTGTCGAGGAGAAGGCGCGAGGCGACGGAGCGGAGGGCGACTCGGAGGGCGCGCAGGGCGGCGTCGTCGGCGGCGAGGCGCGCGGCCCTTTCCGCGGCGGAGGGCTTGGTGGGGGCGGCGGCGGCGGCGGCAGCAGCAGCAGCGGCAGGCGCTGCCGCGGCGGCGGCGGCGGCGGCGGTCGCAGCGGGAGCGGATGCGGCGGCAGCAGAGGGTGGAGCCGCCTCTCCTCCTGCCGAGAGCAGCAGCTGCGTCTTCCTCGCCCTCCTCGCGGGGGGCCTCGCGAGCTCCGAGGCAGCCGCCGCGAGCGCCCCCGCGCGACCCGCGGCGTCCGGGGCCGAGAGCTCCACGAGGACGGTGCTGAGGGCAGCGGCAGCCGAGGAGGAGGACGAGGAGGAAGAAGAGGAGGCCTTTCCCGCCCCTCCTCCGCCCGCGGCAGCGACTCCGAGCAGCGCCGTCAGCGCCGCCGGGAGCTCCGCGGCCGGGCAGTCCGCCGCCGCCACGAGCAGCACGGGGCAGCCCGGCGGCACCTCGGCCAGGCACGCCCGCAGCGCGGCCCGCAGCGCCCGGGGGGCGGCGGACCACCAGAGGTCGGCCTGCGGCAGGAAGAGCACCGAGGGCGCGGCGCGGCGGGCGGCGGCAAAGGCGCGCACGAGGGCCTCGTCGGCACCGTGCATGCCTCCGCCGCCGCCGCCGTCCGAGAGCAGGCAGGGCAGGCCCAGCGAGTGCAGGGGAAGGCCCTCGAGGGCCGCGAGCAGGGCGGCGGCGACGTCGGAGGCGCCGCAGCCGGCGGGGCCGCAGACGACAGCCCTCGCTGCTCGCGGCGGCGGCGGCGGCGGCGGGGGAGGGGGAGCGCCTCCCCTTCTCTCGCTCGAGGCTCCAGTGAGGAGCCTCGCGGAGGGTGACGCAGCGGCGATGTTTTCCGGGTCGGCGTTTGCGGTGTTGGCGGCCCCCGGGGCGCGAGCGGCGGCGGCCTTAGCAGCGGAAGAAGGGGCGCCGAGCGCCATCTCGCCGTCGTCGCTGTCGTCGCCGTCGTCGTCGTCGAGAAACTCGTCGTCGTCGTCGTCGCTCTTGTCGCCCGGTCCCGCCGCTGCCGTTCCCTCGTCGCGGCCAACGCAGGCGGCCTTGGCCGTCGCCGCCATCACGGCAGACGCGGGCCCGAACGCGGCCTTGACCCCTCGCAGCAGGCACCGCAGCTTGGGCCCCAGAGCCGCAACGTGTGCCGCGGCCAGCGGCCTCGCGTGCGCCGCCGCCGCCCTGTGCGACGACGGCACGATCGCGCGCAGCGCCCCCACAAAGTCCCTCCTGCGCACCACGACGCGCCCCGCATCGACGTCCTGCACCCTCGTCTCGCTCTCGTAAATCTGCGGGAAGGTCCGACGCAGGGCGCGCAGCGAGGCCTCGGCGGTGAGCGCCTTCAGGTCGGCGCCTCCGTACCCGGCCGTCCTCGCCGCGAGCTCCGAGATGAGCCCCCGCGGCGGCCTCGAGGGCTCGGCCCAGCCCCTCGTGTGGATTCCCAGGATCTCGGCGCGGGCGGAGGCGTTGGGCAGCGGGAAGAGCAGCTCGCGGTCGAAGCGGCCCGGGCGGCGAAGGGCCCCGTCGACGGCGTCGACCCTGTTGGTCGCGCCCACGACGACGACGGCGCCGCGGCCGTCGAGGCCTTTTTTCCGTTGGCGTTTGGAGTTTGGAGGGGGGAAGGAGAGGGGAATGAGATTTGGGAGCTGGAGAGCCGGAGCGCGAAAAAAAGAAAAAGAGAAAACAAGATGAAAAAAACGAGGGAGCCAAAAAACGAAATCTCAAAAACCTCAAAAAACTTGGGGGAAAAAAAGTCTTCTCACCGTCCATAAGCGCCAGGAGCGTCGACACGATGCTCGAGTGCACTTGGTCCTGCTTCGACGACCTCACGGGGGCCAGCCCGTCGATCTCGTCGAAGAAGATGATCGAGGGGGCCCGCTTGGCGGCCTCGTCAAAGAGGGCCCGGAGCTGCCGCTCGGCCTCTCCAACCCACTTGGACAAAACGTCGCCGCCCTTACGCATGAAGAACGAGACCTTGCGGCCTCCCGCGCGGGCCGCCGTGGAGGCCAGGGCCCGGGCGACGAGCGTCTTACCCGTGCCTGGGGGCCCGTAGAAGAGGACGCCGCGAGGGGGCTCGGCCCCCAGGCGGGAGAAGAGCTCCGGGTAAGCGAGGGGGAGGAAGACCTGAGAATTTTTTATATCAGTTTCTTTTTTGTGAAGCGAAAAGTGGGGGAAAGGAGAGTGGAGGAAGGAACCGGCCAAAAAAGGAAAATCCCGAAACTATCCTTACCATCTCCTTGAGAGCCGTGACGTAGCTGTCAAGCCCACCCACCGAGTCGAAGCCGATAGAGGGGTCGACCTCGAGAGGGGTGATCTCTGCGTTCGGGGCGTTGTTGTTGTTGTTCCGGTCGCTGCTGTTCGCAGCGGCGGCATTATTGTTGCCGTTGCTCCGAGCTCCGCCTCCTCCAGCTTCGTTCCTCGCCGCCGCGGCTGCCGCTGCGATTTCGTCCGGGGACATCCACGGAGGGGGTCCCGCGCCCCACGCCGCGGGGCCCGCGACGGCGGGGGCCAGCGCCCCCCAGGTCGCAGCGGCGCCCCCCGCCGCCGCAGTCGTTGTCGGGTGCTCGTCGTCGTTCGTCGCTCCTCCGCCGCGCGGGGGGCGGCCGCGACCACCGCCAGCGGCAGCGGCAGCGGCTTCCCCGCCGCCGAAATCTGCCCCGAGCGCAGCGGCGAGGGCGCGCTCGGCGGCGCGCCTCTCGGGCCTTCCGTCGGCCCCGGCGAGGAACCCGAGCGCGCCGCCAGCGCCGCCACCGGCGCCGCCAGAGGCCCTCCTGTCGTCGCTTCTGAAGCCCCCGCCCCCGCCGCCGCCTCCCCCGGCCCCCCTCCTGCTGCGGCCGAAGCCGTCGTGCGTGGGAGAGTAGCGCTCGACCTGCGCCCCCGAGTTCCTCTTCGGATAGCGGCGGCGCTCCCCTCCTCCCTCATCGTCGTCGTCGCCGTCGCCTCCTCCACGGCGGGAGCGAAGGCGCGTCGAGTAGGTGCCCGCGGGGTTGCGGGGCGTGTATCTCTCGACGCGGGCGCGCTTGCGGCGGGAGCGGCGGCGGGCTCCGACTCCGTCAGAGGACTCTTCTTCTTCTTCTTCTGCGGAGTCGCCGTCGCTGTCACCGCTGTCGTCGTCGTCGGAGTCGTCTTCCTCTCCCGGGCTCGAGACGGTGGGGTCGTCGTCGTCCTCGTCGCGCTCCTCGGCGTCCTCCTCGTCAAGCACTCTGCGACGATTGTTGCGGCGGGAGTTGGGGGAAGGAATCGGAGCTTCTTCGTCGTCGTCGACGTCTTCCTCCTCTCCGGCAGCGGCACCAGCAGCAGCGGCGCCGGTGTTGTTGCCGTCCGCGGTGTTTTCCTTTTGCTCCTCGTCGTCCTCCTCGGTCGCCGTCTTCTGCCTGCCCCCGCCGCCGCGCTTCGGCGGGGTCTTGGACGCGCGAGCGGGGGCGGAGTGAGGGGCTTCATCGGCAGCGACAGCAGCGGCAGTGGCAGCGGCGGCAGCGGCAGCGGCAGCGACGCTGGCGGCAGCAGAGGCGCGGCGGGGGCGGGTCGCCGCCGCCGTCTGCGGCGAGAGCGAGCTCGCCTTGGCCGCTGCCGTCCCTCGAGAAGACCTGCGGCCTCCTCCTGCTCCTCCGCTCCCGCCGCTCTTGTTCTTCTTCGGCGCGCTCGAGGACCCGACCTTGTTGCGCCCACGGGCCCGGGCGTTGCGCTCGAGCTCCTGCTGTGGGTATATGCGAGTAAGAAAGAGAGAGAGAGAGAGAGAGAGAGAGAGAGAGAGAGAGAGGGAGAGAGAGAGAGAGAGGGAGAGAGAGAGAGAGGGAGAGGGAGAGAGAGAGGGCATGAGTTTTCTTCCGATGCCATCAAAAGCGACCATCGACTCGCGTTTCCTCTTGGCCTCCGTTCTTTACCTCTTCGCTGCCAGAGGTCGCCTCCTCCTCCTCTTCATCATTGTCGTCATCTTCGTCGTCGTCATCATCTGCGTCCTCGCTCTCGGACTCGTCGAGCTGTTCTTCGTCTTCCTCGTGCGATTCCTCGTTGTCGGCGTCGTCGCTTCGACGTCTGCGGCGAGCAGCTCCTGCTTTGCCGGCGACGGCTTCGTCGTCGTCGTCGTCGCTTCTGGCTGCTGCCGTTTTCGCTGCTCCGCCAGAGGCGCGGCGGGTTCTGCGAGCCATCTCTGACGTCGGTTAGCTGATCAAGGGTGAGAGAGTGAGAGAGAGAGAGAAAAGCCGAAGAGAGCGGGCGCGCGAACGAAAGAGAAGGCCTCCTCTCTTTCCCTTCGGAAGCGAAAAAAAGTGAGAGCGCGAGGAGCAATGAAATCAAAACTTTTTGACTCCTAGAGAGACAAGATGGCTTATTCGCCCGACTCGAAGACTCCCACGACGCTCCCGAGGAGAACGAGGGCCAGCGCGATGGCGCGCCTGGTCCTCTGTGGCCTCGTGCTCGTCAACCTGGGCGTGTTCGCCGGGAGCAGGCTGGCATCGTGGTCGGGTAAATCTGGGGAGGAGGGGTCGGCGGCGGCGACCAAGTCGACGGTGCCGCGGAGGGCGCTCGGCGGAGCGTCGGCGGCGTCGCCGTCGAAAACGTCGAAATCGTCGTTGCGTCTGGCCATGCTCGCCAAGCTCGCCGCGACCGACGCGGGCCCCAAGGGAGTAGCCGCCAGGCGCGAGCTCGCCCACGCCGAGCCCGAGATCTGGGCCAGCGGCGGCGAGAACAAGTCCCGGAGGGACATTTCGGCCAACGTTTCGAGGTGATAGAGACTTTTTTTTGATCGCGAGCGATGGAGGTCGTCGGCAGGAGAAAGAGAGCTGATTTGCGCTTGCTCTGCGTTCTCGTTGAATTAAGAGTGTGATTTGATTGCCCGGGAAACAGTCACTTTGCTCGGAAATGGATGGAGGCTCGAGGAATTGCGGCGGGCAGATAAGCATCAGCGTCGCGCTTCGGACGACGACGACGACGACGGAGAAAAAATTCAAAAAAAAAAAAGGCAAGCAGCGTGCTCACTGTCCTTCGACCCAAACCCTCTCTCATCGAAACGAAAAACAATGAACGCAGCCTCCTCTCCGACCAGGAGCGCGCCGAGCTCCGCCAGCTCTGCGGCCGCACCCTCTACCACTCCTTACAGACAGCTGTCAGGCCCCGAGGAGGGCGGGGCCAGGACGCCGTCTTCGTCGCGACGGGCGACATCGACGACATGTGGATCCGCGACTCGTCGGTGCAGCTGTCGGTCTACTTCCCCCGCGTCTCGCAGCGGCCGGCCCTGCGCAGGGTCCTCGAGGGCGCGATCCGCACGCAGGCGTTCCTAATCCTGCAGGACCCGTATGCCAACGCCTACTCGGCGGACTGGAGGGACGCCTCGAAGCTCCCCAAGTCAGACCGCGTGATTGGCCGCGGCGGCTTTGTCGCGACGCGCAACTACGAGCTCGACTCGGGGGCCTACTTCCTGAACATGCTCTGGAACTACCACCGCGCCAGACCGCGCCCCTTCGGCGCCGAGCGCTTCCTGAACGACACCGAGCTGTTCGACGCGGCGGCGCTGCTGGTCAAGACCTGGACCGTCGAGCAGCGCCACGAGGAGCTGTCCCCCTACCGCTACAGCGAGCTGCCCCGCGGCGGGAAGGGGCCCCTCTCGGCCTTCACGGGGATGTCCTGGTCGGGTTACCGCCCCTCGGACGACCCGCAGAGGTACGGGTACAATGTCCCCGTGAACATGTACGCCGCGGGCGCGCTGGAGCGCGCCCTGGAGATCAACGCCGAGGTGTGGAAGAGCCCGGAGTTTGCTCGGGAGGCGTCGAGGCTGGCCGGGGAGATCAGGGCCGGAATCGAGGCGCACGGCGTCGTCGAGGTCGCCGGCGACGACGGGACGAGGACGAAGATGTACGCCTACGAGGTCGACGGCCTCGGCGGCGTCCTGAGGGACTTTGACGACCCCAACGTGCCCTCGCTGCTGTCGGTGCCCTTGCTCGGATACCCGCACTTTGACCCCGAGGTCTACGCGGAGACGCGGCGGCGCGTTTTGTCCAGCAAGAACGAGCACTACTTCGAGGGCACTGTCCTCACTGGCCTGGGCTCGCCGCACACTCCGACAGGGTACGTCTGGCCGCTCGCGGTGATGGTCGAAGCGCTGACGTCCGACGACGCCGAGAAGAGGGCAAACGCGCTGAAATCCTTGCTCAAGGCGCAGTGCGGCAACGGGCTGATGCACGAGAGCGTCCACCACTCCGAGGGCTCCGCCTGCACCCGCGAGTGGTTCGAGTGGGCCAACGCGATGTTCGTGGTGCTATACGAGGACTCGCTGCGCGAGCGGTGCGACGCTGAGGCCGAGGGGAACAGGCTCGCCGAGATCGGCAAGAGGGAGACGGGGACGGCGGTGATTCCGGGCGTCGCGAGCAGCGATCCGATGGCCGACCCTCTGTTCTACGAGTCCCTGGAGGCGCAGATCCATTTCATGCCTTAAGAAAAGAAGAGGGAGAGAGGAAAGGAGGGAGAGAGATAGAGAGCGAGAGAAAGGGAGGAGGAAAGCGGAGGCAGAGAGAAGAGAGACGCAAATTGTTAAGATAAAAATTGATTTGTTCTTGGCTGCGTTTCAAGTTGTTCGTTTTCAGCATTTGCACATCTCTCTTTCTTTTCACACTCAAGAGTCGTAGTCGTCCTCGTCGGCGACGGCCGCGGCGGCCGCGTTCTGTGCCGGGGCGGCGGCATCCTGCGGGGCCGCCGCCGCGAACGCAGAGGGCAGCACCGGGGCGACGCCGCTGAGCTTGGAGGCCAGGCCCCCTTGCGTCGCGGCCGCCGCCGGCGCTGCTGCTGCTGCTTCGGGGGGCTCGCCTCCGTCGTCGTCGTCGGGGACGGGGACGAGCTCGTCGAGGAAGGAGTCGTCGACGACGTCGTCGTCGTCGTCATTGTTCGGGGCAGCAGCAGCAGCAGTAACAGGAGCGGGAGCAGGAGCAGCGGGGGCTGTTGCTGCTTCTCCCGCCGCCGCCGCTTTCACCAAGGAAGGGCCTGCCTTGCCCCCGCGAGCGGCGCCCGCTTCTCCCTCGTAATCGGCATCGTCGTCGCTGTCAGTGTCTTCCTCCGTATTCTTGGCCTTTTTCGCCCTCTTCGCTGTCGCAGCCTTGGCGTTTGCTCCGCCAGCAGCAGCAGCAGCAGCAGAGGGAGAGCTCCTTTTCGCCGCCGCCGCCGCAGCCCTCCCTGTGCCTCCTGCTCCTCCTCCCCCTCCCCCTCCGCCGCCGCCGCCGCCGCGCTTCTTCTTCGCCCCTCCCGCGGCCGTCGCCGTGGAATCCGGCGGGAGGTCCGAGACGGAGGCCAGCAGCGGCCTGCAGAAGTCGAGGACGTCGTCGGCCGCGGCGACGGCTTTGCTGTCCGGGTGTTTTTTTCAGGGGTGTGATTTTGGGGGTCGAGGTCGAAAAGAAGACGAAATCATGAGCGAACCGATGTCTGTTGACGATGCCTTTCCTGCTCTCTCCCCCCTCTTTCTCTTCCTCTATTGAACGGTCCAAAACTCACAGGTGCGCCGCGGTGACGTTCCTATCCCCGCGCGCGACGGCCAGGCCCGCCGCGGCCTTGATCAGGCGGTCGACGAAGGCCTCGAGCCCGGCGCCGATGAGCGCTGGCGTCGCCGCGGCGACCTTCCCCACGTCCTCGTCGGCGAGCATGACGCGGCGGATGCGCGAGGCGAGAGCCGAGGGACGGGGCTTCATGGTCGGCCGTGGGTGACAAGAGAAGGTCGTCGGTGATTTCGGTGCTTGCTTGGCTGAGAGAAGGAGTGCGCGAGGAGGGAGACGGCGGAAGCGGACGAAGAAGAAGCGAGTGTTTTTTTTCTTTTTCTCGAGCTTCACTCTCGCCGACGGAAAAACTTTGACGCCCATCGATCTCGGGCGTCGAAAGATGCCCCCCCGCCGCCGCGCCAAGGACGCTGCTTCTGCGCCTGCGGCCGCGCCCGAGCCACGAGCCAAGTCTCCCCCTGCGTCCCCGAACAGGAGGGCGGCGAAGAAAGATGTGGCCCCTGCCCTCTCGCCGAAGAAGGCCAGTTCGGCGAAGAAGCCCGCCGCACCCGCCGTCGACGACCCCGACCTCCGCCGCCGCCAGCAGCGCAACCACCGCCGCCTCCTCTCCGCCCTCGCCGCCCTCGCCGCGCTCGCCGCCACGACCGTCGCCCTCTGGCAGCAGAACAAGGCCCTCAGGGCCGCGCTCTCGCCCCTGGCCCAGCTCGCCCGCGAGACGGAGCTCTTCGGCGGGGGGGTCTCCGCGTGGGAGGCCGTGCGGGACGGCGTCTCCGAGGCGCTGCGGACGGGCCCCGCCCGAGGCTCCGTCGCAGCCTCGCCGGGCGCAGCGGCTGCGGCGGCCGGCTTCGGGCCGCACCACCCAGTCGTTCTCGTCCCCGGCTTCGTCACGTCGAGCCTCGAGCTCTGGTCGGGGCCGAAATGCGCGCAGAAGTACTTCCGGTCGCGGTTCTGGGGCGGGCTCAGCATGACGACGCGCCTCTTGGGAGACAAGCGGTGCTGGCTGGAGACGATGGCCCTGGACCAGAGGACGGGGCTGGATCCGGTGACGTCCAGAGACGACGACGAGGAGGAAGACGAGGGGGAAGAGAAGGGAGTGAACGAGGACGGCGACGGCGACGGCGGCGGCGACGGCGAGGAGAAGAAGAAGCCGAAAAGGAACAAGAGGAGGAGGACGACGCGCCTCCGCGCCGTCGAGGGTCTCGCAGGCGTCGACTACTTCATGCCGGGTAAGCTTTTGCTAAGCTTTTTGGATTTTTTTCGGGGGGGCGGGGTCTAAAAGAGAGGGAGAGGGAGAGAAGAGCGCAAGAAGAAAAGAGAAAGAGAAAAAAAACTCACCAAAACTTCAAAAAAAAACGTTCACTCATCCCCACCCCAAAAAACAGGCTACGGCGTCTGGGCCCGCCTCATCGAGGAGCTCGCCCGTCTGGGATACGACGCCACCAACCTAGCCGCCGAGACGTACGACTGGAGGCTGTCGGTCCCGGCCCTGGAGAAGCGCGACGGGTTTTTCACTAGGCTCAAGGCGAGGATCGAGGCGATGGTCGCGACGAATGTTAAAGAAGACGGAGAACCGAGAAAGATCGCGCTGCTGGCGCACTCTTGGGGCGACTCGGTGGCGAGGGCGTTTTTCCTGTGGTCTGACCACAAGGTGAGAAGAAGAGGAGAGAGAGAGCTTTCTTTCGAGTTGGAAACGGAGAGAGAGATGAGAGATGAGAAAGAGAAAAGGGACCTCAACACAAAAGCTTGCGTGGTTATTTTTCTCCCTCCATCCCCTGTCTCGAAACTCTCTCCCCAACCCACGGCAGGACCCGGGCTGGACCGAGAGGCACGTCGCGGCCTACGCCAACATCGCGGGCCCGACCCTGGGCGCCGCCAAGTCCCTCCCCGCCCTCCTGTCGGGCGAGACCAGAGACACCGCCGAGCTGGGCGCGGTCGCGGCGTTCCTGGGAGAGAACTACGTCCCGAGGGGGCTGCGGGCGAGCCTGTTCAGGACGTGGCCGGGGGCGTACGGGATGCTTCCCCTGGGCGGGAGCAGGGTGTGGGGAAGGCCCCTGGCGGAGGCGGGACGAGGGGACGAGAACAAGAGCTCCGCCTCCTTCTCGGGCGGCGCGCCCGACGACACGCCCGCGATGCGCCGCCGCGGCGTCTCGCACGGGGCCCTGCTGACCGTTGACGGACAGCAAATGGACGTCGCGCAGGCGCTGCGGGTGTTGTCGGACTCGCTGCCGGCGCACGCGGCGGCGCACGTCGCCGAGGCCCTGGCGGCGGCCGCGTCCGGCGGCGGCGGGGGAGCGGGCGGCGGCGGCGGGGGAACGGCCGCCCCAGAGACGCCCTGCCACGGCGGCGCCGTCGATCCCTTGCGTTGCCCCCTGCCGCTCGCTCCCAGCATGAAGCTCTACTGCATTTACGGCACGGGAAAGCCGACGGAGCGGGCCTACAGCTACGTGAAAACTCCCCCTACGGCGGAGCCGGCTACGGCCGCGTCCGAGGGCCGCGAGGCCGCGAGGGGCTCCTCGACGGCCGCCTCCGCCGCCACCGCGGCAGCGCAGGCGGCCGAGGAGCTGAGGATAGACACCGACGCGAGCGAGGACGCGCGGGACGTCGCTGAGTCTGCGGTCGATGACGAGGACGAGGAGGAAGGGAAAGGAGGAGGAGAAGGAGGAGGAGGAAGAGGAGGAGGAGAGGAGGACGCGGCTCCTTCTCCCCCTGCTTCCGCTCCCGCTCGCTCCTCGAGGTCCCTGGGATCCCTGGAGAACGGCGTCCGGGTCTCCGACGGCGACGGCACCATTCCTCTAATCTCCCTGGGGACGCTCTGCGCCAGGCACTGGCGCGCCGACCCGCGGGACCCGAAGCGCAAAGGCAGCAGGCTCAACCCGTCCAACCTCTCCGTCGTCACCCGGGAGGCCAGGCACTCGCCGCGCGATTTCCTGCTGGGGGGCACGCTCGACCCGCGGGGAGGGGACGGGAG
>Ga0315289_10009180_pt1 | contig 14255 bp, 10 predicted proteins | sample YL17G11_40_MG_FD_203452 | JGI IMG/M metagenome (GOLD analysis project Ga0315289, IMG submission 203452) | Sediment microbial communities from Yellowstone Lake, YNP, Wyoming, USA - YL17G11_40 | ecosystem: Environmental > Aquatic > Freshwater > Lake > Sediment | place: USA: Wyoming | collected...
TCCTTATAAAAGAAAAATTTTTGAAAAAACTAATTTTATAAGTTAGGTTTGAGAGAATTATTGCTCCAATCACAAAAAATACAGATAAAATCGTGGTTGTAATTGCATACAACCGATCTATTCCATATCCCAACGAAATATACGGAAGTGCAACCGTCGCAACTAACAGTCCAGAACAAGCAATTGCCAATATAAAATATTCAACTTCAAACTTTTCTTTCAAAAAATCAATTTTTTTAAAATTTAATGTAGGAAATGACATCTCCTTGTATCTTCTTATTAATGTGATAACTCCAATTCCGATAAATGCAAACGTCAGCCATGTAAATACGAACTGAATTTTGTGGGGAATGCCTTTACTCACAATATCTGTTCCGAACAATGCCTGTACATCAGTTTGCCTTGATTCTATGATAAACAACTCGTTCAATCTATTAAACGTGGTTTCGACGAAACGAATGCCGGTAGTATATATTATTTCTGTTACCTGCGAATACCAGAAGAAAATTATAAAGAAAAATAAGAGTACAATCACCAAACTGATTACTCTTTTTTCCATGTATTTTTTCGATATCATCTGCATTCCCAAGAAAACACCAACCATAATCAATAAAAATATATATGTTGTTGAATAATGAGAAACTACACATGTTGCCATGAATACGATGAATATTATCCTCTTTTTCAGAGATGGTATATTATTACTAAAAAGAACCATCATTGCAAGTGCAAAGAACAATACAGCCACAGATGTACGTGCATTTGATGGAGTGTTCAAAAAATTTATCTGAAACATAGCAAAGCATGATGCCAGAAATGCATACTCACTTGCAACATATTTCTTTGAAATGATATATATGACCAATGGAAATATTGAATAAATTACCGAATAAATCACTTTAAATAGATATTCCGGGTTCGAATTCAACATTGACTGATATATTGTTGGTAACAATGAGATACTGAGGCATGCAGCAATGATGGATTCCCCAACCGGAACCCAGACACTCCAATATAGATTATCCAATGTAGTCAGGAATATATAATATTCCGAATGTGTATCTGATCCTATAATATGATTTGACCGCAATGCCATCAAAAGCAAAAGTGAGATGCTGATTAAAAATATCACAATCGGATAAAGTCTCTTTGAAAAATTATCATTGAAAAAACAGACAAAGAATACATAAACCGGTATCAAAAAAAGCAAAAACATTAAAATGATATTATTATTGGTCGTGTTCATCACATGCATTCCAAAAATGCTCAATACCGGAAATAAAATGGGAACGATCAAAAATGCTTTTTCCGATGTGGTTAGGTTGAAATTTGGTAGAGAAAAACTTGATTCTTTATTTATTATATATCCAATGATTGCTATTACAATAAATGCAATATTAAAGGAGATTAAAAGTGGGATTGTTGCTAATGGTGTTTTATATCTGAGACTGAGTGACAAGAAATTGAACAGTAATCCAAAGAAAATCACAAAAGAAAGACTCAATCCAACCGACAACACAAACCTTTCTGCATAATCCAGTTCTGTTAATTTTAGGACCTGTAAAATTAATAATCCAGGCAAGATAGTAAGAAAAAGAAATCCAATGATTTGACGTAGGATTGGTATATCTAAAAGGATGATTTCATCTGCTATTAAAAGAATTCCAATAAAAAATAAAAAATAATATTTTGCACCAAACTTCTTATGAATATCAAATGTTTTCATAGGAGGTAATCTAGAATCTCCGCAAATTTCCTTGCTTTTTCACGGTAACTGTGTTTATTGATTTTTTCTTTATCCCCTTTATAAGTTATTTTACCTTTTAGTTTATATTCTGAGTATAGTTCACTAATAATACTTTTAATGTCTTCTACAGTTGAACCATACCTGCCAGCCTTAGTTTCATCCAGAAGTTCCCTAATGACATCATCACCTGACCCTCCTGTGGCGAGTATAAGTCTTTGTGCTGCTAAGTATTCAAATACCTTGAGGGGATAAACTCCTTTTTCTCGTTGATCTTCCCAGTTTAAGAGGAGTAATAACTGTGATTCTCTTTGCTTTTTGATAGCAATCTCCTTTGGTATCCTGCCAAATACCTCTACGATACTAGATAATCCGTATTTTTCGACCTCTTTTGCTAACCAGTCCTCCTTATCACCGTAGAATCTAACCTCCACATTATCTGGATCAACAGATCCGTCAGAAATTAAATCCCGTAAGGCATCAAAAAGTTTTGAAGGATCCTGTTTTCCCGCGTAAATAGTACCTGTATAAGTAATTGTAAATTTTGCCGTTAATTGTGCTGGTGGTATGTTCAATGTAGCGGGATCAAATCCGTGAGTAATTGCATAAACCGATTTCTGTTTGTGTAGCATTCTCAACTTTTCTGACCAGGGCTGAGAAACAGTTGTTAAAGTATCTGCCGGTAATAATGTTTTTCTTTCCAATCTTCTATCAATCATCTTTCTTAAGTGTCCATACGAATAGTTATGATTTTGCGACCAAAGATCGGGAAAATCAGCAATCCACGGGATTTTATGCTTAATCTTCAGTTCCTTAGCAATAAGATGACTTGTTACCGGCCAGATGCTGATCATTGCATCTATATCTTCATTTTGCAAAAGCTCATCTCCTGCTTTAACAGCAAAAGATGTCCAACCCTTCTCCCCATCCGGATAATTAATAATTGCCCCACCGAGACTAAGAAGAGAATCAACGAAAGACATTTTAGAAGTTACATATAGCCGCTTCTTCACCTGCCTTCTCATGTCTTCAGTTGGATTAAATCTAAATATTTTTTTCCAAAAGCCTAAGATATCGCGATATTCTGTTTCTATAACTCTATACTGCGGATCTGGTTTTTCGTTCAAGGGTGCTGTAAGAATAATAGGTTGCCATCCAAATTCCGGGAGGAAATCTGCCAAGCCCAGTACGCGCCCACTCCCATTCCGATATGGCCTGAAATAGGCAATAATTAGAACTTTTTTCATGATAGACTACCCACCGTATCCCCATCCTTTATAATGAATAAATTTACAACATCTCGCTCACCTTTACATAAGTTCATGAGCTCATCAGCATTTTTGATTTTTATACTCTTTTTTATTGAAGCATCGTGATCATCGGGAATAACAAATATTGAGAATCGGTAATCATTTAAAAGTCTACGAATAAATCCCTCTGGAGAGCCCCCCATTTCTCTGATTAAAAGTGGGAAAAACTCAATAAACATTTTTATATTTTCATTTTCATTTATTATTCTATCCATTCCAGAAAGAGCTAACATTTCAGCTCCTTCAATATCCATTTTTATAACATTAATCGGTTGTTCTATTTCCTTAAAAAAATCATCCAGAGCAATCTTTTCAACTTCAACGAACTCATTCTCGTAGTCAATAAAGTCAGATTTACATTTTTTAATACCACCATTTTGGTTTATTGTATGATGACCTGTATCATAGGGGCATATATATAACTTAGTCTTGCCAGTTTCATCCGACACTGCTTTCTGGAAAGCAAAAACATTATCATACCCATTTAGTTCTATATTTTTGAGTAGATAATTATAATTTCTTGGTTCCGGTTCGAAGGAATAAACTTTTCCCTTCTTACCTACAAGACTTGCTGCGAGTAGAGTAAAATATCCAATATTAGCTCCAAGATCTACTACAGTTTCCCCTTCTTTAATAACTTCTCTAAATATTTTTGTTGTGGATTGTTCCCATTCACGGCAAATAGCATATGATTGGAAAGTCCGTCTCATACTGGGATCTTTATCATAAACATTAACATACATTTTACTACCTTGAATTTCTATCGTGTTTTGATATGGCCAAAGATGTCGAACTAAAAAATCATGCACCACAAGTGTGCCAGGAATTCTTTTGCTTATACCAGTCCCAAAAAGATAATTGGTAATCTCTTTCAAAACTCCAAATAAAGCAAATTTGAATTTAGATATCATAATTCTACCTTTGATTTACTGCTATAAATCACGAGCAATCTCATCAACAGGCTTCTCTTTCAGCCATTGCTTGATGATTCTCTCAATATCACGATTTGATAATTTACTCACATCGATATTTAGATGTGTTGTCAAATTATTTCGGGATACTACCCTCTCGGTATCCATCAAATTCAGATATATACATGGATAAACCTTCATCAACAGAATGAGGAGAATAGCCAAGGTCATTTCGCGATTTTTTTATATCTAAAACGAATCTAAAAGGTCTATCAGTATCTTTACCTGTGAAAACTATTTCCGATTTTGAGTTTGTAAAATTAATAATTCGTTCAGCCAAATCCTTTACACTCATTTCTTCCCCACTACCAATATTGTAGACACCTGATTTGTTCTTTTCCAGTGCTAAAAGAGAGCCTTGAACAATATCTTTCACATATACAAAATCACTTGATTGCGTGCCATTACCATATATTGTAATATCTCTATTGTTTAACGCTTGATTGATAAATGCAAATATGGCATTATTTTTCGGCTGTCCTTTTCCATAAGCGCCTCCATATCGTAATACACATATTTCCATTGCTTTGGAGAACACATTACAATATAGTTCACCCTCCAACTTGCTCACACCATAAAGTGTTGATGGTTGCACTGGATGTTTCTCATCCACAGGTAAATATTCCGGAGGTTCAGAATAAACACTCATACTAGAAGCGTATATAAATTTTTCAATATCATTCCTATAAGCTGCATCTAACAGATTGAGTGTACCCCTTGCGTTAATATTAAAATATGTAAAGGGATTGTCGAGATCATGATCATGTAACAGCTTTGCCGCTAAATGAAAAATTATTTTTATCTCATTTTTATTAAAAATATCAAAGAGAAAATTTACATCTTCAATATCCCCAGTTAGCAAATAAAAATTTTTTTTGTTTACCAATGATTTTATATTGCGGATGTTACGTGAGTAAGATAATCCAAATACAGTATGTCCTCTTTGAAGGAGTTCTTTACATAAGTGTGAGCCAATAAAACCTGTCGCACCTGTAACAAGAATATTCATGTTCCACTTCCTCTTCAAACAATTCTATTTTACATACATCTTGTAGAGATTTGATGCAATCCAGGCTCTGTTGAAATGCTTCTAATAACCTCTATATGTTGTCCAGATGTTAGTGAAAAGGATTAATGTATCCTTCAATCAGAGATTTTACAATATAAAACCCACAGTTATTCATCACGTTATGCGTGAGCCTAATTTATGGTTTTCACGTCTCAATATGCAATCCATATACATCATCTCATATTTCTCAACATTTTTTTCCATCGACAGATTATTTATAATGTACTCTTTTGCCGTTTGTGTTTTAAACATGGCTTCTGCAGGATTGTTAAGAATATTTTGCATTGTATCTTTCAACTCTTTTTTATTTCCAAATTCTACAAGATAACCTGCCTCTACCCTGCTCACATTTTCACTAGAACCAGTGCCCTTGCTGACTATGATAGGTGTATTACAGAGTATCGCCTCAAAAGGTACCCCTGTCCCATGTTCATATCTTGAGGTCTGAACAACCACATCGGCATCTACCAATGCTGACAACTTCTTTTCTCCCCCCAAAAATCCTGTAAATAAAACCTTACTTGATAAGTTTAGTTTATCAATTAACCCCACTAAAGTGGACTTATACCCATCATCAGGACCTACTATTACTAAAATTATATCTTTACGATCCTTGGTCAATTCGAAGAACGATTCAACTAAAAAATCAAGCCCTTTTATCCGATTTATTCTTCCCAAGAACATAATAATATGCTTTTCTTTAATGTTATACTTACTTCGGAAATGACCCTTTTGCGGGAGTTGGGAGAAGTCATCAACTGGAAACGGGGGGGTAATCAAAACGATCTTATCAGGGTTTACATTTACATCTTTATATTCGCCAACACCTAATTCCGTCTCAGCAATACATCCGCTTGCATCTCGCAATATCCTATTGCCAAATGTGACATCGAATAGCCACTTGAGCCTTCTTTTCTCAGTCACAGGAATAGAGCCATGAGTATCCAACACGTAGGGGACACCATATTTTTTAGCATAATGATATATTACTATATTTTGGAAGCTCCTAAGGCAGTGCAGGTGTATAATATCGAAATCTTTGAGGTTTCTCTTTGTCTCCCCAATCATACCTGGCATTAGATAGAATCCAGCTAAACTTGACCAGCAGTGAAAGTCGTAAACATTTACCCCACGCAGGGAATTTATATAGTCTTGATCTAATTCAAAATCGCTGGTATATATTGAAACCTCATGTCCCTTTTGCATAAGGGCTCTTGAAATTTGATATACAAGATTTACGATGCCCCCACCGTGTTGTAGGGAAAAAAAATCAAATACCTGTAAAATTTTCATTTATGCCTTCCTATTGTTTTGATTTCTTATTTTTTAATTGCTTTTTAAGAATGCCATTCACATTTATTACAAATTCTTTTAGCTCTTCTTTGTCGCGAAGTGAGAATATAACCTTTAGGACATTCTTTAAAAAAATCGGATTCAACATAAAATATCTGCCGAATTCTTTTTCAAGCGAAAATTTTTTGAATGTCTCATATTTAAAAGCCCTTAATTCATCATCAGTGCAATCTTTTGTTAAATTAATATTCATATCAAAATCCCAGCCATTAAACGACGAGATATCCTCTTTTATTAAACCCTCTTTCCGAGCACATTCATATAATTCGGTGCCAGGCATTGGGGTTGTTATTGAAAAACCATAAAAATTCAAATCAAGTTCTTTTGCAAAATTTATAGTATTGTATATAGTGTTTTTAGTTTCTCCGAGCATTCCTATCATGAAATATCCTGCAACATTTATTCCAGATTCTTTAGTCCATTTGACAACCTCTTTAGTTTGATCAATCGTAATCCCTTTCCTCATAAAGTCAAGTGTTGATTGATCCCCCGATTCAATACCATACGCAATACCAACACATCCAGCTTCGCGCATGGATTTTAACATATCTTTCTGCATCAAATTTACTCTGCCATTACAATACCAGACATAATCCTTTTTGCTTTTTTTCAGTAAATTAGTAAATTCAAATATTCGTTTTCTGTCAAGAACAAATGTATCATCAACGAAAAGAAAACCATTGATCCGATATTTTTCATATAAAAAGTCCATTTCTTCTATAATATTTTGAGCACTTCTCCCTCTCCATTTATTGCCCCAGACATCCTTGTAACAAAAAATACAATTGTATGGACAGCCTCTGCTTGTACTTAAATTAGTACTCCGTATGTCATCAAAACCTTCTAGATTTAAACCAAAACTCTTAAAATGATTTTTTATATATTTATTCATATCCAGAAGATGTCGTGCTGGAAAAGGTATGGTGTCTAAATTTTCAATAGGTTTTGATGCTTCATTTATAATTACCTGCCCATCTTTTTTGTATGCAATAGCATTAATTTTTGAGAGATCCAATCCATTTTCGATACCCTTCATTAATGAAGGTACCGTTTTTTCTCCTTCCCCTATCACAATAAAATCAGCTTCAGATTGCTCCAATAATTGTTTAGGAAATGTTGTAGCTAATGGACCCCCTAACATTAGTGGTCTATCCGGGTGTGTCTTTTTTGAAATATCAATAATTTTAAGAATTTTCTGGCATTCGGTTATCATACCCGTGATACCAATCAAATCAACATCATTTGATAAATAAGAACATAAGTCATCGATTTTGATCTTTTTTTCATTCATATCAATTATGGTAATTGTATGACCATCTCTCTCTAATACGGCTGCGACATATGTCAAACCCAATGGAACCCAGATATTGGGACTCCAGATGCGCAGTCGTGGATTAATCAATACAATTTTCATTTCCAGATCCCTGCACTTTCTGAATTGTCTCTTCCCATTTAAAAAATATAAAATTCTGTTATTGATCCCGAACTTTTTATTGGCATCATTAGATTTCCCCCACCTATAATTTTAATTAACCAATTTACCGTTTTTCAACAATCCAGTTCCCTATCGCCAACACATCCAAATCACTATTCTTTAAAGTATGTATTGCAATTTCCGGCGTTCCAACTAATGGGTAACCATGTAAATTGAAAGATGTATTCAACACTCCTCCAATTCCGGATATATCTTCAAAGGTTTTTAACACCGAATAATAACCCGGATTCCATAAATTAACAGTTTGGGGACGACAGGTCATATCTTTTGGATGAAGCCCGGCGATAAGTTCTTCAGCTTTTTCTGTAGTATCAAATGCTTCTATCATATATGGCGCATCTCTTGGATCAATTAAGTAATCGCTTCGTCGTTCATCGAGGATTGATGCTGCAAACGGCATCCAGAAGTCCCGGTGTTTTATTGCAAAATTAATTTTCCTGATTACCCGGAGATCTCTTGGATCCGCCAGGATACTACGGTTGCCAAGACCTCTGGGCCCCCACTCAACCCGTCCGTTAAACCGTGCTACAATTGATCCTTTAGTAATGCGTTCGCCAACCTCCTGATCAATCTCATCAAAAAAGTGGGCTTTCTCCATCCACCCTGTCTTTTTCAGTACAGATTCAATTTCGTTATTTGAGTATTCCATGCCATAATAAATCGGTCCGATGCTTTCTTTTTGTGCTATGACACCCTCCCGCTCACAAAACCGGTAGTATCCCTCAAGCGCAGCACCAACAGGAATTCCTTCGTCACTGGCTGCAGGATAGAAAAAAACATTTTCAACGGTTTCCATCTCCCGTATCAGTTTATTTGCTTTAACATTGAGGAACATCCCTCCGGCGCAGGCAATCTTATGGATACCTGTGGCATCAATCGCATTCTGAACCCATTGACAGACAAGATTTTCAAAATGTTTCTGAGTTGCAGCGCTTATGTTATCAAAACGTTGTTCTGCGAGTAATTTCGTTAATTTTTTTTGAACATAGAAAACGTAAGCTCCGATCGTATTTTCAAATTCGAGGGGTTTGTGAGGATTTATTCTGACAATTTTCTGGATTTTATCAAGACAATAATCGGGAATGCCGTACGGTGCCATTCCCATAACTTTGTATTCGTGCTCCCATCTTTTCAGACCCAGATATCCGGTAATCTCACTATAAAAAATATTGCCCGGACTGTTATAGGATGTTGTAGAAGCAATTCTTTCAAATGAAAAATTTTTACCGATATTTATTGTGGAACATAATCCGTCCCCGGCACCGTCTAATGTTAAAATAAGTGTATCAGCATCCCAAGGTCTTTGATAATATGCACATGCAGCATGTGCGGTATGATGCTCAATAAAAATTATATCTTTCTTTCCATCGAATAATTCATTAAATATTTTTTTTAATTCGTCCATTTTCCTTTTTTTATGAAGAATATTTACCAGAATGGAGGTCATCGTATGTGAAGAAAACAACCAGGCGTATCGTTCATACAGAGCAACATGAAAAGGACGTTCTTTTAATGGAGCATGCGTCTTGATTAATCCTGCAATTGCGATAATATCCACATCTGATGGATGAATTTTAGCAATCTCGAACACTTTTGAAATTGACAGAACCGGAGTTCCACTGAAATTCTTTACATTATTGAGCCGTTCTTCCTGGACTGCAGCAACAACAGACCCGTTTTTTACCAGTGCTGCTCCTGAATTGTGACCATCATGAATCCCCAAAACGATTATATCTTTTTTCATTAACGAGCCTGCCCGAATATTGATATCATTTCAGATGTTCTGTTATGTTATGATAGATCTCTTAAAATTCTTATTCTTGCTTGTTCACCAATTTTTCCATTAATTATCAGGAAGTTAAAACCAAAGTATCGATTTTGATATCTGAGAACGTCGTCAGGATTGTTTTATAGTTCCACACGAACAAATGTTAAAGTAATAATTCGCAAAGGTTTCATCAATGAAAATTATTTTTATTGATCCCCCCTTTAAAATTTTTACTGGGTTTAACAATCCTTTATTCGCGCTCGGTTTATCATATTTATCAGCCGTTTTAAACAAAAATGGGTACAAGGCAGTGGTGTATGAGGTCGATGCAATAAATAAAAATAGTACAACGGATATGGATTTCAGCCATGAACACCAAAAACTGGAACTTTATAAAAATGCTGTAAATGACTCTACAAATACGGTATGGAGAGAGATCCTTTCTACGGTATCAGATTATAAGCCCGATATTATCGGAATAAGTGTGATGACAACAAAATTTGCTTCTGCAATTAAAACCGCAAATCTTCTAAAACACGAATTTACGGATGTTCCAATAATATTTGGAGGTCCTCATGCAACATTACTGCCGGAACAATGCCTGCAGGTGAATTCTGTTGATTACGTAATGAGGGGCGAATCAGAAAAAACAATCCTGCAGTTCCTGGAATTCTTTAAAGGGGAACGAAATATTCCTGATGTTGAGAGTTTATCCCACAGAAGTTCCAGTGGTACTATCATTCACAATGAATTGGCTAAACCAATTGAAAATTTAGATGAAATACCGTTTCCGGACCGGGATTCATTACTCAACATTAAAAATTATTCTTCTGAGGATATGGGGTTGATAATGGCAACACGGGGTTGCCCGTTTAATTGTTCATATTGTTCCCATATCTTTGGAAGACAATTGAGGAAACGATCTGTGGAAAATGTATTATCTGAAATCAACTTCGTTGCAAAAAAATATGGTACAATTCAGTTTTCATTCAAGGATGATACATTTACCGTTGACAAGAAGTGGATTACCAAATTTTGTGAAAAAATAATTAATGAAAGGATAAAAATAAATTGGGATTGTACGACCCGTGTTGATACGATCACTGATGATCTCATTACATCAATGAAAAAGGCTGGGTGCAATGATGTCCGTATTGGTGTTGAGACAGGGAGTCCAGATATCCTTAAAAAAACTAATAAGGGAATTACATTTGATCAAATAACCAGTGCCGTAAAAATATTAAATAAAAATAAGATTCTATGGACCGCATATTTCATGTACGGACTGCCGTATGAAACAACTCAGGATATTCGCGATACGATCAGATTTATGAGAGAGATTAATCCTAACTATGCATCGCTTGGATTATATAGTCCATTTCCAGGAACAGATTTATTTGAAGAGGGGATAAACCTAGGTTTGCTTGAAATTAATGTTGGAATAGATCATTTTTTTTCCACAAATCCCAAGGATTATTATTTTAAGGATCCCACAAAAAGAGTGAAAAATTTGAGCCCTACAGAATTTAATCAAATTGAAAATGAGGTCCAGACTGCTTGTAGTAATCATAATAAAAAAATGTCAAATTTAATAAAGAGAGTATTGAGTCGAAAAGATAGTTATTTCTCTGATCCTTTACTGGTGGTCAAGGATTTAAAACGCGGTATAAAACTATTTCAATGAAATTATCTGGGGTAGTATTTCTGTTTTTTTTACTTATGTCGGTTGAATCAAATTTAGTTTATCTACAGAAAATTTTTGAAATTCTAGTTATACATGGTGTCATAATTTTTCAGGTATGACCAACGGTTTGGAGGATCTTTTCGAGTAGGTGCATCCCTCAAATCGGACGGATGTTATGTCTGACAAAAAACTAAAACTTTTGTCGCTACGTATAAATATATTAACAAAGTCTTAATTGATTTCATTAATAACATTAAATTAATCGTGATCCTATGGAAAACAAACAGAAGAAAATTGCAATAGTATCCCAATATTTTTTTCCTGATCATGCAGCTACCGGCAATTTAATGACGAATCTGGCGCTAGGGCTTTTAAATAAAGGATATGATGTCAAAGTATATGCCGGCTACCCTTCTTATTGGGGTACATCACAAAAATCACAAAAATCTGAAAATTATAATGGGGTAATAATCAATAGGATATTTCATTATAAATCCGATACGAGGACAAAATATGGATCAATCTTAATTGGAATTACATTTTTTATTTTTGCAACGCAAAAATTATTATTTTTATCAGAGAAACGACTTTATTTTTTCGTCACAACACCACCATTCTTACCGTTGATTGGTTATATTTTAAAAAAATTCAAAAATCAAAAATACATTGTAATTGTTCATGACATACACCCTGAAATTATTATTAAAATTAATTATGTAAAAGTAGGTTTATTGACAAAAATTTGGGAACATTTTAACAAATTAATCTATAATAACGCAGATAAAATCATTGTTCTCGGCGGATGTATGGCAAATGTAATGAAACAAAAATATCCAAAAAATTCTGAAAAAATAAAAATTATTCAGAACTGGGAAGATGGAACTTTTATCAAACCAATGTTAAAATCTCAAAATAAGTTTAGCATTGAAAATAATTTACTTGGAAAATTTGTCATCATTTATTCCGGAAATATGGGGGTTAACCACAATCTGGATATTGTTGTAGAAGCAGCAAAATATCTTAAAAAATCAGGAATTGTTTTTTTATTTTTTGGTGAAGGAAGTCAAAAAAATAGGATTATGAAAAAGAGTGAGGAATTAAACCTTCAGAACGTAAAATTTTTTGATTTTCAGCCTCTTATCAATCTTCCATATACAATGACCTGTGGGGATGCAATCATAGTCAGTCAGGAAGAAGGCACAGAAGGCCTTTGCGTATCAAGTAAATTTTATACAGCTTTAGCGGCAGGTAAACCAATTATCGCAATTATCGGAGAAAATTCAGAAATTTCGAATGTCATAAAAAAATTTAATTGCGGTATTGTCATTAGTGATTATGACGCGGAATTATTGGCAAAAAAAATTTCCGATTTATCTGCAAATAAAAATTTATGTCAGGAATATGGCAAAAACGCTAGGATGGCATTTGAACAAAATTTTACCTATGAAATTGCTCTCAATAAATATTTTGATGTTGTGAAAGAAATTGAATATTAAAATTAACGTGACACTATTTTCGATTTTCCTTAGTAATCACTATCAACGCATTCAGGATTAATCCGGTTATTCCAAGGACTAATCCAAGAAATAAAAATATCGCGCTCACGATTGACAGTGAGATGGGAAAATGCTCTGTTATCCGATAATTAAAAAATGCGAGTATTGATCCGGCAATTCCGATAACAAACAGGATTAACCCGGGTATCCCGAATGCAGGAAGGGGCCTGCGGTAACTGATGAGCGCAATAATCCGGCCAAGTACCTCGATACCGTGGGATACCGGGTTGTGTGTGGATTGGGTCGAGGGATCATAACTCGCTGTGATAGGCACTTCGCTGATGTTCAGGTTGGCATCGCTGACTTGGATGAGGATTTCGGAACCGGCAGACATCCCGGAGGTATTGATGGTAATTGCGTCAATGGCTTTTTTGTTGTATGCCCGAAAACCGCTCTGGGTATCGGTCACATTTTTTACTCCGGCAGCAGCAGTTGCGGTATCCAGCACTTTCATGCCTGCTTTCCGGTATGAAGGGATCTGGCTCTTTGTTGTGCTGAGGAACCGGGACCCGATCACGACATCTGATCCGGACAGGAGTGGTGTGAGTAATTTCTCGATATCATCCGGGTTGTGCTGGCCGTCTGCATCGAGGATGACAAGCGCCTCCGCATCGATGGTGCGTGCAGTTGCAAAGATTGTCTGCAGGGCAGCCCCGTAGCCGATATTGGTGTTATGCTGTATGACAACCGCACCTGCCTCTCTGGCTACCGCTGTCGTTGAATCTGTTGAACCGTCATCAACAACGATGACTGCATCAACATACTGCTTTGCGGCATGGATGATTCTTGGAAGGGTCCGTTCTTCATTAAACGCCGGCAGTGCAGCCACGATCTTGTTCGAATAATCCCAGTCAAGCCGGGGCCGTATATTCTGACGTTCAGTAACTGCCACTTCACGGACGGTCAGGTGTTGTGCAAGGATTTGGGAGATCAGGTGCTGGTTGGGATCCGCTTCTTCAAAATTAAGTTCCAGATGATGCAGGGCTTTGCAGCTGACAGCAAAAAAGCCGGACAGCGGATCTGTCAGGAGCAGTGACGGGTTGTTCCGGACTTGAGGAAGATACATCTTCTGTTTCAGCTGCTGCCTGACCGGAAGATTTCCGCCCATTTCCAGGTATCGGGAGCCAAGAACCAGGTCTGCGCTGGCGTTGATGATATGGGAGACAACCCAGGGAATTTCCCGTGTTTTGTACCGCGCATCCCCATCGATCACGACAACTGCCCGGCACCCGAAATCACGGGCATGTTTCAGCCCGGTGAGAAGTGCGTTCGCCTTGCCTTTGTTCTCCAGTAAGCTGATGACTT
>Ga0315289_10009182_pt1 | contig 14252 bp, 8 predicted proteins | sample YL17G11_40_MG_FD_203452 | JGI IMG/M metagenome (GOLD analysis project Ga0315289, IMG submission 203452) | Sediment microbial communities from Yellowstone Lake, YNP, Wyoming, USA - YL17G11_40 | ecosystem: Environmental > Aquatic > Freshwater > Lake > Sediment | place: USA: Wyoming | collected...
TCGGAGCCGCGCTTTTAGGAAATATCTGAAACGAGTTTTGGCTTTCCGCTACGGGGGTCTTCAGGGCGATATCTACCACCAATCCTCCCTTTGCTTCCCGATCTCGGGAGAAGAACCAAAAAGAAGAGGGGGTGAGTCAGCGTGGACGGCCAAGGGCGAGGGCCGAGGGAGTGACGGCCAGCCCGCCCAGGGCCGTGCAGCGGAGCTCGGCGGGAAGCATCTTCCCCGAAGCGTAGACCGCGTCGATCGTCTCGTCGAGAGGGATGGGATTCACATAGCCGCCGAGTACGAGGTCGGCGCAGACGAAGGCGCTCGACGCGGCCACGGCGTTGCGCGTGTGGCAGGGGATCTCGCACATCCCCTGGACCAGGTCGCAGACGGAGCCCATGGTGTTCTGGAGGGAGATGGCCGCGGCGTCCGCCGCTTGGCCCGCGCTCCCGCCTGCCGCTTCGACCACGGCCGCGGCGCCCATGGCTCCTGCGGCGCCGATCTCGACCTGACAGCCGGCGACTTCGGCGGCAAAGGTCGCCCGCCTGGCAATAAGGAGGCCGACCGCGGAGGCGGCGAGCAGGGCCAAGGCCGTTGTCTCTTTATCGAGCTTCTTCTCCTCGACTAATGTGACGACGACACCGGGGAGAACGCCCGCGGACCCGCCGGTCGGCGCGGCACAGACGATGCCCATGCTGTTGGAGACGTGCAGGGCGGCCAGGGCCCGGGCCGCGGCCCGCGCATGGAGGCCGCCGACCGCGAGGATCCCCCGGGCCTCGGACCGGAAGATCCTTCCGGCCGAAGGCTTCAGGAGCCGCATCCCGAGCTCGCGGCCGGCCAGGCCTTGGCGGACGGAATCCCGCATGATCCCGTAGCGCCTCAGGACCTCGCCGACGACCTCCTTTTCGGATAGGCCCAGGAGCCCGGCTTCGTAGGCCAGGGCTATCCTCCCCAGCGAGAAGCGCTTGCGCCGGGCCGCTTCGATCATTTCCGCGCCGCTCAGGAAAAGCGGCGCCCCCTTTTGGATATAGAAGAGGGGAGGGGCCGAGGAGATCCCGTGGACGCCCGGGAGCCGGCCGAGCATGGCCCGGACCTCCGCGCTCATCGGCGCTTTCCTCTTGAACGAGAGGAAGACCTTTCCGCCCTTGGTCGAGCGGACCGGCCGGCCGGCGAGTTGGCCGTCCGCCGCGAGGATCCTCTCAATTGGCTGGGCCTGGCGCGCGCCGGCCAGGACCATGACCTCGTGGCTCTTGCCGTCGAGAAGGACCGGCCAACCGTCGAGCTCGGTGAGCGCGATCATGCCGCCGCCGACCGACTTGGCCGTGGCCTCGAGCCTTCTTCCGCTCTTCGAGACGAGCTCCATCCGCACGGTGTTCGGATGGTCCGCCTTGTCGATCCGGGCGATCCGGAAACGGAGCCTGAGGCCGTGCTCGGGGGCGACGGCGAGGGCTCGGGCGAAGCGGCCGTCGGTGATCGGCCAGCCGAGGAGGCCGGAGGTGAGGGCCAGGTCGACGCCCTGCTGACGGTACGTCTTGGCGTAGGAGCCGTCAGGGTCGAACGTGAACGCGGCCGTCGCGGCGTCTTCCCCGAGCAGGGAGCGGACAAGGCGGCCGATGTGATAGGACCCGGCCGTGTGGGAGCTGGACGGCCCGCGCATGACCGGACCGAGGACGTCGTTGAAGATGCTTATGAATTCCATCGTTCCCTCTCAGCCGAAAACCAAACTGGCCATGGCCAGGTCCAGGGCGGCGTTGCCCACGGCCTTGAACACGGTGACCTCGTCGTCGGAGCGGCGGCCCGGCTTGAGCCCGGCCAGGACCTCGCCGATCTCCGCCAGTATGTGGCCCTCATCGATGAGCTTCTCGCGCAGGGGAATGATCAGGTCGCCGGCTTCTTCGAGCGAGCCTTGCCGCTGGTCGACGTAGACCTTGGCCCGCCGGATGGTCTCGCCCGGGATCTCGCGGACATGCGGCTTGTGGGAGCCGACGGCGTTGATGTGGACGCCCGGCTTGAGGTCCCGGTCCGCGAAGACCGGCACCGCGGACGTCGTCGCCGTGCAGATGACGTCCGCCTCCCGCAGGGCCCCGGGCGAGGGGGCGGGCTCCACGTCCAGGGCGAGCTTGGGCCTCATTTCCTTGGTGAAGGCCGCGGCGGCCCGGGGGTCGACGTCGAAGACCAGAACTTTCCGGATAGGGCGGACGGCAGCGACGGCCTCCAGTTGCGTCTTTCCCTGAACGCCGGCGCCGAAGATCGCGACCACTTGGGCGTTCCGGCGGGCCAGAACGTCCGTGGCGGCACCGGAGGCCGCTCCGGTCCGGACGGCGGTGAGGTGGGCCGCATTCATCACCGCGAGCGGCGTCCCGAACTCGGCGTCCATCAGGATGGCCACGGCCTGGGCCAAGGGCAGCCCCTTGGACGGGTTGTCCTCGCAGAGCGAGATCAGCTTGAGGCCGATCCTTTTCGTCCGGGGCAGATACGCGGGCATGACCAGGGCCGTCGTCCGGAACTCGGGGATCTCGAGGCTGGTCCGGGCAGGGACCCGGGCCTGGTCCGTGGAGAGTTCGATGTAGGTTTCCTTGACCGCCCGTATGGCCTCGGGCATGGTCAGGGAGCGCCGGACCTCCTCGTCCGTTATGTGCCGCATCCGAGTTTGGGAGTCCATGGCCTTCACCTCATCGCCCATTCTACCAGAGCCGGAGGATCCTGGTAACGGGAATTTTTCCGGCCCGGCCGAGGAGTCTAGGGGTTGACCCGTTCGCCGCCAGCGGCCGGGGCCCCGGTCTTGCCCGGGGGTCCACTTCCGCCGTACTCGCCCGAGTATAAGAGCCACGGGCGAGTGGCGAGCCGAAGGCTCGTCCCTTGACGCTAAGCACCGCCCTTCAAGGGGGATGAGAAGCGCGGCTCAGGGTTAACCCCGCGAAGTCTGGGGGTTGACTTGGGGAACGCATGTCAATATCCTAAATCCGCTAAGCCACGCCGCGTGAAAGGACCCCGGTCATGCACGGAAAGCCGATCCTCAACATCAAGTCCCTCAAGGAACAGGTCTACGAGTACCTGCGCGAGCAGATGCGGCGAGGGGAGATCATGCCGGGGTCGGCCATCGACATGGAGGAGACCTCGAAGAAGCTCGGCGTCAGCAAGACGCCCCTCCGCGACGCCCTCCTCCAGTTGGAGATGGAGGAATTCGTGACCATCCTGCCGCGGCGGATGGTCGTCGTCAATTCTCTCAAGAAAGACGACATCCGGAACTACTACGAGATCATCGGCTCGCTCGAAAGCATGGCCATGCTCAAGGCTTTCGAACGCCTCAAGGCCACCGACATCGAAGCCATGCAGAAGTTGAACGCCGGCATGAAGGACGCGATCGCGGCCAACGATTTCGACCTCTACTACGAACAGAACCTGGCCTTCCATAATACCTTCCTCAACCTCTGCGGCAACGACAGCCTGGTCAAGCTGGTCAACAACCTCAAGAAGCGTCTCTACGACTTCCCCCGGCCGCAAGGGTTCGTCAAGGAGTGGGAGGAGTCCTCCATCCTCGAGCACCAGGCCCTCATCGACCTCCTGCGCAAGGGGCGGGGCCAGGACGCGGCCAACCACATCCGCGACGTCCATTGGTCCTTCAAGGTCCAGGAGCGGTTCGTCCGCAAGTACTACCCGGATATCGCCGAGCCGGCCGGCTAGACTCGGGCTTGCGCGCGGTCAGGATATTTTTCGCGGATCGAAGAAGATCCCGCTCAGCGCGACGATGTCTCCCCGGACTTTGTCGAACCTGAATTTGACCGACCTGTCATATGCGTAAACGAGGTATGTGCCGCCGGAGAATCCGTTCACAAGGCGGACGGGGGCGATCAATTTCAGAGTGTCGGCATCGAACATCTCCACGGCCAACCGCCGGCCTTTGTCGTCCCAATCGACGAAGTACAGAGCCACCTGATAGGGCCGGGTGCCGTCGATCCCGACGGTCAGGGTCATGGTTTGATCGCTGTTCGAAACGCAGGCCGCGTTGCGCAGGGCGGTGTTGCCCGGATCGGGCGAGAGGGCCCTCGTATCCAAGGTCCCGGACAGCCAAGTCGTGGCATCGGGCCGACCGGCTTTCGGAAATGCCCTGAAATAATCCAAGGATGTCACATAGGGAGGCAGGGATTTTTTATCGCGGCCGTCGAGAGCGTAGTTGCAAAGGACATATCCCTCTCGGCCGTAAACGCCGCCCCAGTTTCCGCCAGTAGTCGAATCCTGTTTGATGAACCGGGCGGCATACTCCTCCGGCGGTTCGTGATAGGCCGGCGTCTCGCCTCGATACGCCGTGGAGAAGGCATAAGTGCCGGGCTCGACCGAGGTGAAGGTGACGAATTCCGGATCCTGGCCGGCCCCTCCGAGGCCCTGAACCGGATGAAAAACGCCATCCCAGGCCAGCCGGCCGTTCACCACGATGCGCGTGATCGCCTTTCCGGCTTTCGGAATGCCGATCCGGCCGAGCGTCCCTGCCGGCGCCGAAACGGCCCCGTCCCCGGAAGCGACATTGAAGCTGGCCCGGATATCGCCGCGAGGGGTTGGTGTCGTCCCCGAGACCCGGGTCAAAGTCGCGCCCAGATGGGGAAGAACGTCATATGTCGTGAAGCCGGGCGATGTCGGGACGATCCCGAGAACCTCTTCGTTCAGCCATTTGACGGGCCCCGCGCCCCAGGGATGACAGAGGCTGGTGATGCCGCACTGGGTGTTGGGCACGGCGTCGTTCGGGCCGATGACGGAGTTCCACGACGGCCGGAACACCTCGAAGGTCGTGGTCCCGCCGTACCTGATCATGCCTCCCCACATATCCCTGACGGTGCTCAGGGCGTCATCGTGCTTGCCGAGCTTGGCCAGGGCTTGGATGATGAAATATTGATTGAAAGGCGAGAGCGAGATCCGGTTGACCCGGTCGCGGAATTCCTTCTCGAAAAGCGCCTCCTGCTCGGCCGCGGTGAGCAGTCCGGTGGTCACGGCATCGGCCGCGGCATGAAGACCGAGGCGGGCATACCAATTCTCGTCTTTCCTCAGGCCGGCTAGCTTGGCACGGGCGTAGCTTGAATATTTGTCGCGCAGATCCGGGCGGCCGAATTTTTCCATCGCCGCGGCGAAGTCCCGCCAGGCCCGGATCGACAGCATTTCGTAAGCCCTCTGCGCTTCCGGACCCGGCTTGAACCAGATCTCGAATCCGGCGCACAAACGCTCGTCCCAGCCGTAAAACCTGAGCTTGGGGTCGGTGCCGAACACACCATGCGCGCTATCGAGCTTGGCGCAGGCGTTGGCGACGTAGCTCCCCAGTGTCGCCGCGTCGCCCGTGTAATAATAATAATCCAGCAAACTCAGGACCCAGTACAACGCATAGCTCCGGATCCCGTTGTCCAGGTTGGCCGTGGAATCGATGTTCCGTTTGACGAAATCGGTGTTGCCGAAGGCCACCAGGGCGGCGGCTTGAGAGGGGTGGGCATCTCCGGTCCACGACATCCGGTCGCCGCGTTCCATGAGAATGGCGCCGAAATAGTCTTGACACAAAGACGCTTTCACGCCGTACGCGGACGCGTACCAGATCCTCGTCAGAAGGGGATCGTCGCACGAGAAACTGCCCGCATAATTGGTCGGCTTGACCTGACAGACGGCCCGGATTCCCTTGATATGCCAGGGACGGTCGAGCGACTTCACACGGACCCAGGCGAATCGAACTCCGTCGTAGAGTTCGCGATTCAGTTCGAGCCTGTAAGCGCTTCCGTGCTTGACCGGTATTTTTGTTTTTTCAACCCCGGACTCATTGTACTCGGAGATGCTCATCTCGACGCCTCCCGGGCAGTCGGGGCTATCGAATTCCACCCAGGCGGCCAACTCAAGACCGAAATCGAGCCTTATGGAGCCGATGCCCCTGACCGTCACGTCGGGATGGGGGCCGGTCATCGACGGCAGGTTCTCGAACGAACCGGCCGGTTCGGCGGAAACGGCTTTGGGCTTGAGAAGGAAGATCTCCAAAGCGTCGGAGGCCTTGGGATCGGGCCATCGGTAGGCGACAAGAGGGTCCGGCGATTCAGGCACGGCCGGTCCGCTGAAGCTTCCGGTGCTGACATAAGCATAGGGCTGGGGGATCGGCGACCGACCCCAGATAGGCGTATCCTGAGCGGCCGCTTGTGCTCTCGGAGAAACGAGTCGCGCCAAACCGAAGGACGCGGCCAGTGCGATGGCCGTGGTTGCGAGAGCTTTGACAAAGCGTTGGATCATGACATCATTCCCGTGGTCAAGCCCCGATGATCATGCCGTGCCCTGGCATCATGGGGGATTGTAGCGCGGACTATATCGCGGGGATTGACTTACGTCAAGGCGTGCGCTTTCATCGCCTCATTGACAGGTCCGCAATGCAGGCGATATATTGCCGATACCATGGGAGGAAGGATCCATCAATGAGACGAACGATGCTATTCTGTCTCGGGGTCTCGCTAGGGACGGCCGTGATCCTGACATGGGGATGCAAGCCTGGCCCCTCGAGTTCCGATATCCCCGCCCTTTCGGAAAAACTTTTCGCCAACCCCCCGCTCGAGGCCAGGCCGGGAGCGCTTTGGGCCTGGTTGAACGGCTATGTCGACAAGGACCAGATCACCAAAGAGCTCCAAGAAATGAAAGCCAAGGGCATGCGGGGCGCCATCATCTGGGACGTGGGGAGCCTCGTGGATCCGGAAAAGATCATTCCGGCCGGGCCGGCTTTTCTGGGGAAGGAATCCCTTGAAGCGATCCATTGGGCCATGGATGTCGCCTCGGACCTCGGGCTCGAACTGGGGTTGTTTGCGTCAAGCAGCTGGAACGCGGGGGGCGCATGGATCGGACCTGAGGATGCCAGCAAGGCTTTGGTGTGGTCGGAAACCCCCGTCGACGGCCCCCGATCCTTCAACGATGTTCTGCCCCTTCCCGAGAAAACGGGGAAACCCTATTGGGATGTCGCGGTGCTGGCTGTTCCCACCAAAGCGGGGAGGCCAGCCGCGGACGCATCGGAGGTGATCGATCTCGGCAGGTTCCTGGACAGGACGGGCCGTTTGAACTGGGAGGTGCCGAAGGGAAGCTGGAAGATCCTGCGATTTGTCGGCCACACGACGGGGCAGCGCCTGGAATGCCCGAGCCCCAATTCCGACGGGTTCGTGATCGATCACTTGAGCCGGAAGGCGGTCGATAACCACCTCGCGTTCATGCTGAACGCGCTGAAGGGGGATCGAAGGGATCTGGGCTCGCTGAAATATTTCTTTTTTGACAGTTATGAAGTCTGGGAAGGGACCGACTGGACGGGAGATTGGCTCAAGGAATTTTTCGATCGGTACGGATATGACCCCCTTCCTTACTTTCCCGCGCTCGCCGGCCAGGTGATCGGGACCAGGGAAAGAACCGAAAGGGCCTTGCACGATCTTACGAAGAACTCGAGCGACCTCATCATCGAGAACCATTTCCGGAGGGCGAACGGGATCTTGAATCGAAACGGGATCAAGCTGATCGCGGAAGCCGGCCACGGCGGCGCGGCCAGGGTGGACGTGCTGAAGGCCATGGGGGCGGTGGACATTCCCATGGGGGAATTCTGGAACCATGAAAAATTCTGGGTGACCAAGGAGGCCGCCAGCGCCGCCCATATCTATGGGAAAAAGCTCGTTCCCGCCGAATCCTTGACGGGATGGCAGCACTGGAAGGACGGCCCCTTGGGATACAAGCGGCTGATCGACATCGCGTTCTGCGCCGGCCTGAATCAGGTGACCTTTCACACGTTCGCCCATAATCCGCCCGAAGCGGGACGGCCGGGGTTCGCCTACCATGCCGGAGAGCACTTCAACGTGAACTCCACCTGGTGGAACTTCTCCAAACCCATACTGGATTATCTATCGCGATGCTGTACCATGCTGCAGCAGGGGCAATTCGTCGCGGACGTCTGCCTGTATTATGGAGACCAGGCCCCCAACCTGGTTCCTGCGCGGCGCATCGATCCTTCCGTCCGGCCCGAGTTCGATGAAGTCACGCAATGCTTGCATTGCGGAAAACCCAGGCCGGTCCAGGTGGAATCCCTGGGGCTTGGATATGACTACGATTATGTCGACGAAGAGGTCCTCGTGAACCGGATGCGGGTGGAGAACGGAAGGATCGTCCTTCCCGACGGGTTGAGCTACAGCCTCTTGGTCCTTCCGGATCGAACGGATATCTCTCCCGCGGTCCTCGGCAAGATCGAGGAGCTCGTGAAGGCCGGGGCCGTCGTCGTCGGGCGAAAACCGGAGCGATCGAACAGCCTCAAGGATTATCCCCGTTGTGACGAAGTCGTCAAAGATATCGCGGCCAGAGTGTGGGGACCGGCCGAGGAGGAGAAGACAACGGCCCACGCCTATGGCCAGGGCCGGGTGACCTGGGGTCGATCCTTGAGGGAGGTTCTGGCGGACATGGGGGTCGGCCCGGATTTCACGGTCGAAAATATCCAAGATCAGGACCAGCACATCGATTACATCCACCGCAGAACAGGGAAAGAGGACTATTACTTCATCTCCAACAGCTCATTGCAAGCGGAGGAGGTCTCCTGCAAATTCCGCGTGGAGGGGGACCGCACGCCTTTCCTCTGGGATCCGGCGGACGGATCCATTTCCCGTTGCTACGAATATGAACCCGCGGCGGGAGGGATCAGGCTGACATTGACCATGGCGCCGGTGTCCTCCGTTTTCGTCGTGTTCAAGAAGGACGATACACCGGGGGGACCCCTTAACGTCAGGCGGGTCGCGAATGGAGATACGCGGGGAGACCCCGGTTCCTTCGATCGGAAAGATGTCGAGATCCTTTCCTGTGAAGGCCGACGCGTGGCCGCGAGGATATGGGCCGCGGGAACGTATCAATTTGAAAATGCCCAGGGTTTAAAGTGCAGCGTGAATGCGGACAGCATCCCCCCAGACATTTTCCTCCCTCGGCCCTGGAAGCTGGCGTTTCCCAAGGGCATGGGCGCTCCGGAATCCCTTCTCCTCGAGGGGCTCATCAGCTGGACGGATTCCCCCGACCCCGGAGTCAAGTATTTTTCCGGGACGGCTTCGTATTCTAATTCTTTCGTCGTTCCCGAAGAACATCCGCAAAAGGGGTATTCCTTCGTCCTCGACCTGGGGAAGTTGAAGGAGGTCGCGGAAGTGTTCATCAATGGAAAGAGCGCGGGGATCCTTTGGAAGGAACCGTTCCGGGTGGATATCACCCGTTTCGTCAAGCCGGGAGACAACGCCCTGGATATCACCGTGACAAATCTCTGGAATAACCGCATTGTCGGGGACCTCCAGCCAGGCAGCGAGACGGCGTATACCCGGACGAACATCAAAAGAATATTTTCGGCCAAGACGCCCTTGATAACTTCGGGCTTGTTAGGTCCCGTGAAAATATCCTATGCCCTGAATTATCAATCGGTCTTAAAATAACGGCGGCCCGCCGAAACCGATCCCCGCGATGGGGACGATGGCGCGATTCGCGGTGTTGAAAAAAAACCAGCATGGTGCTACTATAAAAAAAATAATTCTGCTGAGGATGCCCCCCAGGGTAAATTATACAACAGTTTTGCGATGATGGATCCCATGTGATACTTCGTGGTGAAAAAATGATTCGAATTCCTTTTCTGGACTCACACACCGGCGGCGAACCTACCCGACTAATAGAAACGCCTCCCTTCGACCTCGGAACTGGTTCAGTCGCTGACAAATTATCCAGGCTGAAAAAAGACCACGACGACTTCCGCGCCTCCGTCCTCAACGAACCCCGCGGATCGGATGTCCTCGTCGGCGCATTGCTCGTCGAACCCGCAGACCCGACTTGCCAGCTCGGAGTCATCTACTTCAACAACGTCGGCTACCTTGGCATGTGCGGACACGGCACCATCGGTCTCATCGCGTCCCTCTCCTATCGTGGGCGAGTCACCGAAGGCACAGTTCGAGTGGAGACACCTGTCGGGGTTGTTGAAGCAACTCTGCATCCCCTATCGTCGCGAGGAGCCAACGATAGGGAATATCCTAATCGCGTCTCCGTAAAAAACATCCCCGCCTATCGTCATCTGATCCATGTCCCTGTCACAGTGGCTGGAAAAACCGTACACGGCGATGTGGCGTGGGGCGGCAACTGGTTTTTTCTATGCCACGACCACGGCCTGGACGTGAACATGCAAAACCTAGAAGCGCTGACCGATTTCTCGTGGCGTGTCCGCGAGCAATTGATCGCGGACGGCATCACCGGCGCGAACGGCGCTGAGATCGACCACGTCGAGTTGTTTGCCTCCACGCCCGAAGCCGACAGCATAAGTTTTGTCCTCTGCCCAGGCAAAGCCTATGACCGCTCGCCTTGCGGCACGGGCACCAGCGCTAAACTCGCTTGTTTGTACGGCGATGGAAAACTGCAAGTTGGGCAGACGTGGAAACAACAAAGTGTCGTCGGCAGTATCTTTGAAGGCAGCGTGCAAGTGGACGGTGACAAGATCATTCCAACCATCACTGGCGAAGCATGGGTAATGGCAGAAGGTGTGATCCTGGTGGATGAACGCGATCCGTTTGGCAAAGGGATAGAGAAATGATGACTGCAAAATCAGATGTTCTCGTCATCGGTGGGGGACCCGTAGGCTTAAGTTGCGCCTATTACCTTTTAAAATCCGGAAGAAAAGTTACTTTGCTCGATGCTCGAGAAATCGGCAAGGGCAGTGGCGCGGGCAACGCGGGGCATATCGTGCCCAGTCACATCATTCCGCTGGCGGCGCCTGGGGTGGTGACCTCTGCCCTCAAGTGGATGCTCGACCCCGTGCACAGTCCGTTCGGGATGAAGGTTAGCCTGGACCCGACCTATCTCGCATGGCTATTGAAATTTGTATGGACGTGCCGTGAAGCCAATGTGCAGCGTGGCATCAAACCGTTGAACGACATCGGTCAACTGAGCGCAAAGAATTTTGCGCAACTCATCGCCGAAGAAAAAATGGATTGCTCGTATCAAGAAAAAGGGTTGCTCTTTTTGTACAAAACCGAGGAAGCCTTCAAAGGCGGGAAACACGAAGGCGAATTCATGCAAAAGCATGGAATTCCTGTCAGTGTGTACGACAAATCCGAGATCCACGGGATCGAACCCGCCGCGTTAGACGATGTCATCGGTGGCGTACATTTCACGGGCGACTCACATCTTAACCCGGCGGTGTTCCTCAAGTTGTTGAGTGACCGCGTCCGCGCGCTGGGGGCGGAGATGTTCGAGAACACGCCGGTCACGGGATTTGAATCAGCGGGGGGCAAGGTTCGGGCTGTGAAAACAGCCTCGGCGGAGTTTGAAGCGGAGCACGTCATCCTGGCGGCCGGCGCGTCGACCCCGTCTGTTGCCCGTGATCTGAAATTGAATATTCCCATCCAACCTGCACGTGGATATAGCATGACCATGTCTGCGACGAAACAGATGCCGAGCCATGCGTTGATCCTGGGTGAGCGCCGCGTTGCGGTTTCGCCGATGGGTGGTGTGTTGCGTTTTACGGGGCGGCTTGAAGTGGGGAACAACAGCCTGACGCCGAACCCCCTGTGGATTCAGCGTATTGAAAAATCGGCGCGCGAATATTTGCGGCTGGATGAAAAACTGGATGTGAAAGAAACCTGGGCAGGGCTGCGTCCCACCACGCCGGATGGCATGCCTATTATCGGGCGTTCTCCGCGCCACGGCAATTTGATCCTTGCTGCGGGTCATGCCATGCTGGGGCTTTCGCTTGGACCTGGCACAGGTCAGGTAGTGGCGGAGTTAGTCAATGGGCAAACGACGGCGTTTGATTTAAGTCCGTTGAGTTTGAACAGGTTTTAAATTTTCTCAAATACAAAAAACCGAGCAGCATCGGGTCCGCAGGATTATTGCCCGCAGAGATCCTCTGGTATAATGAAAATGAAAAAAGACATTCCGATCAAGGTGAAATTCATGCGAACCCTCGCCAAAATAAAATCGCCCATCTTGCTGGCCCTCCTCGGCCTGACCGTTATCCTGTCCGGTGCTCCCGCGGACAAGCCGAAACTCCCCGAACGCTATCAACGATGGCTCGACGAGGAGGTCGTCTATATCATGGCTCGCATGGAGAGGGAAGTTTTCCTGAAGCTCCGGACGGACCGGGAGCGCGACCTCTTCATGGAGGCCTTCTGGAAACACCGGGACCCAACCCCGACTTCACCGGAGAACGAGTCCAAGACGGAACACCTGCGCCGGGTGGCCTATGCCAACCAGCATCTCGGGCGGGAGGGCTCCGTCCCCGGATGGAAAACCGACCGGGGCCGGATGTACATCCTGCTCGGCGAACCGCAGGATATCCAGAAATACGCGGGTAAGCTTGGGGTCTATGACTGCGAGTCCTGGTTCTATCAGGGGAAGACCGACCTTGGGCTGCCCCCGAGTTTCAACCTCCTGTTCTTCAAAGAGCACGGCCAGGGGATGATGAAGCTCTACAGCCCCATCCGGAACGGACCCCAGGCGCTCCTTGCTTCCACCATGGAATCTCCAGGGGATTTTAAGAGGGCTTACAACACGCTCTACGATATCGACGCCACCCTGGCGGGGATCGCCATGGACCTGCTCTCCGGGGATTCCGCCGAAGGTCTCGGCCGGCCCACCATGGCTTCGGACATGCTCATCCAGAAGATCGTGACCCTGCCGTCCCGGACCGTCAACGACGGGTATGCCCGGAAGTTCCTCGAATACAAGGATATCGTCGACGTCGAGTATTCCGCCAACTACATCGACAGCGCCAGCCTCGTCAAGGTCTTCCGAGAGGGGGCGGGACAATACTTCGTCCATTATGCCGTCGAGCCCGAGCGTCTGTCCGTCAACCAGTTCGAGCGAAAAACCTATACGACCCTGAAGGTCAACGGCCGGGTATCCACGCTCGACGGCCGGCTCGTTTATCAGTACGACAAAACCGTTTCCGTCGAAATGCCGGAGGCCCAGGTGACGGAGCTCAGTCGCGCACCGTTCAACCTCCACGATATCTTCCCCCTCCTTGCCGGGGATTACCGGTTCTCCGTCCTCATCAAAAACGAGGTCTCCAGGGAGTTCATGACAGTCGAACAATCCCTCCGTGTTCCGCAGAGCGGGAAAGCCGTCCAGCTGACACAGCCCCTTCTCGGCTATAAAATCTCCCGCCTGGATGCGGCCAGGCGTAAGGTCCGGCCGTTCCAGGTCGGACCCTTTCAGGTCTTTTGCCAGCCGGGCCGGATCTTCACGGTGAAGGACACACTCGCCGTCGTTTTCCAGCTCAACGACCTTCCCGGGGACACGGCTAGAACCGGAAGGATCAGACTGACGTTCCTGAAGGACGGCCAGGCATTTCGTGAGGTCACCCGGACACCGTCCGAATACCCCGATCTTCCCAACGCCCTGGAAGAAATTCCGTTGGCCGATTTCCCTCCCGCCCACTACAAAGTCAAGGTATCGCTCCTCGCCGGCGGCGCCGAGGTCGTGAGCGCGGACGAGGAGTTTGACCTGACTTTCGCCCCGTCGCTCGGCCGCCCTTGGTACTCGTCCCGCGTCCTGCCGGAGCCGGACGACCCCATTTATTCCCAGATCGCAGGCATCCAGCTTCTTAACCTCGGCCGGTATCCTGAAGCCCGAGCCAGCCTTGAAGGGGTCCTCCTGAAAAAACCGGATTCTCCGGAAGCGGCCTTCACTCTAGCCCGGGTTTACCTGGCCTTGTCCGAACCCCGAAGCGCCGTCCGCGTCCTGGCACCCTTGCTCGCCCGGCCCGGGCGCGTGCCTTACGAAGTCTACACGTTGAGTGGCGAGGCCTTCATGAAGTCCGGCGATTTTGCCGAGGCCCTCAAGGTTTTGGACCAGGCGGTCTCCCAATACGGTGTCAATGCCTCGGTCTTGAACGCCATCGGTCGATCATACCTTGGGCTCTCCAAGTTCGAGGAGGCCCTGGCATCGTTCGAAAAATCCCTTCAGCTGAGCCCGGACCAGCCCGAGATCCGCAAACAGATCGACGAGCTGAAGAAAAGAAAATAAGGGAGGTTTCTATGCCGTTCCGCCACCTCCGCCGGGCTTGCCCGGCTTCGACTCTTATTGTCGTGATCCTCTTCGCCGCGCTGGTTCCCCTTACTCCGGGTGGGCAGGAAAACCTCGGCCGGGGCAGGATATCGGGCCGGGTCGTGGACTCAGCGGGCAATCCTGTCGAAGGGGCCCATGTCACCGTCCAGATCCTCAAGGGGGACGCGAAGCTCGAAGGGACGACGGACAAGAAAGGGAACTTCGCCATCATCGGG
>Ga0315289_10009184_pt1 | contig 14251 bp, 10 predicted proteins | sample YL17G11_40_MG_FD_203452 | JGI IMG/M metagenome (GOLD analysis project Ga0315289, IMG submission 203452) | Sediment microbial communities from Yellowstone Lake, YNP, Wyoming, USA - YL17G11_40 | ecosystem: Environmental > Aquatic > Freshwater > Lake > Sediment | place: USA: Wyoming | collected...
GTGGGGTGAAGTCGCACTCCTGCACCGCCTCGACGATCTTGAAGGTCTCAGACTTGGCCTCGCCATTGTTCCACAGGACCAGCATCGGATTCGGCGTGATGCGCAGCGTATCGAGTAGCGACTGGACCTGCGAAAAGCCGGTGGTTGCCACGGCACCGAGCTGCTGTAGTTGCTTCTCGGCCCTGATCCAGCCCTGGTCTTGGTCGTGATAGAGCAGGAAGCTTATTTTGCTAAACTTAGTCGTCCCCTTGGCCATGGCCGCGGTTCGTGTGAGGTACTCGTCCAAGGCGTTTTTGACCCGCGTCAGGGTCGCGGGAACGGCCATCGCCTTGTCGGGGATCTGCAGGGTTTCATTAGTCGGCGGTGGCAAGGTCGGCGGATCGATGCTGGCCTCTACCTTATCGGCAGCGGCCTTGGCAGGCGCTTTGGCTGGCGCGGTGGCCTTGATCTGAGCGCTGGCCTTTGCCTTGGCGGCCTCTGGTGCTTCAGCCTTGGTGACGCTCGGCGCTGGAGCCTTGGCCGGCTTGGCCGCCTCGGCCTTAGGCTTCGGTTGCGGCGAGGCAACAACCACCGGTTTGGGTTCGGGTGATGGCGGTGCAAGCGCGACGCGAATGCCCGGCGTCGGGGCGAAGGTCTCTTCGAGATCATCGTCGCCGTGCTCATCACCCGGCACGGCATGGCCCAGTGCCCGACGTGCTTTCACCAAGGTGCCACCGGCGATCCGGTCGGCCTCAACGTACCATTTTCGGGCATCTTCCGGTCGCCCCGCGCGCTGCAAACCGAGGCCGAGGTTGTAGGAAAGACGCGCCTTGTCCATCGGGTCTTGGATAAACTCCATGGCCTCTTGATAGCGCTTGATTCCCTCTTGGTATCTACCGTGACGCACCAGGCTGATGCCCATCATGTTGATCATCGAGGCAAACGATTGCTCGACTTTGCTCGCGCCTGCATTCTCAGCCAGGTGCTGCTGCAACACGACGCTGAGGGCTTGGCCGCGTTGCGACGGTTGATGTTCCGGATCGATCTGCAGCGCCTGCGTGAAGAAGCCCTCAGCCGCCTTTGGTTGGGCTTGATTGAGGGCCACTTCGCCCATCATATGCGCCCTGCTGAGGTTCTTTGGGCTCAGCTTTTGCGCCGTAGCAAGGAGGGCCATGGCATCGTGCGGCTGCTTGTCCTGAAACAGCACCTTGGCCAACTCGAACAATGCTGGCACCGCTTCAGGTTGTTTCTTCAGTAGCGTTCGCAGCAGGATTTCGGCCGTCTTAAGGTCCCCGCCATGCCTGGCCTGGCGTGCCGCCATGATGGTGATCGGCAGGGTGTTGGCGACGGCGTGATGCAGCAGCTCCTGCAGAGCCGTCAGTGCTGGTCGATGTCCTTGCAGCACTCCACTCATCAGCTTTGTCACGATGATTTGGTTGGCAGCGCACCATTGGCTATCGGCCATCAGCTTGGCGATGGTGTCGTTCAGGGCTCTTTCGCTATATGGCTTGGCCAGACAAATGGTGCAGGCAAATTCATCGAGCAGGCGAAAGTCCGCTTGTTGCAGCAGGCCTGAGCTGACCAGCACGGGGATCTTTTCATAGTCTGGCAAGGAGCGCAGGCGGTTGAATAAGACCATGCCACTGACACCGGGCAAGCGCCAATCGAGGATGACCAGGCTATAGGTGTTCTTGCTGAGCTTGGCCCATGCCTCCTTGCCGCTGCTAGCACTATCGATCGATGCTTTACCGTGCTGCGACCTGAGGTATTCCCGCAGCAGCTCATTGAATGATTCATCATCGTCGATCAAAAGGATGTTGGTGATGTTCGCGCTGGTGGCGGGCATGGTGTTCCCAAGTTCTCGAATGACAGCAACCGTCTAGGGCGCTCTGCTAGATAGACGATTTGACTAAGTTTTAGTCATGCCCTTCGCTCTATCCCAAAATCAAGCCAATTATATCAGCCCATTGAGACTCGGGCAAGTTGGCCCACGACTTGAATAGGAATAGCCGCAGAACCGGTCGCTAGGCCGTGGCGGCGGACTTGAGATGCAGTTGCGTTGACGTTGACGGAGTCGTTCATGATTGGTTTACACACCCTGGTGGACAAAAGGTTGAAGGCAGCGGTCCCGACCAAGTCGGCATGGCTTGAGGCTTGGGGTTTTTTACTCATGGGCGTCGGGTTTTATCTCGCGCTCGCCTGCTACACGTTTAACCCCTACGATTACACACCAGCAGGCGTCAGTGCCTACGGTGTCCGCAACCTGGCCGGACCGGCTGGTGCCGTAGCTGCGGCGCATATCCTGGGGCGCTTTGGCGTCATTGGCATGGCCTGGCCGATCGCTTTTGGCGCTTGGGGACTGTTGACAGCTACTGGCTTCGTACTGCTGCCAGCACCGCGACGTTTTCTTGGCTTTTTGATCATCGCCGCGGACCTGTCAGGCTTTGCCCAGCTGCTGCTTGGCAAAACCCATCTGTCGGAACCCAGCTTTGGCTTTGGCGGTTTGATCGGCCATAAGCTCTACGCTTCGTTCGTGCCGCAGCTCGGTTACGGTGGTGGCTTGACCTGCCTCACCGTCGGCGGTGTGATCCTCTTGGTGCTGACCGGCAATATATCGATGTTTAGAACCGCGGAGCTGTGCAACGACGGCGTCTATTATCTGCGCCGGTCGCTGCGCCGCTTGGTCTCGCGTAAACCTTGGCGCTCAGCCAGCGCTAAAGCCGTTGTTCCTAGCGCAGCAGACGCCGAGGCGGCAACGCCGCCGGCGAAAGCTCGCGCCTCTGGCGCTGTGGCCTTGCAAGAGCCAGGGTCTCAGGTCCATTTGGACTTTATCTACGATGGCCCAGCTCACGGCAAGCCTAGCGCAGCCTTGTTTACAAAAACAGCCAAAGCGGCGGACCAATCCGCACACTTTAAATCGATGAGCGAACTTCTGGTCGCCCAACTTGCCGAGTTCAAGATCGCTGGAGAGATTGGCGAAGTGACTCAGGGCCCGGTCGTGACCACCTATGAATTCAAACCGGCCCCGGGGACCAAGCTTAGCAAGATCTCGGCGCTTGGCGAGGACTTGGCGCGGATGCTGAAGGCGCAAAGCCTGCGCGTTCTTGCCCCGATTCCTGGCAAAGACACCGTTGGTTTTGAAGTGCCGAACTCGGCCCCGACCATCATCGGCTTCAATGAACTCATCGGTAGCAGCGACTTCGCCGCGCAAAAGCGTAAGTTGCCCATCGCCATGGGCGTCGATATCTTCGGCCAGCCGGTGATCGAAGACCTGGCTGACATGCCGCATCTTTTGGTTGCTGGGTCGACCGGAGCTGGTAAATCGGTATTTATGAATACCCTGATCGGTAGCTTGATCGCACGCCACACGGCGACCACGCTTCGCTTGGTTATGATCGATCCAAAAATGGTCGAGCTGGCCGCCTACAACAGCCTGCCGCATATGGCTTGCCCAGTGGTCACCGATCCCGCCCTGGAAGCTCGCAGCGTGCTGCAGCGTTTGGTCGTGGAAATGGACGAACGCTACCGTCAGATGCGTGCCGTCGGTGCTCGCAGCATCGATGGCTTTAACGACGTCGTGCGTAGTCGTAAGAGGACCGAGTTTCTCGACTTTGACGGCAAGTGGGCGCCGATGCCCTATATCGTCCTCATCATCGATGAGATGGCCGATATGATGATGCTCCTTGGCAAAGAGATCGAAACACCGATCACCCGCTTGGCCCAGAAGGCTCGCGCCTGCGGTATCCATATGGTGATCGCCACGCAGCGGCCAACGGCGCAGGTCGTGACGGGACTCATCAAGGCTAACTTCCCCACGCGCGTCGCCTTTCGCGTCATGAGCGGCCTTGATTCTCGCACCATCCTCGATCAGAGCGGGGCAGAAACCCTGCTCGGCAAAGGCGATATGCTCTACCTCGCCGCTGGTCGTGCACGGCGCCTCCACGGTGCTTATCTCCCAGAGTCCGAAGTTCACTCCATGGTGCGAGCTGCGAAGGCAAAAAAAGCATGAGTTCTTCCCAAACGTTAGCCAAGGTTCGCCTGCACCCTGACAGTGAGCAGACGCGGATCGTCTTCTCCAGCAGCGCCGAGGAACAATTTTACAACCAGTGTCGCGCCACCTTAGGTGCTGGCTGGCAGGTCTACCACTCACGTACCCTGTCGACGATGGATGGCGAAGAGGGCCTACGCGACAACGAGATCGACTTTGTCTGCTACCATCCAAGCTGCGGTATCATCGTCGTCGAGGTCAAAGGCGGCCGGATTCGCCACGATGCCCAAACAGGACTTTTTTACTCGATCAACCGGCACGGTGAAAGCTTCGCCATCAAAGATCCGTTCCAGCAGGCGCTGGTATGGAAGAGCCGCTTTTTGCGCTATCTGCGCCGCCATCAACTGCGCGTGCCGGTCAGTCATGCGGTGTGCTTTCCGGGGGCTGCCGAAGAGGAGTTTCCTGAATCATCGGCCATGGTTCCAGAGATCGTCATCGGTCGCACCCGGATGAAAAACCTCGATGCTGCGCTCAAGGCGATCGCCAAGAAGTCGCAACCAGAGAAGTACCTCGACTTTGCCAGCGTCGGAGCAGAGCTCGACCGTTTGCTGATCGGCTCGACGTTTACCACCAAACTCTATCTGCGCGACTATATCGACACCCACGAGCACCGCGTTCGCGACGTCGAACATATTCACGAGACCCTGATCATGCCGATTGCCAGCACCAAACGCTTGGCGATCGAGGGCGAAGCCGGCACCGGTAAAACGATGCTCGCCGTGATGTTGGCTAAGCACCTACGCGATCAGGGTAAAAAGGTCCTGCTGGTCGGCTCCAATGCGCTGCTCACCTTGCTTTTGCGCCGCGACTTAGGCGACGGCGTCACGACCATGAGCTACGCCGAACTAGGACTCAGTTACGGCGTCAACCTCCTGGTTCCCGCCGGCGATTTCGTCGGCGAAAGGGATGACTGGATTCAGTATGAGGCTCCGGTGCGCCTCAAGGCCGCTATCGCCCAAAGCAGCACGCGCTACGACGTCATGATCTGCGATGAAGCCCAGGATGTGCAGCCGTTTTGGTGGGATGCCCTCGAGCTGCTGCTCGCCAGCGCCGACGCCTTGGGGGATGAAGCGCATTTTTACCTGTTTTTCGACAGTAGTCAGGGCGTCTTTGGCTCGGGCGGCGGCGAGCACGCCTTCGTGGCCGCCGATACCCTGCCGATTAAGCCACCGTACTTTCCCTTGGTGCACAACTACCGAACGACGCGCGAGATCGCGACCTTTGCGCGCAGCTTTCGCGTGCAAAAGCCGACCATGCTCAGTCACGCCGGCCGCCTCGGTTATGTGCCGGAATTGATCGTGTATCAAGATAGCGAGGATGCCCGTCGCCTGCTTGGGCGCCTCGTGCGCAAGTTGACGCGCGAAGAGGGGCTGAGCAACGAGGACCTGACCATCCTGTCGGCGCGTAACCCAGCGGCAAAGGAGTCCGTGCTGTACCAGACCGATGAGGTCATCAAGATTCCGCTCCACCGCCTGACCCATTCGCAAAAAAACACCTGGCGCGAAGCTAAAGCACCGAAGGAGACGATCGGCCTGACGACCATCGCCGGATTCAAGGGGATGGAGACCAACGTCGGCATACTGCTCAACGTGAGTGAATACAACCTGCCACTGAGCAATGCCATCATGGCCAGCTTGATCTATGTTGCCTGCACCAGGGCCAAACATATGCTCTACATCTTTGTGCAAGCGGATGACCCCAAGCGCCAAGCCTTTGAAGCGGCCATCGCCGCGATTCACACCACCGGCGCCATGGTGCTCGACCCAGGGACGCAAGGTGATTTTGAATTCCTCGGCCGGGTCACCCACTACAATCCCGACCGTGTCGGCTGGTTGGCCGTCGATGATCCATCCTTTAAACAAGGGAGCATCATGTTCTTCCCGTCCGATGTTCAGAAGTCGGATATCCGCAATATGAAGGTCGGTTCGTTGGTTAAATTTCGCCCGCATGCTGAAGGTTCTGTGACCATTGCCTGCGATTTGATACCGGCCACTCGCGGCGCTTAAGGGTCGCTTTGCTGCTCGCCCCCATTCCCTGCTGTACCTGATTCTTCTCCTCCTCCTCCTCCTCCCGCTGTTTTTGAGGCTCCCATGGACTCCCGCTTGCTGCTGCTGCTGACCTTGTCTCTGTTACCTGCCTGTGGAAAAAAGGGGGGGGATGATCAGCCCATCATTCCTTCCGCGATGGTGGCACCGCATACCACCGCGGAATTCTTCGATGGCTACTTTGCCAGTCGCTATTTCATCGCCGATCCTGCCTGCCAAAGCAGCGTGAGTGGAGGCGGCAAAATCGACCATGCGAATGTATCCGTGTGGCGAGACGGCAAGGTTGCACAAACAAATTTAAGCTTTCCCACAGCGCAGGCTCGCCCCGCCTTGTCCAGTAAGGGAATCTCCCTCGCTTTGTATGGCCTCTACCAGCAAACCGACTGTGGCAGCGCCACCGATGCTAGTCAGTGCCAAAGCACGCCACCGGTGAGCTTGGTTGCCGCCTCGACTCCGCTCAATATCTGTGACACAAATCGGGAGTTTGTGCGGACCTCGGTTGAAGCGGTTGCTCTCACCGGTCTCGCCATGCTGGAATCCGCCTCGGTCTTCTATCGTAAGGTGGACGGCCACTCCAGCGACTTACCCGAAGCCAGTTTGTTGGTCTTGCCCAAGGTGGAAACCCTCTATCAGGACGGAGCCACCCGCAGTGAAGCGGTCGACAACCTGAGTTATGTGCCGAACTTCTCCGGTAGCCCGACCTTCGTCATCTTCCCAAAGGGAGCGTTCAGCGTGTCGATGGGCCGCTGGGTCGACGTCAACCTGTGGGAGATTCCGTGGACCCTTGCCCACGAGTTTGGCCATCATATCTTTCGCTTTCATAGCGACATTGCCGCCGCCGCCAGTGGCATCGCTGGCGCTGTACCGGTGCACTCCTTTCCGACGGCTCCTGACTCCAACACGGGTTTTGCCCTTACCGCCGCGTCGGGGACGCGTCATATCGGTGACGCGGATCTACTGGCCGCCGTCAACGAAGGCTTTGCCGACCTCTACGCCTATTACGTCCAGGGCTCGGTCCCCGGCATGACAAAAGGCATTGATTGCTTCCACGAAAATCGCGATGCCGGCATTGCGTTGTTTGCCGACGCGCAACCGAAGGTCCTTAGTGCAGCCGTCCTAGCTCAGTTTATGTCTACCACCAAGGCCAGCCCCAACATCGATTGCAGTGTGCCTTTTTATCAGGATATTCACGTCATCGGTGCGATATTCGCTTACGGCGTTGATCAGATCTTTTCGGCTTCTGTTGGACAAGACGCCGCTAAAAAGACGGCGTTGATGCTAGACTGGGCCAAACGCATCGGTCAGGATTATCTGCCCACTCAAGGTACAGCCAGCGCTAACTTGACCTTCGGCACGTTCGCTCATGCCGCTTTGGCGACGATTGCGAACGGTAGTACTCTGCCCGTCGCCGCCTGCGATGCGGCTAAAAAGGTTTTTCCGACCTATAGCGACGCTTGGCTTTCGGGCGAATTTACCTGTAAGTAAGCGCAACGGTTTGCTGCGCGACCTTGGCTTGCTCGGTACGACGTGAACAGGTCAAAGTAGACGAGCGCTGCGTTCAAGCAAAAGGTCTCTGTAGGCCTGTTGTGCGGCCGGTGCAAGAAAGCTTGCCTTAATCAGCGATTCACAGCTCCCCGCCTGGGAGGCTAGCCGTGTCACGGTCGCTGCCGCGACCCGTTCCGGCAAGCCAATGGTCGATGCAAACTTAAGGAAGTCGCCGCGCGTCAGCTTCGCCTTTTTGCCATTGAGGGTTAGGGCAAGCTCCTCGGCATCAATCGCCTCTGAGAGGATCAGCCTGGTCGATAGGAGATCAAAGGCAGGGCTTAGAACAAAATCATCGTCATCCTCTACCATGGCAAAGTTTTTGAGGTGCATGTCGGCATTGCCAGTTTGAAAGCAAAATACGGTAAGCTCGAAAAAGCGCAGCAGGTCATCACCACGGATGGTCGAATACTTAGCGATATGCTTGCCGACGCGTTCGTGCGAGCCGCGGTACTTATGTTCTGTCAAAGTCTCCGTGAGCTGGCAAAGATCTTCTAACGCAATCTTGCTGCCATTTACGCGGTCAAAACGCCGCGTAATGTACGCGAGCTGACGATCCGCCATACGGATGAGGCTGTTTGCGGCAGTCTTGATGCCCAAATGGGCTGCTAGTAGCATCGTTAGATGTTCGTTTTCTGGTAGCTCAGGAAACTGCGGACTTGGTGGCTTCAGGATGTAGTTGCCGCCGAGCGCTCCGACTACGGTGAAACGCTCGGGAGCTTGCTCATCTAAAGTCAGAGATAGTTTACGCTGTACGCCGGTGAGCGCGATGTGATGGCTAATGATCCATTGAGCTAGGTGCTCAAGCTCGTCCATCGTGGTGTCAAGGCGCGGAGGGTGGCGCTGTCCAAAGACCGATTGCGCACATTTAGGATGGAACTCTCCCGAGTTTGTTGATTGGCAGCACTTGAGGCATCTCATGAATGAACCTCTAGAGCTAGATGGATGCTGACATTGCCGATACAGTCGCCGCACGCCACCAGCAGTAGTCCCATACGGTCATGGCTTTTTAGCTTCCAATTGCGCACGGCGACGTCGAGTAGCCAGCCTTCCGGTATTAATCCGTCAAAGAATGGAAACAAAACGCGACTGGTATATGGTTCCTGCCGAACCGGTAAGGTACGACTGACAGCCTTTGGATGTGGCTGAGTGGCGTAGGCCAAATCGTAGACAAAGATGAAGGCGCCGTCAGCCGACTCGGAGATTTCTCCGACCTTCGTGGTCTCGATATATACGTCACCTTTACGCATCGGTGGTGTCTCGGCGTGTCAGCGCTCGCGGGGCCAATTCTGCGCCAAGAAATTCGAGCACTTGATTGACCTTGTCTAAGCGGAGGCTAGCCTTGTCGCCCTCCAATTCACGGATGAACCTGAGGCCCACGCCAACTCGCTGTGCCAGTTGTCGTTGGGTATAGCCCAACTTGCCCCGGCGCTTGCGGACGAACTCCGCGATTGGTCCTAGCAACTCTCGATGTTCACCCGGCATGTCCTCAGTGGCCACGTGTGTAGGCCCTCCTCTATACCCGATCGGGAGTATTTTCTTCGCCTCTTGGCCAATTATACCCGATCGGGTTCAAAAGTCTCCTGGGTGGCATCAATATACCCGATCGGGGCCGCGGCTATGGCAAGGATACCGTCTTTGTGATCAATGTCTTGGCGGACATCTTGGCGCAGGTCTTGGAACCTTCTTGTTTTATTTCAGCGGCTTATCTACAAAAAAAGCCCTTAATGATCACCGGCTAGCTTTCAACAAAATCCAAATCTTTGCCAAAGGTCTCAGGTAAGCGCCACAGCGCCGCATAGGTCAAAGCAAAACACCCAGCACCTACGATCATCGCGCCGCCGGTTAAGCCAAAAGACCCGCGCAGCCAGGTCAGTGCCATGGTCAGGAGCACGACCGAACCGCGAATGAAGTTCGGCGCGGTGGTCGCCACGGTCGCGCGTAGATTCGTGCCAAACTGCTCGGCGGCAATGGTGACAAACAGCGCCCAATATCCCGCCGAGCAACCGAGGATAAAAAAGACCCCGTAGTAAACAGCAGGGCTCATGCCGTGCAGCAGCAAATACCCCGCGCAGCCCGCCATGGTTAAGGTGACAAAGACCGCCACGACCTTGCGCCTGCTGCGCCACCATTGACTGATCAAACCGCTGGCTAAATCACCAACGATGAGTCCGGCGTAGTTACATAAAATGCTCGTCCCTGCCGTAATCTTGCCGGTCGCGCCTAGCTCAGCGCAGATCTCTGGCGAAAAGGTCACTAAGACACCGATCACAAACCATGTCGGCATGCCGATGAGGATGCAACGCAGGTAGCGCCAAAAGCGTTCTTTTTGCGTAAAAAGCTGAAAAAAGTTGCCCTTACTAATGCCTGTCTTGGTGCTGAGCGACGAGAACATCCCAGACTCCGCCATTTTAAGGCGCAGGAGCAGCAAGAGCAGACCCATGACGCCACCGACCACGTAGGAGACTCGCCAATCAAAATTCGCTGCCACGGCCGCGGCGACGATGGCGCCTGAGACGCCAAATCCGGCGACAAAGCTGGTGCCGTAGCCCCTGGTTTCACGCGGCAGTGTTTCGCTGACCAGTGTCACTGCGGCGCCCAATTCTCCAGCTAAACCGATGCCGGCGAGCAGCCTCAAGACCGCATACATATCGGTTGTGGTCGCAAATGCATTGGCGATGTTGGCGAGCGAATACAGCGCAATGGAACCAAACAGCACCGAGATGCGACCATGCCGGTCGCCCAACACGCCCCACAACACGCCACCGATCAACATGCCGATCATCTGCATATTCAGCAGCTGCACGCCCACGGTGAGCAGCTGATCCTCGGCGACGCCGAGACTACGCAGGCTCGCCACGCGGACGATGCTAAACAAGACCAAGTCATAAACATCGACAAAGTACCCGAGCGAAGCGACTAAAACCGCCCGATGCAGTAAAGCGGAGCGCCAGGAGGACCATGCGGACTCAGAGGAATTCATAATCGCCGCGCCTTTTGCAATGGTGATGGGCTTTGTTGAATAAATCCCGCCCTCCAGCCTTCCCGGCCTCCCAGCTGCCCGGAATAAAGCCGCTGCCCAAAAACTGGGAGGCCGGGAAGGCTGGAGGGCGGGATTTATTCAACAAAGCCATGGTGATGGTTAAACAGCTTAAAGGCTCACGCCCAAGCCGCCCTGGGCGAAGGTGTTGCCATATTTGTCGCCGTTGTACGAACCATAACCATAAAATCCTGGACTACCCAACATCAGGCCGATCCCGGCAAAAAGCCCTCCCGCGCTGGCTCCGAGTCCAGCCGAAGATCCCGCTCCAGCGCCGATACCAACGCCAACTCCTGCTTGCACGTAGGGCCGGAATTTACTGGCGCCGAACAGGTACTTGACGTCGACATCTCCAGCCGCAGCGACGCTGCCACCGGTGGTCTTGGTCTTGCTAGAACTGTTTTTGTCCTTCGTCGTCGTCTTATCGGTGCTGGCGTCGATCCAGCCGAGTCCGACCTCAAAGGCCCATGGTTTGCCAAAGTAGAGTAGGTTTAGGCCGATGGTCGCATCGACGGGGTTGTGGTAGCCGACGTTCGCGGTCCACTCGGCCCTTGCCAGCGGCGCCTGCACCGAGCAGAGGGTGACAAGTAATCCTGGAGCCCACTGCTTTGCCCGCAGCATTGCGTTCATTTCAAGCCTATTTCCCGCAGCCGCTGCTGCAAATAGTCGCCTGCGGTGATCGGCGGGAAGGCTACCGTTCCCCCGGTCAGTGCGACGCAGCTGGGCAGCGGCGTTAGATCCACCTCGGAGCGTGGGTGGACAAAGAACGGTAGCGAGAAGCGTCGGTCCCGCGAGTTGCCGGGATTGATGACGCGGTGGGTGGTGCTTTTAAATAAACCGTTGGTGATATTTTGCAGCATGTCGCCGGCATCGACGATGATCTGGCCCTTGGTGGCCTCGACCGGGCGCCAACTGCCATTTCGCTCCAGTAGCTCCAGGCCGCCAGCGGTTGCCGCAGGCAGCAGGGTGATGAGGTTGATATCTTCGTGGGCGGCGGCGCGGATACTCTTGGGGTGCGCGTCTAAGCCGATCGGCGGGTAGTGAATGACGCGCAGGATCGAATTGCCGTCTTTGGCCAAGCTCGAAAAGCGCTCGGTCGGCTCGCCGATGGCCAGGGCGCAGGCTTCCAGAAGGTCGCCGGCACAGGCGTCGAGTAGGCGAAACAAGGACGAGTAGACAGGCTTAAATTCCGGTACTTCTGTTGGCCAGATGTTGGCCGGATAGACCTCGGCCAAGGGGTGGCCTGGGGCTAACTCCTGACCGACGTGCCAGAACTCCTTAAGGTCAGGGGCGTCCGCGTCTTTAGCGTGTTCCCGGCCGAATGCGGTGTAACCACGCTGTCCATGCAGGTCGCGGCGCTCGTAGCCTTGCTTTTCTGCCTCGGTCCTTAAAAACAAGGATTCCGCTAGAGCGTAGGCGCGCTCGATCAACTCGTCTGGGATGCCATGCCCTTCGAGGACAAAGAATCCAGTGTCGGCCATGGCCGCGCCTATGTGATCGACAAATCGCGCTCGACCATCCGGTGCATCCTTAAATTCCCTCAGATCGACGACTGGAATACCTTGCTGAGCCATCGCCTTTAACCCCCAGAAAAGACAGATCTCAGAGGGTCTTAGCAGGCTTTCTGGGGAGTCGGCAAGGGCATGCTTGTTTACTCGGTCTTTTTAGCATTTTCCCTGGAGGCTACCGGCATGAAGCTGGCGGTGTTCATGGCTTTTTGGTTTAGTTTTAGGTCGAAGTAGGACCACAGCCCCTCGGCGGCTAGGTTGGGGCCTTTGATGTGCCAATTGGCCTCCAACAGGACGACGCTGCCGACGACGACTTCGGGGGCGTCCTTGGGGGCTAGCCCGGCGAACCAGCTGGTTAGGCCATGGGGTGAGCTGCCGGTGAGGGTGCCGGTCTTGCCACCGACGATGTCTTGGATGCGGCGGTATTTACCGCGCCTGAAGGCAAACGCCGAGGTGCCGCTCTTGACCGAGGCATCGAGGACCGAAGCCAGGCGGTCAGCGGTATCCTCGCCAAAGATGCGGCGGCGTTCAGCCACCGGCGGCGGTAGCGGCGAGTCGCGAAAGAGGCGCAGCGGAACCTGGGCACCGCGATTGGCGATCGTCAGCATGATATAGGCCGCATGGGCCGCGCTCAGGCCAACCTTGCCAAAACCAGCGGCGAAGCTGCCGACGGTGTGGGCGCTGGCCGACTGCGGTACGGGTGGGTGAAACGGGCTTTTTTCGATCTTAAAGTCGGCCGGGACCCCGGTTTCCCAGCCAAAACGGCGGGCGAATTCGGTGATGATGCCGATGCCGAGTTCGTTGACGCCGATTTTGGCGAAGTAGCCGTTGCATGATTTGCCAAAGGCCGTGCGCATCGACATGCGGCTGCGGTCGTTGGGCGAATGGTCGCGTAGCCATTCGCCGGTCTCGCGGACGTGTGAGCAGCCGCCGGTCAGGCCAACGCTGGCATTGGCATCGAGGTCGGCGACCTCAAAGGCGGCGGTGGCGACGACCGTTTTAAACAGCGAGGCAGCCGGGAAGCCCGCATGTAAGGCGGTGTGCGTGCGGCCGCCCCAGGCATCGGGCCGGCGACCTTGGGCGATGGCGAGGATGCTGCCGGTGTGCACGTCGACGACGACGACGCCGCCGATCGGGCTGTGGCTGTCGGCCAGGTAGCTGGTCAGGCGTTGCTGCAGAGCAGGATCGATAGTGGTGGCCCGCAGGACACCATCGGTCCCGGCGAGGTATATTAATCCGTCGGCACTTGCAGCGGGCAGGTCCGGTGGCACCACGGGCAGAGGAGCGCCTTCAGCCAGTAGAACACGGCTAAAACCGAGGCCAACCCCGCAAACGGTCGCCAGGACCCGAGCGGTGCGCGCGATCATGTGGGATCTAATCCAAGTCATAGTGTTATGGTACCTGAGATTGTCAGAGTTTAAAATCGCCAGCTCACAGCTGGAGACAAATACGTGGACCTCCCGGCCGGCGCTGGGTGCTGCAGAAGGGACCGAGGTTGCTGATCGTTCGCTATTTGCTCAAAGAACTGCTGCCGCAGTTTCTTTCTGCCTTAATCATCATCTGTTCGATCATCGTGGTGTCCCAGCTGGTGCGCTTGTCGGAAGTCCTAGTTACTTTTGGCCTGTCGCTGGAAAATGTGTTTCTGCCATTTCTCTACCTCATCCTGCCGTTTCTATCGTTGACGATCCCAATGGCTTATCTGTTTGCGGCGGTGCTGACCTTTGGTCGTCTGAGCGCCGATGGTGAGTACGCGGCCTTGTTGGCCGCTGGATATCCGCTCAAGCGGGCAGCGGTCACGGTGATGACGGTGTCGGTGTTGCTCTACGTGGTTGCGGCGGCTTGTGCCATGAATCTAGAGGCCTGGGGACGGCGCGAGTTAGTGCAGTTTTTTTACCGCAAAACCCAGACCGAGCTCGACAATATGGTGAAGTACAAGATGCAGCCTGGAGTGTTTCTCGACGGCTTTCTGGGCTATGTCTTGTACGCCGAAAAGATCTCATCGGACCGGACCCATTTTCAAAACGTGATGTTGGCACCTGGCGGCGATGCAAAAAATTCGAACTTCACGCTGTTGGCGCCGTCGGGCAAT
>Ga0315289_10009185_pt1 | contig 14250 bp, 33 predicted proteins | sample YL17G11_40_MG_FD_203452 | JGI IMG/M metagenome (GOLD analysis project Ga0315289, IMG submission 203452) | Sediment microbial communities from Yellowstone Lake, YNP, Wyoming, USA - YL17G11_40 | ecosystem: Environmental > Aquatic > Freshwater > Lake > Sediment | place: USA: Wyoming | collected...
TCTCGTCGTCCATGAAGAGCACGCTGACGAGGCGCGCATGAACCTGGCCACAGAGATCTCGGAGATGGATATCGAGACGTTGTTCAACAACATCGAGATCCTGCGCGATTGGGGCGCGAAAGAAGATGACGCGTGTGACTACTTGCAGGCTTAGCATTAGCCCGGGCAACTCGAAACTTGGGCAGCACGTGCCCAGTATCAGCTTTCCAACGAGAGAGTGCCCAGCACAGTGCGATTACTGCTATGCCAGGAACATCGAACGGCGGTATCCTACGGTAGCGCGGGCGTGGGGTGGCAACAGCTGGTTCTTTCGCGAGCATCCTGAAGCAGAGATTGTCGAGACGATCCGGCATGAGATCGCCGGAGCAGGGCTATTCAGATGGCTGGTCGGCGGTGAATTTTCTGACAAAGCCTACGAAGTCGCCCGATGGCTGGCCGCCGAGATGCCAGCTACCCTGTTCATGTCGTATACCAAGCGCCTCGAACTGGGCGCTATCTCTCGCCCCAGCAATCTGGTACTGCTCTACTCGTGGCCTGATATTCTGGACGCGGCTACTACTACCAACCCTTTCGTCCGGGCAATCGACGACCTCGCCAGAGACCGTGGCTTCGATGGATCTAGCATCATCACGCCCGAGCTAACCACATGCAAGCATCAGCTGACGGGCATGACCTGCGCCGAGTGCCAAACGTGCTTTCGTGGTGAATCGCTCATCATCAGACTGCACCGATGATCTTGCTGCTCGTCGTAGCATTCGTGTTGCTGGGGCCGGCGGGCGTGCTGCTCGTGCTGGCCCTGTGGGTTCTAGCACAATAGGAGGTAGAGATGGGTTATTACACTCGCTACGAATTGACTTACTCGCCCGAGAACGCGGTACTCCAGGAATATCTGGAGCATACCGACTTCTCTTACGGCGTCCCCTGGACACAGCTCAACTACGAAGAAATCAAGTGGTACGAGCACGACCAGGAGATGGCTGCTCTGTCCAAGCTATTCCCGACCACGGTCTTCTGCCTGCACGGCAGCGGCGAAGAGCCAGGCGATCTGTGGGGTACCTACTATCAGGATGGCAAGATGCAGAAGTGCCCAGCGCATATCGTCTACGATCCCTTTGATCCTGCCAAGTTGAAGGATGTGCAATGATGTTCACGATCCCTATCCCAGAACCGCGCCGTCACTCGTACAATTGGATGACCAACCGTAATGGCATACCGGACATCATCGCTGTCGAGGTGTGGGATTATCTCGAATCGGTGACCATCACTGGCACAGGCGTCAGCGGCAGGGCGTTATCCGGCGGTATCCACCTGGAGAACGCCGTGATGGACGCTCTTAGTATACGGTGGCTACTGGAGCGTGGGTTCTCTGTCAAGAAAGGAGACGCATGACCAAGCGGTATCGGGTGATAATCGAGTATCATTATCTCGAAGTCAACGAGGTTGAGGCTGAGAACGAAGAGGACGCCGTGGTATACGCTAAGAGCCGGGAGGACTGCGTCATCGACAGCGAGACTCTCAGTGGGGACGGTAAAGTGCACCTGGTAAAGGAGGTAGCATGAGTATCAGTTACGAATGCTCCGTAGAGATCGAGGGCTATGAGTTCTGGCGCGAGGAACAGATCCGTCCTGCGATCAACGCCCTCGGCTGGGATGAGACAGAGTGGGAGGTGTATCAGAGCGACCCGATCATCGCTACCTTTCGTGGCACGCGCTCGTTCTCTTGTGGCTCTTTCAATGAAGAAGAGGATATCGCTCAGGAGTTGAACGCTGCGATCGTCAAGGCCAACCGCGCGCCCTGCATCGTGCGGGTGAACCTGCTCTGCCTGGACTTCCTGCCATGGGAGTCTTATGAGTACAGTGTAGTAGAGGAGGCATCGTGACGGAGATCCACATCGTCGCAGGAAAACCTGTATGCCCAGAGTGCGGGACAGTGCTGCAAGGGATCGCCACAGCAACGTACGTTCGCGTTCCGCTGCGCATCGTGGCAAAACAATGGGAGTTCGATGCCACCGACGGGCAGCTCAACGAGGATTATCTCGATGCTCTGGATTGCCCCTACTGTCTGCTGACCTATGAGATCACTGAAGTCACGCTAGTTTTCGATTAGGAGGTATCATGAACAAGATCGAAGAGTACGTTCGCAAGCATGCATTGACCAGCGCTGCTGTACGGAGGGGCAACTTCTTCTATGTCTGCCTGTCGGTGCTCTCTCGAGATGGGACGATTCTGTACGGGCATGGTTTTTCAAAGTTCAATCCCAATGACGCCCAGCACGGCATGCCCTATGACCCGCTCAAGGGCCGTATTATCGCCCAGGGGCGCGCGATGAAAGACCTGATCGCTGCGGCGATGGCCAAGGCAGCAGTGGGATGAACAGAGAAGCTGTGATGGCTCGTTGGGCACTCTTGGGGCAGTGGTGGTGCGTCCCTGTGGACCAAACTCCCGAGGAGGGAGCGACGTTCCTCGAACAGGTGCGAGAGACACTGGGAGAGGACTTCAAACAGTGCCCATTGAAATATATTGAGGATCGGTTGTACGGTGGGTTCAAGTGTGATGAGATGGATCGCCGTCACGTCTACTTCGCGGTCGGGGAGTACAGCTTCCTAGACGCTGCAATAGGGAAGTTCTGGGCCAATCATACTGCGCGTCGGCTCGAGACTCGCTCGACTCTACGCGACAACAATCTCGCCAGCTACATCGGCGATGGACCATTCACGGAGGTAGTAACGGCATGATCCAACTGGCTCACGATGCAGACGGGCATCTGCTGTGCCCTAAGTGCGGTCGGGCGCTCGTCGCTGAGGCGACGACCTACTGGTCAGGTGTGGAGGTAACGATCGGCGAGGAGGGAGAGTTGGTGTTCTATCCCGAAGACTGGAACCAGAACGAAAAACAGCTCGATAAGCTCTACTGCTCTGAGTGCTGGCTGGACTTCAAGGATGGCGAGTTCATCTATGAGAGGGTAATAGCATGAGTGAACCATTCGCGGCGGGGCTGGCCGTCGGTATCTTCATCGGAGGACTGATCGCCATACTGACCTGGGTTATCCTAGACGCTATTCTAAAGAGGTGAATATGCCCAAAGCGCAGAGCTGGTATTACAACTACGAGCACGGCTCTGGACAGCTGTATTTCTCTGAGCCAGAAAACGAACAGTACGTGAAAGATTACTGGTGCTTGCTCTACGGTTATCCGGAGCCCCCTGCGGGGCTCCGCGTGTGGCCTCGTGTTATGTGGGAGGAGGGCGATGCGTTTCCGTACGCCAAGTCACGCGCATTGTGAACTAGAGGACGGTCTACTGGCGTGCTCGTTCCCCTACGATCCTGCTTTCATCGCGGCGCTGAAAGCCAGGATCCCAGCATCTGATCGCAAGTGGGACGCTGACACCAAACGTTGGATCGTCACGCCCAAGCACGCCCCTGTGCTGCGAGAGCTGGTATCGCAGATACTGGGCGAGACGCTGATACTGCCCGCTGTCAAGTTCGACACTCCCCGTGTAGTTTCCAAGACCATCATCCTAAAATATATTGGTCAAACGAAAGATAGAGGGAACGACGAGCGCCAGGCGTATGGCTACGTCGAGAGTGGGTGGAACGTGATCTTTCCTGAATCAGTATTGCGAACATGGTTCCACGCGCCTGGCAAGCCAGGGGAGGCGCCCTCGCTCTATGCTACGCTGGGCGTACTGTCAAACGTCTCCGGCGCTGATCTCCGTACAGCATATAGGCGCCTCGCCAGGCAGTGGCACCCCGACGTGTGTACAGAACCTGATGCTCAGGCGCAGTTCGTTAGCATCCAGCATGCCTGGGAGTTGCTCTCAGACCCCGGCAAGCGAGCGCGCTACGACGCTGGCTTATTGCTCGCCGCGACTGTGCCCGTTCCCAAGAAGGTCATGGGCACAGGCAGGTTCGCCAAGTTCGCTACAGTACCGGGGTATCGCCCCCCGCTACGATGCGGCAGGCTCATCGTCATGGCTATCGAGCATCTTGACAAGTTTGTTGTCACCGAGATTCTCTCCTGGGACGACATCGTCGAGAATGGTAAGACGCTCTCCACCAGCTGGCCACAGGGGGCGACGGAGCCAAAGGAATACTGGCTCTAGCCCTTGACAAGAGCATAGTATCGTGGTATGATGAGCATAATAGGAGGGTACTGCTATGAGTGACTACGCTATCGTTCCCGGCTCTTTGACAGCGATCGCTCAGCGAGACGGCGCGTCGCTCGCTGAGTCGTTCGCCAACGCAGAGGTCGTGATCATCTGTGACGTGTCAGGGTCCATGCAGATCGAGGATTCTCGTAATAACAGATCACGATACGATGTCGAGCTTGAGGAACTGGCTAAATTGCAAGCGACGATGCCCGGCAAGATCGCTGTCCTGGCATTTTCCGACAATGTCGAGTTCGTGCCAGGAGGCGTGCCCCCGATGATGGGGCAGCGCACGATGCTCGACAAGGCGTTGAAGTTCGCCAAGATCGCTGACGTGTCTGGTATGAGATTTATCTTGATCTCCGACGGCTGTCCTGACCAAGAAGGTGAGGCTCTTGCTATTGCTGCCACTTACAAGAACCGCATAGACTGTATCTATGTGGGGCCAGAGGCCATGCCGGAGGGGCGCGACTTCCTACTCTCGTTGTCGAGACTACGAGGCGGCGTGCAGGTCACTGCTGACAGGGCCAAAGAACTATGCGCCGCAGTGCAACAACTACTGCTGGGATGGTGAATGCAAGATACCTGCTCGCATTGTGAAAACTGGTGGCCACGTGGCAACCGCGGCCACGTGTGTGATGCGTTGTTTCGTGCACTCTACGAATACAACCCGGAGCTGCTCACAATCAAGCCACCCCCCGAGTTTAACTGTCACTTCTTCAAGCGCCGGGTTGAGGTAGAACGGCACTGCAACAACTGCAAGCACTGGCAGCATACGGAGGCGGCGCTAACCGTGACCTGGTCAGGTTGCAGCGCTCGCTCTCACGAGCACGAGGTGCTGATGACCCGCGAGAGCCATTACTGCGACAAGTGGCAGGAGCGTTCCTGATATGCCCCGCGTCTACAAATCGAAACACCTGGCGCGCATGCACGAGCGCTACGGGATCACCGAGGGCGAGACCTGCGGCACGTGTGGCCGTATGGTCAAGAATCACTGCCCCTACGAGGCCAAGTACGAGCATTGGAACCGCTCCTGGCAAGCCTGTGGACAGTGGTCACAGTGGGACGCGAGTCTGAACGGGTGGGAGTGGGTGGACACGTCTGACGGTTGGAAACTGAGGAGGGAACAATAACCTATGAGTGACACCGTACTAGAACAGTACCTGACAGTGATCGAATCATCCAGTGATCTGACGATTGGTCATTGGTTTCCAGAACAGCATGTTAGCTGCCTGCGCCTACTCGCTACTACAGTGCGAGCGCTGCGGATAGAGCGTGCCGAAGAGCGCATGGCCGGGCACATTCACAGCAAGGCAGCCGACGAGTTGGCCCAGACTGTGTACACGCTGCGTTGTGAGAATAGTGCTCTGCAGACGCGGATAGCAGAGCTGGAGGCGATATTGTACCCGTCTGTTTCTGATCCTGCTATTGATGCTTTCTATCTTGAGGCCGACAAGGGATAATAGCATGACCCTGTCTGATCTGGCTCGCCGGGTGTTACTGGTACTGTTACTCGAGCGCCGTTTGCTGGTCGTGATGGGGCTGTTCGTGGTCATGCTGACGTTCCAGTTCCTGGTATACACATTACAAGGTTTGGTGGGAGAATAGTAATATCCCATTGACATCCTATGAAGGATGTGCTATACTATCCAGGCAGGAAGGGGGCTATGTCGAACTACATCAAGTTGTTGCGAAGCACGCTCTCGGATTTCAAAAAGGCTTGCCATGAGGCCAACGTCGACGAGTACAGTGCTCTGTCGTTCATACTCATTGAGTCTCGAGAACTGCTCAAAGACGTGGGAGATTTCGCCTCTCTCGAGGGACTGGTCGACACGGGCAGGACAGGCGTGATTGAGATCTCGACGAGAGCGCATGCTACTTTGCAGCGGGACGCTACTGAGAACAAAGTGAGCTTGCTCGCCCTGGCCAACTGGCTCGTCGAGGAGCAGATCGATCTTCTCAGAGAGAACCCCAGTGCAGTATCCTGGGTGCCTATGTGCCGGCGCTCACGCGCGCGTGAGGCACTCTCGGCTGGCCAGGCGGTGACAGCGTCGATGTACCCGAGCGTTCATGCACAGCTCCGAGAACACGCGCGCAACCACAAGCAGAGCATCGTCGCTTTCACCCGCGACGCGCTGGCAATTTACACGGTGCAGGACCTCGTTGCGCTGACTACCATGGATGGCTTCGAGGAATATCACCGGGCGCACCAAGCTGATGGGACAAGGGCGATCCGTCTCGACACCGCACGGGCAGCCATGCTACGCACCGCTAAAGAGCAGTCAGGAGTATCATCTTGTGCGATCCTGAGTTACGTCGTTGATCGAGCGCTGGCTGCGGGGGCCATCAATCTTTTCATTGCTGTGGCTGACGATGACAAAGCGTCGTAAATCTACACCCAAGACGATCAATCGCACGCTAATGACGGATCCCAGACCCTGGCTGTCTACAATGCCAGGCTACATCGTCTACATCGAGGACCAGCGCTGGCACATCGCCCTGAAAGGATCGGATATGTACCTGGAGATCCTCACCGCTTTTGTAGGAGAGCAAAGTTCGATATCGGAGGTTGTATGACAGAACTAGATCGGGGCACATTCGCCGCCCTGGGCGAGGAGACACGATACGCTATCGTCCAGGTGCTCAGAGAGCGAGGGGAACTCTCCCCGCTGGAATTGTCCAAGATCCTGGAGCAGTACACCACCGTGTGGCACCATCTTCAGATATTGAAAGAGCAGGGCCTGGTGTACTCGAGAGACGTCGACGCTCGCCGTACAGTGTACGGGCTGAATCTGGAAGCGATCGAAAGGATCAAAGAATGGACCTCTCTGTTTCAGAGTTCCTGACGTTCTCTAAGTGTCGCTACCTGTGGGACTACAAGTACAACATGCGCCTGGTGCCCAACCAGCCCAACAAGCATCTCTGGTTGGGCACGGGGATACACTACGCTCTGGCCGAGCATTACCGCAACCGTGGCGTATCGGTAGCTCGTGCTTGGAATACCTATACAGAGCATTTCCCCCTATCCACCACGGACATATTGGAGTACACAGACCTGGGACGGACAATGGCCGAGCACTACGGCGTCTGGTCTCCGGTACACGACCAGTACACCGAGGTGCTGGCTATCGAGAAGCCGTTTCATCTGCTACTGGACTCTGGCCTGCGTTTCACAGGAGTTATCGATGCGATCTGGCGGGTCCCCAACCAGGGCGTGTGGCTGATCGAGCACAAGACCCACGCCCAGATGCCCGCGATCGAGGAACTGCAGTTCGCCCCCCAGGGCGTGGCGTACATGCTAGCGGCAGTGACTGATACCGATCTGAAAAAGTACCAGGCCAAGGGCGTGATGTACAATATCCTGCGCAAAGCGGCACCGTCACCTCCCGTTATCTTGAAAGATGGCTCCGTGTCCAAAGCGAAGAACGTGCACTGCTCCCCAGAGTATTACCGCAGTTTCGTGCACAAGCAGGGCTATGATGCTGCTCCCTATGAAGACTTCATCGCATCGATGCCAAAAGATGATTACTTCTGGCGGCCACAGATCGTCTTCTCTAAGAAAAGAATTACAGGTTTTGTCTCGCAGCTCTTCAACATGCGAGAGGCTATCGCTCGGGAAGGATTCTACCAGCCCGATCCCCGGCAACTATGCGCTTACTGCGATTACAGATCGTTATGCGAGCTCAGACTGTGGGGGGCTGAGTTCGCCCCGCTGGCCGAGAGCGAGTATCACAAAGCTGCGCCACATGGTGATGAGTAAAGGAGGGACCCATGAACGAACCGTCTGAGATGGCCCTGCAACTGCAGGACCAACCCGCTGAGGTCTGGTTTCCCAGGAGCCTGGGAGAACTCCTGGAGTTCGGGGCTGCTCTGGTAAAATCCAAAGCGTTGCCCAAAGCAGTCGATACCCCGGAGGCTGCGGCGGCGATCATGCTCACCTCACGAGAGCTGGGCATCCCGATCATGCAGGGTTTCCGGGGGATCTTCATTGTCGATGGCAAGACCGCCCTGTCCGCTCAACTGATGGCCGCCCTGTTGATCAAGAACGGCCATCGCTACCGGGTCGTCGAGCAGACCAACAAGGGCTGCAAGATCCTTTTCCTACGAAGAGGCGCCAGCGAGTGGCAGAGCTACGAGTTTACCCAGGCTGACGCGGCCATCGCCGGGCTGCTCAGCAAGCCAAACTGGCAGAATTACCCCAAGTCGATGTACTTCTCGCGGACGATGACCGGGGGCTGTCACACCTACTTTCCTGACGTGCTCTCCGGGTTGTACCCGCCGGAGGAACTCGATGCTGACGTCGTCGATGTGCCCTTGATCGAGGACAAGCCCGCTGTGGCATCCCATTGGTCTCAGAATGATAACTACGTGAGCCAGTTCAGGACCTGGGTTGCACAAGAGCAGACCAAGCGGGGTACTACAGTCTACCCTCCTGAATCCATCGATTCCTCGGCACTCGGCGTGCCAAGCGTCTATCAGTACACGGGCACTCCAGCCCAAGCAAAGGAGGCAGTGATCGCGTTCTTGGACAAAGCTGGCAGCGCCAGCGCCCCGGTTGATACTGCAGATGCTATTGAAGATTCTATCACGAAAGAAGGAGTCCAGTAATGCCACTCAAGTTCAACTTCAAAGACATGAAGCAGGGCGCGTACGCGCCCCTAGACCCCGGCATCCACCCGGTGATCGTGGTCAAGGCGGAGGAGGGTACGTCCAAGGCGGGCAATCCCATCCTTATCGTGGACTTCGAGGTCCTCGATGGTCCTAATAAAGGTGGGATGGCCCGGGCGAACATGCCTGATTTTCGCACGTTCGAGTTCCTCAAAGCTGTTGGCTATGAGGAAAAAGAGATCATGGCCGACGATTTCGAGGTGATCGCATCAGATTACGTGGGCCTGCAACTGCAGATCGCCACCAGTCTGCGCTCCGACCAGGGTAACACCTACACCGACATCAAGAAGTACATCGCCGCGGAACAGCCTGCTGCTGTTGAAGAGCAGGAGACGCTGTTCTAGTTAGCCAAGGGGGGCTGGGAGGGCCTGCCCTATAGTACAGATGGAGCCCGTTGTGGGACACGAGAGCGGTCACCGGATCTGTGCCATTCGCATGTCGCTGGGATTCTCCCAGGAATACGTGGCCCGCTATGCTCTCGGGCACGCGACGGGCTCCTATCTCTCTAAAGTGGAACGAGGGCTGCAAGACCCCGGGGAGGCTGTACTGACTCGTATCTTAGCCGTGCTGGGGGTGCTAAATCCTACAGAGTTTATCCAGGAGACAGAACGCGCGTGCTCGATCTGCCGCCGTCCCATCACTGCGCCGTTGCGACCCAGAGGGATCCCCGCCTACTTTTACGAGGGGTCGCTATTCTGTGCCAGTGGGCGATGCCCGGATGCGGGTAACATTCCAGAAGCGTGCCCATCAGGATGCTCCCCCGGGGAGGACCCTGCCCCGTCTTGTTCGTTGATAAATGAATGCCCCTGCGCCCATCCAGCGACGCCGGAGCGCGAGGCCGCCTATCGCCGCTGGGTTTCTTCTGAGTATAGTCGCTGACTATAACAACCAAGCGAGGCACCGATGCTACTCGAGACGATATTCGCGTCGCTGCAGAGCGACGAGCGCATCCTGGTCTGCACCCTCGACCCCGTCGAACGGCGCCTCGTTCACACTGTGCAGGAGGCGCTCGCCTTCTCTGGGAATCACCCTGACAAATCTGTCTACTATGGGGTCGCCCCCCGCGACCCCCAGGACATAGACAAACCCACCCGGCTCACCTGCATCTGGGGGGATTTCGACCTGAAAGACTACGGGGGTTCCCCCCAAGCGCTACAACTGGGCATACAAGCGTTCGTGATCCCGCCCACATTTGAAGTCAACTCCGGGCACGGCGTGCACGCCTATTGGCTTTTAACAGAGGACGCATTCCCCGATGATGGCCAACGGGTGATGAAGATCATCGTCGATCTCACCGGCGCCGGGGCCTGTCATGATCCGACGCGTCTTATGAGAATACCGGGCTCTACCAATTGGAAAGACCCCGCAGTCCCTATACCTGTGACGCTACAAACGCACAGGCAGAATGTAGCGTTCCCTCTGGAAGACCTGGAACGGCTCACGAAAGTCACGGATAAGATCAGACGCCTGATTCAAGACAGCTCCCTGCATGGCTACAAATCCCGCAGCGAGCGAGACTTCGCCGTGATGGGTGAGCTGTTCAAGCTGCGGGTCTCGTTCGAGTCTCTGGTCACGATCTTTGAGAACTGCCCGGTGGGTGACAAGTACCGCGACGATGGCGGCGCGGGATACCTGCGTCGTTCCTGGAAAAAGCTGCAAACGGGGGCGGGGCATTCTAACCAGGGGTTCATCGAGCTCGACGATTGTTACTTGTACCCATCTAAAGATGGGTTAAGAAAAGTATCGACGTTCGTCTTCAAGCCCAAGAGATTGTTAAGATCTCTGGAAGACGCTGGCGAGGACTCGCTGCTGGGAGATATCCGCGCGGTGGGCAAAGCCTGGCCGGATGTTACGTTGAAGAAAGCAGCCTTCTCGTCGGTATCGCAGATGTTACGCACGTTGCCAACAGCAGAGTGGATGTGGTACGGCTCAGATGTGGAGGTCAGGAAACTTTTGCCATATCTTGTCAGCCAGTTGAACGGTTCACACCCACCGGCTTTCGCTACTACCGTGGTAGGGAGGCATAATAGTTACTGGGTCGCGCCGGGGATCACCTTCGATGCTGACCGGGTGTATATCCCAGCAGAGGCGCCCTATGTCCTGGTCAAGACGGGGCGAGAGACGCCGCCGGTACGCTATACCTTTCCCGATAAACAGGCTTATGAGAGCCTGGTCAAGAGTATCAGTGATTTGTTACCAAGAGTCAACGAGCCCGGAGTGATCACGCCCACTATCGGCTGGTTCATGGCCACCCCGCTCAAGCCGGTCTTCGAAGAGGCGGGGATACGCTTCCCCAGCCTGAATATCTTCGGCACCCGTGGTGCTGGTAAATCATCCACGATACTGTACATCATGCAGCCATTACTAGGGTATGCAGATCCCAGAGCGTATACGTGCAAGACGACAAGATTTGTTGTACTGTCACTCTTCTCTTCGACGAATGCGCTACCCATATCATTTACAGAATACCGCCAGGCCAGGATGGCTGCGCCCCATGGCGACGACTTCATGAACTACGTGCTGATGGCCTATGACACGGGATTCGATGCCCGCGGCAATCAAGACCAATCGACGACGGCCTACCCGCTCTCTGCACCGTTCACAATAGACGGGGAAGATAGCATGTCAGACCCCGCCGCCAAAGAGCGCACCGTGGGGGTGAACATGCACCCCGCGGCGATATCAGGAGATGATGCTGCTTTTAACACCCTACGGGCGTTATCGCTCCAAGATTTCGCCGGGCGCTACATCCAGAGCACACTGCGTGAGGACGCTACGAGTCTTTCTAAAAGACATGCGAAAGCCGTCGAGTTCACGGGGAAAATGAAATACGCCCAGATGCCGAATCGTGTGCGCAATAACCTGGCCGTCACTCTCGTCGGTCTCGATCTGTACAACGAATACATGGCCAGCTGGGGCGCTTCGGGTATCACGTATGATACCACAGTATTCGACGAGGTGATCGAGAACACGCTGATCGCCGCAGGATCCGGGCGCACGAGGATGCTCGTCGACGATTTCGTCGAGCGAGTGATCAACGCTGTCGACGCGTTCAGGACGGGTCTGACGCCTCCCTTCTATTACTCCTATGACGAGATCGATAACTGCTTGTGGTTCCATTTCACGAGCGCGTACGCCTGGTGGGCCGACGGGCGCCGGCGCACGGGCCAACTTGTGCTCGAGAGAGAGGCGATCCGCACCCAGCTCGAGGAGCGTGGCAGAGACTACTATCGTGGCGAGCAATGGGTGACAGACTCTACCGACGGGAGAGAACGGCACTGCGTCGGCGCCTGGGTCGACGGCTGCATCGCCTGCCAACTGGACGTTCCTCGGACATTAGGACAGAAGAGGTTCAAAATGAAGAGACCATGAGTGACGATGAGCGACTCGCTGTGCTCAGGAAAGAGCTTCATGATGCCTGTGCCGAACGACAGAGACTATTCCATCACGGTAAGGCATTCCAGACCCGCTACCGGGCACACCGTGTGGGGGATCTTATCCGTCTGCTGCGTGTAGAGATCGCCTTGCTGGAGGACAAGAGACCATGAGGAAGTTACTATGCTATTTCGGGCTACACATCCGCTGGCATACCCTGGAAGTGGGTCGAGACTGGATGCTGCAGCAGTGCTCTGGCTGTGGCGCTGGCCGGAGAGGACAATATCACTATTCTGTATGGGCGCCCCCCTTATGGGCTTGGCACGATGCCTTCTGGGATATTTACTGGTACTACCAGCGTCACCCTGAGAGGAAGGAGCCATGAGAAGACTATTGCTTGCTATCGTCTTGCTCTTGTTAACAGGATGCAGTAACGTCGCCGGGACTGTCACTACCCAGTGCGACGGTGTGACGGTAACCTACACTGTCCTAAAAGATGGGATGGTAGTCCCAGACACGATCGTCGATCGCTCCCGCGGTCTTATCTGTAAGCATGACTGGGGGAAATCCGCGCAGATATTATGCGTCCCGACCGTAGAGGAGAAGCCATGAGCAATCGCTGCTATCTACGTGGGACGAGCCTGCTAGGATTGTTCAACACGGTGGTCGGCTGCCTATTCAATTGGGTGCTGGTCCGGTTCATCCGCTATCCTGATCGGCAAGTCGGTCACTACTGGGACCGCGCCGATCTACCCCCGCCTGAGCCTGAGTTGAAGGAGAAACCATGACCAAGAAAGCGTGGCACAAGCGGGCTAAACGGATCCAGTGGCGCATCAAATCGCTAAAACGAGCCAATGCGATCCTGAGCGCCACATGCGATGAGCATCTGAAGCGGGCGCGGCGTTGGGAACGGGCCTACAAGACTTCTAGCATCGAAGATATGTGCAAGGAGATCAACGCCCTGCTCGCCTGGCAGCGAGGGGTGCGGGATGCAAGACGTGAGGATTGTAACTTCACCCCGTCTGACACTGTAGAGGTCAGCCAAGAGTGGCTAGACCGATTGACGCGGGCTATCGAGGCAGAGCCGAAGGGGGAGACGTGAGTGACATCAACGAGGTGGTCAAGGATGTACAGCAACGACTACGTATTTTCGAGGGACGTTATACCGACCACTTCCCCCGGTGGACGCTGCGGGATTATGTCCAGGTCAGCAGGCTGGTCAGTGAGGTCTCAACTCTGTCGGACACCCTCCGCGAATTGCAGGCGCGGGTGGCGGAGTTGGAGAGGCAGTTGGAGGCGAGAATTGCTGAGTTGGCAAGTATTGGCGATGGGGAGTGAGGAGGCCAATGTGAGCGAGGATGTGCTGGTAAGGTGGGCGGATCTCATTGCCTTTGCCAAGGCGCACGTGGGCACGAGGTCGATGGAAGATCCCGCGTGTTGCATCATTGACCTTGCTGCCGAGGTGCGATTCTTGCGCGATAATCTGACAGAACGGGAACTTCAGGTACGGCATCTGGTGCGGACACATGAGCAAACCGTAGATAACCTTGTTGCTCAGATGGATTCGTTGCAGACGCGGGTGGCGGAGTTGGAGGCCGACGCCAGGTTGGGGCGGATGGTCAGGGAGATACCGGAGGGGTACCTCATTGCGCACTCGCGGAGCGACGACGAGGGCGTGGCGTGGTACTATGGTTTCCTAGTGCAGTGCGAGCTAGAGGGATTTGGCCCAACTCCCGAGGCCGCGCTGGAAGCGGCGCGAAAGGGGGAGACGTGAACCTATACCGTGAGGTGGAATTGGAGAAAGAGCCGTGTGATTTTGTGGGAGTGCCTTGCCTGATGTGGCATTGGCATCCAGATAAGCCGACCATAGGCTTTGTTGAGGTGGAACTGGAGGACATACCCGAGGTCAAGACGCTCAAGGAGCGGGTGGCGGAGCTGGAGAGGCAGTTGAACCCACCGTGCCCTGATCCCGGTATTGATGCCTTCTACCTTGAAGCCGAGAAGGAGGAGACGTGACGGGAATAACCAACGATGCACGCACTTTCCTTCGGTATTGTCCTAT
>Ga0315289_10009186_pt1 | contig 14249 bp, 15 predicted proteins | sample YL17G11_40_MG_FD_203452 | JGI IMG/M metagenome (GOLD analysis project Ga0315289, IMG submission 203452) | Sediment microbial communities from Yellowstone Lake, YNP, Wyoming, USA - YL17G11_40 | ecosystem: Environmental > Aquatic > Freshwater > Lake > Sediment | place: USA: Wyoming | collected...
GTTCAGCTGTGGGCGTCCGCTGAAGCAACCTTTCGATGCTGTCGAGCCTCCGCCGTATCGCATCTTGCCCGGCGCCGATCCGATGCAGCGTAACCAGTGCCCAGACGGCCGCTGCTATTGGGACCAGATAAATCGCTGCGATCGTGAGCAGCACCCAAAGCTCCGCCACACCAATGCGCATATTTACCTCCGTTTCGAAGACCAAGCGGCGAGCAGGGCATCCCCAGGGAAAACGGTCCGCGTCCCCTGTCTCCCCCCAACGCTGCGCTTTAGCTGAATGCCGGCTGACTTGCCCAACCACCGCATAGCAGCGTGTTGAGTTCCGGGGACGTAACACTCATTTTATGTCCTCGGATTTCGCGCGCTGCCGTTTCCCGCCTAACGCCACGAATGAGCCGCGCGCGGTCGCATACCAACGCGCGTCGGCTCCATTCGATGGTTAGGCGGCTGGCGGTTCACTTGGTACCTCTCTCTTGCTCAAAGTCTGCCGCGCTTCGGCAAGCAACGATTCGAGCTTCTTGCCCTCGGCTGCTTGGAGCTGTTGAGCTTGAGCAAGTCGTTCGTGAGCGTACTGCGAACCTGCGTCGAGTTCTAATGCCTTCTTCAGGTACCTGATGGCCTCGGCATAGAAGCCTCGGTTCTTGAAGAGATTGCCAATGTTCGCCAGGATCCAGCCCTGCTTGTCCTCAGCCAACTTGCTGGCCGCCTGGTAGGCACTTAGCGCCAGACTGTTGAGATCCGCCGTCAGATAGACGTTTCCGGCCAACGCGCGATAATGAGGATTGTTTGGCTGTCGGTCCACGAGATCTCGGTACCGCAGGATCGCCTCTGCGGTGTAGCCGTTGTTAGCGAGGAACTCCGCGTATTCGACAAGGACATCTTCACTTCCTTCACTGACGTCAAGAGCCCGCAGGTACGACGACCTAGAAGCCTCTTTCTTTTCATTCTTCGAGTAACCCCTGGCCAGAGTGACATAGTTAGCCGAGTAAGTTGGGTCGGCCTCGACTCCCTGAAGTGCTGCGGCGATTGCATCATCGACCCGGCCCATGTCAAGCAGACAGTCGCTCTTCGTATTCAAGAGCTTCGTTTTGTTCTGAACTACTCCCAGACCTCGCTCGATGATAGCAAGGCACCTTTCTGGAAGGTTTTTCCAGTCGTACGTCAACGCCCACCACTGATAGGGCTGATACCTGGTTGGGTGCTCTCGAATCAGATTCTCGAAATACGCAACCCCAGTCGTGGGGTTTTGCTTGAACTTGACATGGCCGATCACGCTCATGGTACTAACCTTGGTTTCGAGATCGGTCGTTCTGTTAGCCTCGGCTTCCAGCAGGGAGACCGCGTCGTCGTAGCGCTTGTCAGCGACGGCCTTATACCAAGTGTCCGTCGTCTCTGCTACCCCTGGGGGCGGAACCGCTTCGGCTGATTCCACTAGCTGACGAGCGGCATCGGCTGGTGGCAGCCGTTCCTTCTCGGGTTCACTGGCGCCCTCAAGCGAATACCCTTCCCTGGTCTTGGCGACTCGCCTGAACCGCACGAGCCAGTCCACGAGCTTGCGAACCTCTGCGCGGAATATCATGAGCAGAACGCCGGCCACGACGAGGGTCATGAGCCCAGCGAAAGGCCTGAGCGAATCTAACATGTTGCCAATCCTCGTGTTCTCTGAAGCCGCCTAACGCCCGGTTTCAGCCGCGGCGGCTCATGATCCTACCAGCCGCCGACGGCTGCAAACTGAAGTTAGGCAGCTTCGAGTAAACCGCTAATGCACTTGGCTCGCTTCCGGAGGCTTGACCTCGGGGAAGCAACTCGTCGCCTTCGCGATGAGAACTCGGAGGTACGCCCACCCCTGAAGGGCCAACTCATCGCAAAGCGCGGGCGCGTTCAGAACCTTGCCAACCGCGTAGCCGAGCGAGCCGTCGTTCAAGGGGACGCGATTCCATTCAGCAGAGACCGGGTCGCCGTGAACAATGTGGCCGTAGTGCTCACAAATGTCTTTGGCCGTCTCCAAGTCGGCTCCGCCGGCCATTGACTTGAGCATCGTGCTCAATGGAGGCCGATCGCGGAACCGCCAACCACCCTTCCACTTCTCAATCGCCTCAGGATGATCATGGATGTAGGAGATGATGGCCGCCCGCTCGATCAGCGGCCGAATGAGTACGAGAGCTGCGAACAAGTACCCTTGACGGATCAGCTCGCGGATGGAGAGCGCGAGGTTGATCCCCTGCGGCACGATCTGGCAGGCCGCCCGCTGCAAGTCCGTCAAACCGTCTCGATTCGCCCGCGTGTACGCAGCAACGTGCGAACTCACCCAGAGGCTGAACGGAATCTCCTGATCGAAGGTGAGCAGAGCCTGCCGCCCAAGGTACGGCTCATTGTCAGGAGTGAACACCGCGGGAACTTCCGGTGGCTGAGTGCTCTCCGTCATGACGTCCCCTTTTTAAAGCTGCCTAACGCTCGGCATCAGCCGCGGCGCGGCTTTTTGCGCCGGCGGCTGCATGCCGGTGTTAGGCAGCACCGTTTGTGCCTGCTCCACCCACTGCGGTGAATGCACGAAGCCGTCGTCCGTGTGAAGTCAAGAAGTCGACGAGACATTGGGACGGTTCTTCCCCAAACACTCCGCGATATGCTGCCCACGCGTCAGGCGAATGAAGCGCCCGGTCGGTTGTTGAAAACAACTGGAACGCCTGCCGCTGCCGGACTCTCCGCCAGAGCCACGCTATCTGCTTTGCTCCGAGCTCTCTGAGGATGCCATCAATGCCGCCAGCGAGCTTCTCGAGATCCGGCAAGAACTGCCGCACATCCGCAATGCGCAGGAGAAACACCCGGGAGCCGCGCGGATCCTTCAACGCCTGCAAGCTGCTTCTGATCTCCGCCACCCGAGCTTCAGCTTCAAGGCGATCGGCGAGACAGGCACCCCGGTCAGCCAGTACTCGCTGAAGGCGCCCAAATAGTTTGCGGACGGGTTCAAAGCGCTCGCGGAGCAGTAGAAGAGACTCGAAGAACTCCGGATACGGTCGACGACCGAGCCCGTTGGCTATTTGCATCCACTCAAGGACAACCGGGCCGAGGGTCATCCCGAGAGTGCCTGAATAGCGTGAGAGTCGCCGCGCGGCGTCGTCTACCTCGGAGCTCGCACTTCGATACACCTCTTGGAGTGCAATACCGATTTCATGGCTGGTAAGCTCACGGCGAATTCGAACACAATCGGGAACCGATGTGGCTTCTGGAATGAGCGGGAGGCCCACCTCTTCGGAGATCGCCACAGCAGACACGTCGTAGACGAAGTCCCGGTATGAGCTGTCTTGGGTCCTATTGACGTCCTCGAACGCGGTTGGATAGAGGTGACGCGCCGTCGCGATCAGACGTGGGGCTGCGTCCGGTTCAAACAGTGGGCCTTGGCGGCTGGCGTAGTACAGTTTCGCAACGGCCCGGTCCCTTGCGACGATGCCCATCCGCTCAAGCAATGTGATGAGGTACTTGAAGCCGAAGTCCCACCCAGGAATCAGGACCAAGGTGTCATAGAGTGCGGCAGCCTCGACCAACTGCGCAAGGGCGAGGAAGGCGTCCGGCGACGGCGGTCTGTCGAGGTTCCCGTCCGTATTCCAGATCCAATAATGTAGGTGCAGCAAGGCCGTGCTGTCGATCAATGCTGCCACTTGATTGACATGGGATTCTCCCGAGGGCCTGGACGTTGGGGGATATGCGGCCGACTTGGCGGCCAGCGTTGATTCCCGGACATGATACTGATGGACCATCTCTTCGACGCTGGGAATCCCACATTCATCGGGTGGCATAGATCCCCGCCTCTTGGCGCTGCCTAACGCTCCCGCTCAGCCGCGGCGGGCGCGCAACTCTTTGAGCTTCTTGAGCAGTTCCCGGAGCCGCGCGCCCGCCGGCGGCTGGAGCGGGGAGTTAGGCTTCCTGCCTTGGTTGATGAGACGCACCAGTGAGCGCCGATTACGTTCGACGTAGTCGATGACCGTGTCAGCCCGGCTCTCGCTCAAGATTTCGAGCCCGTGGTGGCTCGCCAGATAACAGAATGCAAACGCGACGGCCGGATTGTCCAGAGAATGCGGATTGGCATCACGGGTGGCAATGTAGCTCGCCAAAGCAGCTTCCGTTGCTCGCCTCATGTTGCGGCGAGTTCGGGGAATGCCACGACACTTCAGCGCCACGACTGGTGCGAGATGAAAGAGCTCGGTCTCGCCGAACGGCTCGCCAAGCGCCGCTCCGAATGGGATGGCCTCTCGTGCATCTTCGTAGGCTGCCGCGATTTCGACCAGCCAACCCTCCTCGGTCACGGGAACCGGCTCCTTTGGTTTCACTGTTCGGGCGTCCTTATTGTTTTGATGAATCTGCTCAAACGCGCTTGCGGTCCGGTGACCGATCAGATCCAATACTCCGGTCCCACCAAGTTGCCCATTCGTTCGCTCAGGAAGCTTAACGGCCGCGAATGAGCCGCGCGCCGACATGTTCATGGCGCATCGGCTCCATTCGCGTGTTAGCCAGCCGCTCCAACAGGCCTCAGGTCCTGAAATGTCCACGCATCGAAGTTCGGCACACTTGCCTTTCCAGCGCGTAGGAGCTGTTCCCGAGACAGGGCGCGCTCCGCAAACTGATCAACGAAGGGCAACAGCTGATTTTTGATGAACGTGCCCAGATACGCGCGATGCACAAAGTCGACTACGTAGTACCGCCACGACATCCAGTGCCGTTCCTCAGCTGCTTCCTGCCGCACGACCCTGACCCACGGGCACATCGCAAGGCGCGGAGCCTCAGGGCCCCCTTGGACCGACACCATAGGGCCGTCGATCACGCATATCGGAAGCGCAAGACACGCAGAAACCGCGTCGCGCGAGCCGACCGACTTGTGCTGGTTCATGAAGTGCTGCAGCGCGCTAACCAATGGCAGAACGACCTGGTTGAAGGGAACAGCGCCAGAAAGATCGAGCTCCTTCCCTTTGCGCTCGGTCCTCGCGAAAGAACTGCACACCGGTGGCCCTTTGGAGACAAATCCGAAGTCGGCAAGTCGTAGAAACTCGGCTACCGGTGCCGACCTGGACCCAACACCGCCTACGTGAAGTTCTGGCATCTTCCCATGCAGACCAGCAACAGCAGGAAATTCTCTGGGCACTTCAGGTGCCGCGGCTTCAAAGAACACGTAGGGCAGGTCAGATCTCTTGCACTCGACCAACACCGCTGCGCTGAGCCACAGTCCTGTGGTCTCGCTCAAACGGCGGAATCCGAACACGTCGAGAGTCCGATGCTCTTTGGACTCTCGATCGATATAACCCCACTCCTCGGTCACACGGAAATCCTGGAGGAGTTCCTCGGCTACAACTCGTTGAAGCGGGTAGCCGGAGCTGCGTACTGCCGCTTCCAGCTGCTCGGCAGTCACACCGGCCTGCAGCTGATTCGATTCCGGGTTGCCCTGTGTTTCAGTCATTTCGTCTGGCTAACGCTCCGGCTAAGCTGCGGCGCGCGAGCGCGTGCAGTACTTATCGTCAGCGAGCGGGCCGCGTGCCGCCAGCTTAAGCCGGCTGTTCGGCGGCCGCCCCACGATTACGCTTTCTGGTCGCTGAACGTCCAGTTGCTCGCTCTGAACTCGACATAGATATGTTGAACGTCCTTGTCCATGTCGTAGACACTCTTTTGCTTTCCACCCATTTTCAACGCGTCGATGGCGCACGACTTGTTCGGGCAGTAGGCCTGATCGAAATGCTCCAAGCTCATCAGGTACAGATCCGCCGATCTGGCCGTCTCCACATAGACTGCCACCCAGGGATGACAGGCGAACGCCTTGCAGGCCTCCAGGAGTTTGTCCCGATCGCTGGGCTTTTTCCGGTTAAAGAAGACGTTGACGCTTTCGGTCTCCTTCCCGACGTCTCTTGTCCGCGACTTCACCGTGATGCCAAGCCGACGACCTGTTGCCCGGTGGTACGCGATGAGATCGAGGCCGGTGTGGTCCACGATCGTCACCTCAAAGCCCGAGCGTGAAAGCCAGTTGCAGAGAAAGGCCTCGCCGAACGCACCGATGATCTTCGAATGACGGCTGCCCTTTTCAATCTCCAATAGATCGCTCACCGCCCCGCCTTCGTTGCCGCCGAACTTAAAGTATACAGAACTCGCGAAATGATTGGCCGGGCGGCCCGCCGCGGTATATCCCGGACTCCTTCTCACATGGACGCGTTCATCTTGCTGAAAAGCTTCAAGTTCAACAAGCCAAGCTTCGCCCCTTAACCAGATACGCCGCCGGGCCCGCCCTGCGAATCAAATACAAAGCGGCGGCGTAGTGCCACCATTGCCGTTCTGTCTTGGTTCAGCGTGAAATGGAGTTTCACGCTGAACCAAGACAACCTGAAGCGCAGTAGTGGTGTCCATACGGTGTCCATAACAATGCAAAAATGAGCAAAAATGACGGAGAGCATTATACAACCAAAATGGAGGATAAACACAAAAGAAAAAGGGGCTTAGCGAGTATTTTCAAGCACTTGCCAAGCCCCCTTCGGACGAAGTGTAAAACCGATGCTCTGCCAGCTGAGCTAACCGCCCGCGAGCAATACAGTTTATAAAACCCACCCCGAAAAGCCAACGAGGAAACTGTGCTGGCCGTCAGCGCTGTTGCATCTGAAAAAGCAAAAATGCGGCAGCAAATTTCGCCGATTGTTCAGCTGATGGGCGTCCTCTGAAGCGACCTTTCGATGCTCTCGACCGTCCGCCGTATCGCATCTTGCCCGGCGCGGATCCGATGCAGCGTAACGAGTGCCCAGACGGCCGCCCAGACGGCCGCTGCTATGGGGACCAGATAAATCGCTGCGATCGTGAGCACCACCCAAAGCTCCCCCGCACCAATGCGCATATTTACCCCCGTTTCGAAGACCAAGTGGCGAGCAGGGCATCCCCAGGGAAAACGGTCCGTGTCCCCTGTTTTCCCTTCCATGTTGGTACCGGCTCTGGACTGGGGATGTGCCGTACGATGAGGATACTCGCGTCCTGCTTGCGTTCACCGACCCAGCTTTAAGATGTTTGCTGTCTCCTCAAACTGAGGGATGCTGACTTGATACCGGCAGAAAAGCGATTTGGAAGTTGTATTTGATGAGAGATCTGGCAATGTTTAACTCAACTGAGTTTTATGTCCCCGGATTTCGCGCGCTGCCGTTTCCCGCCTAACGGCCGCGGCTCACCCGCGGCCGCGCTGCGTCACCGCCGGCGGCCGTCGGGTGCAGCCGGTTGTTGGGCCGCGGCGCCCGCAGCTGCTACCCGAGGGATTGTGGCATCGCGAACAGCTTGTCTTCTTCGAGCGGCAGCGGGCGCTCAGTCCGAGCGCGGAGCTGACCCTCGGCGGACTCGGCGATCAGCGACGTCTCGAGAGTCGGAAGCTGCAGCACGCGTACCTCGATGGCCAAACTGTTGCCGAAGAAACCGATGACTCGATAGTTCTCGTTCCACTCAAGCGCCCATGCCCAGCACTCCGCAGCCGGATCGCGGCGAATAGCAACTCTGAAGAACCCATGAGCGGTGTCAGCTACAACGCGCGCGGCCCAGGAGACCGTGTCTTGAGCAAACGCTCGCTGAACGGCATTGCCCCAATCCGAGCGAGCCGCCCAGTTGACCACCCGAAATGCACCTGGCCAGAATCCGCCCACGCGACGGGTTGGATCGTATGTGATCCAGTAAAAGAGCGCGGCTATTTGCATCTGTGCGAGTCCGGAGATCTCATCCTCGGAAACTGACGGAGGGCCAACCAGCTCGAAGCCAAGCGTCACACCGGGCACTAGCTGACCAGCGACCTTCGTCCTATGCAGGCCACGATCCTCGCGCCGTCCGGAGCTTCCCTCCGCCTTCCGTGCCGCGTCTCGTCGAAGAATCGGATCGGGCGGCTCCGGCCCCCCGACTAACGGTGGATGCATCGAGACCGCTGACAGATCATCCTCCAACGCCGCCTTCAGACCATTGCACCTCTTGCAAGCCCGCAGAATGAGGTTCCACTGCCGGTCTAGCTTCCCGCGTGGCACAAAGCGACGCCCGACGACATGTTCCCTCGTCGACTCTACATCGCCCAACTGTGCGCCGCAGTACGGACAGCTAAGATTGGTCAGGCGCGTCGCCTGACCCGGCTCCACCTGGATCCGCTCGCCATGTGTTCGAGCCGTATGCATTGGTGCCTCGAGTCGAGCCTCAGGTCTCGTCGGCCCAACGGATTGCCGATAAGCTGCGCGCGCCGAAGCTGACCGTCAGCTTCATCGGCTTGTTATCCGGCGTACTCGTGCTCCGCCTCAGACAATAGACGGAGAATTCGAGCCCACGCCTATTTTGATTCAACACGACGCACCGCCAGGAGTCGAAGCCGGTAGTTCGCCAATGCGGCGCGCGTGCGCATTAAATCCTCTTCTGCTCCCCAAAGATGAACTCGCTCGCGTAGAATCGGTCCATTCCAGCCAATATGGCCCCACTCGGATGGCCACTGCCACTCGATACTTCTATCGCCTTTGTCCCAGCCCTTGCCGGACTGCCACAGGCGAATGATCCGCAGAAGCTCACTCTCGCGGAATTCGAGCACCGCGACGAATTCTTCCAAGGAGAGAACATAAAGGCGCGGCCATGGGTGCTTCTGGCGGGCGACCTTTTCGTTGAAGCGTTCAGCGGCCTCCCGATAGACATCGTAATCGTAATCGAACTCGGGAAGGCTCGCCGCGACAGCAGACCAGATGTAGTATTTCTCGTTACGCTCCTCATCACCGGCGTGCATGTGCCAGAGTCCGTGACCCTCGAAATCTCGCTCTGCCTCAAGCACAAGACGTTTGTGACGGAGCGTGGCGACCAGGGAGCTCCCGACCGCGGCGGCTCGCTGAACGATTCCGTCGGGGACGGCCACATCGTGGACGATCTTGTTCGCAAGATCGACGAAGTCTCGGACGTTGTCTACCAGGGAAGGATCCAGAACCCTGACCTTCTCGAGTTCCTCCACGTACCTGTTGGCGGGCCAGCCCGCCACGTCCCCATGGTGGAGAGCATGGCGGGAAAGCAGGAACAGTTCTCTTTCCGTATCGAGCCGCATCTGGGCTATCGCGAGTCGGGAGTCGCTATGCGGGGCGGCTATCGAGGCGATAGCGGGGCCTTGTGGAAGCTGGCGTGAAGGCGAGACGGCGGCGGTGTCTTCGACCTTCGCCTCAAGCCTCTCTACCTCCCGCATTATGATTGAGCCGCCGGGGTATTTCACCTCAGTCACTGCCGTAAGACGCTGCCGGATCTCGCGTCGAAACATCACGACGAAGGTGATTAGAACAACAGGCCAGGCGAGGTGTCCAAGCAATTGGCTGATAGCTGTAATCCATTCCATCGGAACCTCATCGACACGAGCGACCGGACACCGGATAACGCCCGGCATAAGCGGCGCGGCGGAGCCGCGTCCGTCCTGATGCCGATGTTAGGCATCAGGCATGCACCTGCGCAGCTCCGCCGCCAACTTAGACACCAGCACGGCCAACGCTTCAACGGCGTCCGCGCGCACGACCAGTCGCTGCCCTACAGCGTAGCAATCATCGCCTGTGCGGTCCAGGTAAGTCTGATCAACGATGCCGTCTTTGTGGGCAAGAAGATGGCGCTGCTGCAAGACCACCTCCATAGCGCATAGCTCAGATTCGCTGAGCATCTCGCGGTATCCAGCACCGATGGCGGAGCGCCAGAGTTCGCTCGATTCCTGAAGATTCTGGAAGACGTTTCGCCGGGGAGTCAGTTTGTTTTCGTTGGGGACCGCATCGTACATGGCCTCGGCAAAGCGCTGAAACGCAGACACGAGCTTCACGAGACCGTTCTCGCAGATCTGACGCGCGGAGTCGTGCGCCGTGTCCTTGTCCACCGCTTCAGTCAACGCTCTCCTGATCTCCGGCAACGCATCGAGCGTTTTCCGGACAGTCTCGACAGCGGCATCAAAAGTAGATGCTGCGCTGTTGTGACCGCATGCCGGGCAGAAGAACGCCGCACCGATGGACGAGTAGCGACAACCGCATGCCTCACACGTCGACCGCTGCCGCATTACATCCGATGCCTCAGCAGGAACAAGGATGGGCAGCGGGCCCGGGCGATACGACATTGACATCTTGATGAAGCTGTCCGAGCGCTGAGACCGGTTGAATCGTCTGGCGTCACTATCGAAAGCGTCGCCCAACGTCTTATGAATATGCCGGAGGGCAGCCGCTTTGATCTGCTCGACTTGGTCGGGCGTGTTCCATTCCGTCGAGGGAGCGCGAAAACCGCAGATCGGACAATGGACGCCTTCGTCTGGAACCTTGTGGCACCAATCCTCGAAATGAACTTTGAAGTCCACGGCGCAGGGTGCGTTCGGGCAGACGCGGTCAAGGTATCCTTCGTCGTCAAGCGCCAGTTCGATTGGCATGCGTTCTCCTTGCTCCATGCGGCGCAGCTCCCGCAGCACGTCATTGAACATCGCACACCTCCATCGGATTCTGGATGCCTAACGGTCGGCATCAGCCGCGGCCGCAGGCCGCCGACTGGATGCCGAAGTTAGACGCGGTTCACGTCGCCAACTCTCGCTGGTCCGCTATGTCTGCGGAGAGCCTGTCTGCTTGCGGCGGCGGATATGTGACATTCGATCCTCTAGCCCGACTTACCCCACCGAACCTGGTGTTGACTCAGCTCGGGGCTTCTGCTGCAAGATACGGATAACTTCACTCAGAAGTACGTCCACCTCGTTTGAAAAGTTGACCTGAACCCGAGTGGGAAGCGTCTCGCTTTCGCGGACCGGCGTATGTAGATGCGTGTCAGCGATCTTTCGAGCAGCGTCCTCCAAGCGACGCATGCAGTCTTTGAAGGACCGCGTGCCCGGGTAGCTGTTCGCTACCTCGCCGAAAGTTCTCCAGCCAAAGACAGGCGGTAGGTGATCGATGACAGCGCGTGTGAGTGCGGCGACCGCGTGGTAGCACTGGGCACGGTAGCATTGATTTAACTCCTCACACAAGGCTATCAGCTTCCGGAGATCGAAGCGCTCCGGATCGAGTCGCCGAAGGTCTGCGATTCGGGCTTCGTCAACGTAGACGAAGGCAGCGGGGCTGAGCTCCGGTGACATGGCTGTCGCCTGCACGGCTGTGGTCGGCACGGCATGTGTCGCGACGCGCTGACGAAGGAACACGCTCGTGGGGATGAGCGTTACGCCGGTGGCCGATTCGTCGGTCAACGTCCAGGCTTCGTTCTCGCGGAGTCGCACGAGGCGAAGAACTTGGGACAAAGGTTGATTCAGTCGGAGGAGGTCGGAAGGCCCCAAGGTCCAGGAGGAGTGGCCGAACTTCCAAGCCCACAGAGCGTGAGCAAACAGGTATTGCTCGATGAGATCGTCGGATGCCGGTGTGCGGTCGCGCCATGCTTGGAAATGGGGAGAGAAGCATTCGATGCTTGCGGCGGTGACCCCGGCAGGGGTAAAGGCCGGGGCGCCGTTATCGTCGATGAAGTCTCCGATGGCGGTCTCCGCGAATGTACGGAAGCTCGCCTCCCGATCCACCAGGCTGGGCAGGCCAAACGCTTCTGGCCGGACAGCCATGACGGTGCCGCTGAACAGGACAGCAAGGCGAGATGGCTCTGCAGAGGGTTGGAGCCGGAGAAAGAAGAAGTAGCCTACGGCGTCGCGGTTTGGGAGCCGGTGAGCGCCGTCGAACTCCAGGGCCTCAACCGCTAGGTTGCGTGCGGGACTCGCGATTACCGTGGGCAAGTGCTTCATTGAGTCATTCTCGATCGGTGCTGCGTATGTCTAACGCCGCGCATGAGCCGCCGGCGTAGCGGCGCTCGCGACGTGCAATCACGCTCAAGCCGGGCGGCTCCATGCGCTGGTTAGGCCGCGATGGATTCAAGGGTGTCATTACTGTGCCGTAGCATGAGAGCGCTCATCTGGGCTTCTGGAGCCAATGAGTGATATCCGCGTAGTCTTTCAGCGATAACTGGTATTTCACTGCATCGACGAAAAGCCTTGCGTCCTTCGTGAACGTCGAAGTTGTGGCGAGCATCGCGTTGCTCGCACGTTCCATTGCGAGCACGCCATATAGCTGTCGGACGGGTTCAACCGACACTTTCCGGCCTGGTGACCACTTCTTGCATTCGACTAAGGTGAGGATCCTCCCAACCGGTAGATCCAAAAAAGCCAGGATGTCTCGGCCGCCGTCCTTTGAAGGGGGGGTTAGCTGAACTTCGAATCCGTCTTTCTCGAGAAGCATCGCAATTACTTCTTCGAATCGGCGCGGTGAAAGATCGTGGATGATCTGCGGCGTTGCTGCAAGCTTTCGGAGAAGTTCTCGGGAGACATCGTTTAGGGCGATCAGCACTCCTTGCGGGATCGTCAAGGGTGTCCACAACTCGCCCTCGTGTAGCAGCTCCGAACCGCAGCTACGCACTAGGGTCGGCAGCGCGCGCTCAGAGGTTGCATGTAAAGCCTCGATTGTTTGAAGGTCCGCCAATGATAGATGGAACTTCCCATCGTAAGTGCGGTACTCGAAATTGTGTTGTAACCAGTAGATAACGTATTTGATTCCGTCGATACGGTCCTGTTGGTCACCCGGGGTAAGATGCCAGTAACGGTATTGCCATGAAAAACGCTCAACGTGGTGATGAAGTTCACGCGCAAGTTTGCTGGCCCGGGAAAAGGTCTTCGTGACTTCGAGAAGGTCGTCCATAACCGGCGAGATATTTGTGAGGTCGGCGGATGTCGGGCCCTTCTGCTCCAAGCGAAGAAACGTCGTGAAAAAGGTCGGTAGAGCGTCAAGAAGGAGGTGCTCAAATCGGTTAAAATCGTCTTGGGTAAAGAGCATGATGATGATCTACACGTCCGCCGTGCCAGCTTCTACAGTTCTTGTAGCTCTTCTTAGTTTGCGTTATAGCCATGGGGAACTCGAGTGAGCAAGAGATCCTTCCAATGCGATTCCCGCCGCAGAATGTCGTCAGTGCTGGCGTGCGTGTCCGCGATTTCAAGAACGCCGAAGTGGAAGTTCTCCGCGTAGGTGTCCCCCTCTCTGTTGAGGAGATCTTCCAGCTCGCAGTTCCCGCCGTGCCCGGTCGTCGAGTACGCGCACCAGCGGCTCCAGATTCCTTCTCCGCCTGTGGCGCTGCCTACGTAGAGCTTGCCCGTGCGCTGATCCGCGATCACGTAGACACCTGCGACGTTGGCTAGAGCTGACCGCCAGGATTCGATCGCTTGCTTGACCACGATGTCAAGATGTTGCTTCGTGAGAATGGCCGAGGGGTATCCGGGAAACTCCGCAACACGAATCTTCTCTGGGCGGATCTCCGCGAGCTCAACAGCCTGGCTCCAATTCTCGCCCAGGAGATAAGACTGCCGCCCGGGGCGCTCGAAGCGAACAATGAGCCGGCCGTCCATCTCGTTCGGCCCTGCGCGCCGACTCAGGCGATAGCGGTGCATACTGTGCTCTTCCAGCCACTCGCAGCCTTCCGAGTTGTGCACTCCGGCAAATAACCAGTTGTTGTCCCGGGAAAGGGCTATTAGCGAGACAACGAACGGGCGTTCGAAGTTCTTCTTGCTTTGCCAGGACTGCCATTCATCGAATTGCCCCGCAAGGTAGACATCGAGGGGATCCTCCTTCCCGTTCCAACCGGCGAGGTGGATCTTGCACCGATCCGGCACCACCTCAGCATCGAGAAGCTGGAGTATCTGAAAGAGCTGCATGGGAACTCCTCAAAGCCACGAGGGCCGCGGCTCTCTGATCGTCGCCCAACTTAAAGTATACAGAACTCGCGAAATGATTGGCCGGGCGGGCCGCCGCGGTATATCCCGGACTCCTTCTCACATGGACGCGTCCATCATGCTGAAAGGCTTCAAGTTCAACAAGCGGTGCTTCGTCCCCTTAACCACATACGCCGCCGGGCCCGCCCTGCGAATCGAATACAAACCCGCGGCGTAGTGCCACCATTGCCGTTCTGTCTTGGCTCAGCGTGAAATGGAGTTTCACGCTGAATCAAGACAACCTGAAGCGCAATAGTGGTGCGCATACGGTGTCCATAGCAATGCAAAAATGAGCAAAAATGACGAACAATATTATACAACCAAAATGGAGGATAAACACAAAAGAAAAAGGGGCTTAGCGAGTATTTTCAAGCACTTGCCAAGCCCCCTGCGGGAGAAGTGTAAAACCGGTGCTCTGCCAGCTGAGCTAACCGCCCGCAAGCTATTTAGTCTATAAAACGTGCGATCAAAAGCCAATCGGGAAGTTCCTGCCACATGTTCGTGCGCC
>Ga0315289_10009187_pt1 | contig 14247 bp, 17 predicted proteins | sample YL17G11_40_MG_FD_203452 | JGI IMG/M metagenome (GOLD analysis project Ga0315289, IMG submission 203452) | Sediment microbial communities from Yellowstone Lake, YNP, Wyoming, USA - YL17G11_40 | ecosystem: Environmental > Aquatic > Freshwater > Lake > Sediment | place: USA: Wyoming | collected...
CAAATCAGCAGGAACAATATCCCCTGTTTGTATCAGGACCAGGTCTCCCACTCGCAGGTCATCTGCGGCGATGTTGACAATCATACCTTTTCTGACCGCTGCCGCCATGTCGCCTTTCAAGAGCTATTCCTCCCTAAACACGCTCATGTATTGGGTAAAAAACCGCGTGCAGCGGACCCGCACGCTGCAAATACAAATCTGACCGTTCATTTGATTTTCGAAGTCGGGCCAAAAGAGCCCTCAGGCAAGGTGACTAAAGGATTGCATTGCTAATGCCGTGAAAGGATTAGCAGACCAGTTATCACAATCGCTACGATGTCAATAACCGCCATCCAAACCCAGACTTTAAGATTGGTTTCCTCGTAATCTTTCTCGTCCTTTTTCATTCGATTCGCCCCTCTAACCGGGATCGAATCCAGACTCCTCAAATTCGTTTATCAGGGGAGTCGCCCAGGCCTTCTTCCTGAGAGTTCACTTCTTTAATCCCCTCTTTCCAACCATCTTCTCGATGGCGACCCACCATGAGTCTTTTTCCTCCTTGAAATCTCTTGTGGATCTCATTTTTGAGATAAAGGTCTCTAATTGAACTTTCAAAAGGTTCAAATGCATTAAATGGGAGGCAAGCATAAATTGATGCAACTCACCTTCTTGCGGCAGATTTAGAATCCGTTTCAAATGGATCCGGCATAGTCCGTCCGTTGCTTCGTATTCTTTCTGAAAGGACTCTTCAGAAAGGAGGGCCCTAAATTCCCTTACGTGGGACTCTTCCCTTTCGTCGGCATACTTGCAGATTGGACAGTCGATTCTCAAAGTTGGTCCAAAAGAGCCCTTTTCAATTTCTTTGATCTCGGCATCGATCAAGTCCTTTGTCAATATCGCATTTCCCACAGGGCTGGCCATTCGAGCCATTTGGTGAAAGTGAAAATTACAGTAACCCTTTGATGAGACTACGTCCTGACGTACCTTTTCTTCTTTAATGGTCCGGTATTGCAATTCGGCCATGAAATCGGATTCATCCCTGTCCAACACATGACAAATCGGGCAACCACGGTACCCAAACGTTTCCCGTAGAGATCGGTTTATTTGATGCTGGGGTTTCGCATTCATCGATATTAGATTCCTCAATAGAATCAAACGATGGATTCCATCTGACGAAGAATTGAGATCATTTCGTTTAATATGGGGTCCAAGGTCTCTTTCACTTCCAGGGTGATCTCGCCGTACCCCTTTAATTTGTCGGAAATAACTTCTTCCATCTGCACAGAAAGGTAAACTGAGGTGGCCTTAACGATCCAGCGCAGTACCCTCTCTCCTTTCGTCAAGTCAAAAGAATCCTTTAGATGAATCACATAGCTGATCAGACGATCTATTCTTTCGTTTAGGAGGCTTTTTTCTTCCTCAGTGAGATCGTCCACAATATGGAGAAGTAGCCTCTGTCCCTCACCCTTTTGCAATAACCGTCTGAGGCGTCTGAGTTCATCCTCCAGTAATCCCAACGTCAACCGCAAAGCGTTCTTTTGACTCGGGTTTAACATCCATCTTCCCCGATACTCAGAGGCGATAGCATCAAGAAATCACCTCGGCATTTTTCTGATCAAAAGGAACAAGGGCACAGAGGCAAGCTGTGCCGCCACGGAGAATGCAATGAGTAAGGGGATCGAGACATCATAGAGAATTCCCATTAATGCGCTCCCCAGAAACCAGAACAACCCGAAGCCTGCGTTGAAAATCCCATAGGCTGTGCTCCGCTTGTTCATCGGGACCATTTCTGCAATTGCAGCCCTCATAATCGATTCCTGTGCCCCCATCCCTACACCCCACAGAGCCATCCCGACAAGAGCCAAATTAAACCCTCCTAAGAAAACTAAAGGAGCAAAAAGGGAAGAGAGCAAGGAAACGACAATCAGAATGGAGAGACCTATTCGGTCGAAAAGGCGGCCAAAGAAGAGGGCCGAAAGGGCGTCAACCCCCATTGCAATCGCATAAAAAACTGGAATCCAGATCTTGGAAACAACGGATACTTTTTCAAAATGATAGGAGATGAGTGGAAAATCAACGTATCCCGCTGCAATCAACGAGACCGCAGCAAGATAGAGCCAGAATATCCGGGAAAGTCCTCCTGTTTTTAATTCGACAGAAGCAACCTCCAAATCACGGGGACGTGGATAAAGCGCTCGTGCCACAAGGAGCACGGCCAACGCAAAAAGAGCCGGGATGAGCAGAATAGCGAAGCTTATCCGATAACCTCCATTAAGATAGAGCACCGTGGCAACAATAAGCGGTCCGAGAGTTGCGCCGATCTGATCCATCGCCTCGTGCAATCCGAAACCCCAACCGCGTCCCATGCTCTGCGTAGCATACGAAAGCATAGCGTCACGCGAGGGGTTGCGAATCGCTTTTCCCATTCGCTCCATAACCATAAGAAGGGCAGCGACCTCCCAGCGTCCTGCCAAGGCAAGAAGAGGAACAGCCAGCAGGTTGATGAAATATCCAAAGAGTGTGACCGCCCAGTATTTCCCTGTCCTGTCACTGATATACCCGGAGACGAGGCGCAGGGCATAGCCGATCAATTCCCCGAAACCTGCAACTACCCCCACTACCGTTCCACTTGCTCCGAGGAGGGCCAGGTACGGCCCAGTGATGCTGCGAGCTCCTTCATAAGTCATATCTGCAAAGAGGCTTACAACCCCCAACAGGATAACAAATTTGAGGGCTGTCGCTTTCGAAATCCCCTGACTATTTTGTTGCCCTAATTGCCCTTCCATCTGAATTCTCCTTTCGAATCCATAATATATAGTCCTTCACTGAGTCTTTAGAATTTTTTGTGCCAGTTCCTGGACGTTGGGACTCGGGTCCTTCAAAGCCTTTTTGATGACTTTTAAGGCTTTTTCGTTTCTGAACTTGCTTAGAGAATTTAGAGCAGCCCTTCTGACTAAAAAAGACGGATGGTCCATTAAACGGATCAAGATGGGCAGTGCTCCTTCCCTGTCCAGCTTTCCGAGTGCAATAGCGACCATCTCGATAAAGAATACGTCTTCTATGCCCCTCGGCTTCTCAACAACTTCAGTAAAGGGTTTAATCGCGCGAGGGTCTCCTAAATCTACCAGGATATAGGCTGCCCTGATCCTGGTCGTCCTCTCAGGATGATTTAAGGCCCTGACCAATCTCTCAAAGTAGCTGAGATGATCAAAAGACTTAATTTCTGCCTTGCACTCTGGACAAATTCTTTCGTCCTCTTTGATGCGAGACCAACAATTTGGACAGTAGAAGAAGATCATTTCTCCTATGTCCTCATTTCGCTTAGAAAGTACCATCCCGAAGCCGCATGAGGAAAGTATCCCTCCCCTTTGAAACGAAATTACCAGATTTCCCTCTCCTTCTTGTCCCCGCTCAATTTCCGGTGACAGAAGGGGCAGGGCTTCCCTTCCTGAATAAGAACCTCTTTCATCATCTCGATTAATTCTCTGTCTTCTAAAATCAGTTTCACAATATGTGGATGGGGTTTCCGGTCAAACTTGCGGTAGGGAAAACTACTTTTTCCACTCATTTCTCTATCCCTCAAACTGACATTAAAAGACTGCTATAAAACCAAGAGCAGAAAACCTCTGCCAGCGAAACCAGTAGAAGTTTACCTCCTTTGATCCACCAGTCAGGCTGCCTAAGAACCAATTTTTACCTTTGACAAAGCCTTCTCCATCAGGAGCTCGTAAGCGCTTTTCTTTCCAAGAATTGGCTCCTTTTTCCTCTGGCTCCATACCGTTTCTGGTCGGCACTGCACCATGAATATATTGAAGGGAAAGGGTCTTTGTTTGTCAATGACCCACTCAATGTCCTGAGGACAACCGTAATATTCCTCCACTCTCTTTGCATACCTCGTTAATTCAACGATTTCTTGATCTTCGATACACGAGACCTCCCGTCGTTCGGGAGGGATATCCACATGAACAACCTCCTTCCTCTTAGGGTCGTAAATACATTCAAGACCTTTGAGCGAGAGGTTCCTTTCTATCTCCATGGTGACTTTGTCCACCACAAATTTATCTGGATTCACCAACCCTGAAACGACTGTTTCTCCCAGTCCCCAATTACCCTCAATGACCACCTTTGATGGATCTCCGTTGAGGGGATTTAGGGTGAACATGACACCTGCTGCTTTGGCGTCGACCATCTTCTGGACGCCAACGCTGATCAATACCTTCTCACGGGAAAACCCCATTTTAATCCGGTAGGCAATTGCCCGAGGTGCAAAAAGACTCGACATACATAATTTGATTTTTCTCAAAACTTCCTCAGAACCGCTCACCCACAGGAAGGTATCTTGCTGCCCAGCGAAACTTGCTCCGGGCATGTCCTCGGCTGTGGCGCTGGATCGGACAGCAACGGGAAGATTCGGAACATCGATTACGTGGGCCAGGGCTTGATAGTTAGAACATATTTCTTCCTCTATTTTCTTTGGCAACGGAGCCTGAGCCATGAGGCTTCGAATAGTTTTGCTGCCCTCTTCCAAGGAAGTCATATCCTGAAAATCAATTCTGGATAGAATCTCTTCAATCTTTCCTCTCAACCCACTTCCGATGAGAAATTCATTATAAGCCTCCGTAGTAACAGCAAAGCCGGGTGGAACTGGTATATCGGCTTTGATCAACTCACCTAGGCTTGCATTCTTACCCCCTACCAAGCCATGGGCCTCCTTACCGGCTTTATCAAACCATAATGTATAAGGCATAACGGGCTCCTTTCTCCCTTCACCCCATTTTGCTTGTCTCAGATAAACATCAGGGGGTAAGGGAAATCTACTTGTTTTAGCGCCCCCCCTTGGAGAGGAAGCTCATTTTGGATTTTTTTGGAATACTCCTCCGCCTCGCGGCCTCTGTGGTGTCTTAGGAGGATATATGCCATCGCTCACCTCCCGCAGCCGTCCCTCCCCTTCAAGTTGCCAGACCGCAATTATCTGAAACCGCCAGCGGTCTTTCATCGCATCGGCTGCATGTTTGATGAGGCTCGTGCGTCCCATGCCATACTTCCCCGAAACGATTACATTCTTTCCTCTCTCCAGCGCTTCTTTCATTTGCTCTATCTCTTTCTCTCGACCTACAAAATGCATGCTTCTCTCTCTGTCCTCATATTCTGAGCCAGGAAATGAACAAGGTCCTCGCCGTCCTTTAGACTACCTCCATCAAATGGAATATCGAAATGAAGGTCATTCACTCCTTGCTCCGGTTAGAAGGCGAATATTAGAAAAATGATTTACTTTAATATTTATCAGATTCAAATAAATAAACTTATCAATAAAGATAGTATTCCAAAAATAATAAGAGTAAATATTGCCGCTTCGAAAGCGACTTTTAATGATTTTTTCTTATCCGTATAATGATGTGAATATTCTTCATAAGTGATAAGAAAAGCCATTGCAGCTGCAATTGGGCTAAGCATCAGCCCGATTAATATAGGGATGAAATTAATTTTCATAATCGATCAGGTTTTTGTTTTGAATATTAGAAAACAAAGAAGGGCTTCAGCTTCCTTTAGACTGTCTCCGGCAAATGGAATGTCGAAATCGACAGTCACGTTTCCACGGGCGAGCTCCAATCGCAAAAAGGGCAAAAGTCTTCCATACATCCTTTTTTCACGCAGACGGGCCGACCTTAAAGCATCGAAGGCAATACAGGATACATTGACACCAAAGCTAAACACATCGGGCCTGACAGGTACGTCTTCTGTCGCATAGATGAATCCGAAATTCGTTGACACGAGAATTCCATTTGTCGAAAGACAGGCCGGGATACTCCTCCACCTCCTCTTTCTAGTAATCCAGAGTTCCGAAGAGCGGAGCATACGAAACAGAAGTTCCTCTTTGAGAATGAGGGGCATCAAATGATCCACCTCAGTCTTCGGAGTGTGCTGCCAAATATCTGGCCAATCTAATGCATCAATAGGCAACTGGTCGTAAGCAGGGCCAATCATGCTACGATATTTCCGAACCGCGATGCCAAAGTGTTTCATCCCGGTCGTTGCGGGGAAAAAGAGTGTTGTACAAGATCGTTTGTCATCCACTACAAATTCGATAGAAAACCAGCCTAAAATGAGAGCGTTGCCCAGTTCGACATAGAACACCTCATCGAAAGGGATTGACTGAATGGTTGGAGCAATTCCTTCCATGTGCCTATCTTCGGAAATGATGAATCGATACTTCGTAACTGCAACAGCGTGAGAAGCGGGCGTTGCATGCAGTCCAAACGGTCCTTTCCTCTCTTGACAAATAGGAGAGTAGAGAAGATAGAATAACCCTTCGTCACGGCGAAGGGTCTTCTCCATGAGGTCCACATGGACGCCGAGGAGATCATCTGGTTTATTTGCCCGGAAGACAAAGGGTTCTCTGCCGCTCGACCGATATCCGCGCATTTCATCAGGGTTGTCCTCTGAGTTAATGGATTTGGATTCACTCTTTGGATTAAGCATAGCGCCCTCTATCTTAGCCAGGATTCCTATTCTTTAAAACCTTGGAAATGATCCGTAGCCATAGAAACCCGGCGGCCAACATCAAGAAAAAAACTGGAAGAAAAGCCAACACGAAACGTCCATGTAATGTCACCGCGGAAAACCCTGCCAGTAATCCCAACGCTATAAGAGTCCCGACTCGCCGGAGGTACTGATATTGAATAGTCAGCGGACCATCGCTCCAGCGTTCCAGGAAGAGACCTGTATTCCAGGCAAGGAGAGAACTTCCGGCCAGGAACAAAGCCAGGACTGAAGGTCCACCGCTTAAAATCCCATAGGCCAAAAATGCCGTATTGATGACAAGCGCCCATGGCCCGAGAAAACGGCGGATGTCAGACGGGAACCATTCATCTACCACCCATGCAAGATTTAGGAGTCCTCCAATAATGGCGACTCTTGTGTGCCCATGATAGAAGAGGGCAAATACAAGAATGCCGTTACATACTGCTGCAAGGCGTTTTACCCAACGGACCATCTCTTTTCACCTACCATCGCCTGTTTCATTGGGATACGTAACGGGGTAGTCACATCCCATTCCACTACATTCACGCTCGCCCGACGTAATTTCGATAGAGTTGCATTCCGTTCCATGCGAGCGATCCGCTCAGCTAAAGCGGTACACTCGTCCTGCGGAAGGAAGCGCTTTTCGAAAGCAATCGGGTCCGGGCTGATGACGAGCACACGATAGCCAAGAGCGTGTAGGTAACGCAACATGGGGACATCTCCGCGAAGAAGAGGGCTGACAAGCACAATCTGAGACTCTGACGGAAAGAGGCGCGTAGGCAAGTGTTCCAACTCCTTAAACACCGCGTGCTCGCCCAGTTCCGCCTTCGCCAAAGCGGCCAAAATACGCGCACGTTGCTGTTTGCCATAGCCCGGGAAAGTCCACTCGACCATCCGTCCGTAAATGAGAAGTCCGACGCGATTGCCCTCGCGCAGAAAGTACTCGGCCAGTGACGCAGCAGCCTGAATGGAATGTTCAAACAGCGACTCTCCATCAGCCCTGACCTCAACGGCGCTACGTGCATCCAGAATGATGCCTACATCTGCGACGCGTTCCTGCTCGAAGAGATTGGTGATCAGGAGGTCCCAGCGCGCTCCCGCCTTCCAGTTTAGGTGCCGCAGAGGATCGCCGGGAACGTAGGCCCTTGTACCGAAAAACTCCACGCCTGCTCCGCTCTCCCGAGACCGGATGACTCCCGTGTAAACACGGGTACGCCGCGGAGATATTTTCAACCTTTCAAGTCTTTCCATGGCAGGGAGGACTGCAAGGGTCCCCGGAGAAGGAACAAACTTCTCGTACCGACACATCCCAAGCAGGTCGTTTGTCGACATCCTGACTCCGGAGAATTCGTACTTTCCCCGGACACCACGTCCAGTGGAAAGCAACTTTTCAGTCTGGCCAGCTCGAAATATCCCGTGGTATGTTAAATCTCCTTCCACCTGCAATCCTGCCGGGAGCACATCGGCAAGAGAAACTTCTTCCAGGTCATTACCCACGTTCTGAATGGAAAGGTTCATACGGCAGGGTTGGCCGCCCCAAAGATATTGGGGCTCCAAGCGGCGTTCGATTATGAGGTGAGGTTCCTCCGTCCTGCGCCAAAACGGAATAAGTGAAAAGAGAAGATAAGGTAAGACCACGGCAAGCAGGATCCCATTTTTTAGCAGCAGTCCCGCGAGGAGGAGAATCAAACACAATGAGGTGACCAATGACCAAGCCCTTGTCATATTCATTCAACCTTGGGAACCGGGACATTCCGTATAACGGATTCCACTACTTCCTTAAGTGTCGAGCCGGTTGCCCACAGATCGGGCTTGAGGAGCATCCGGTGCATAAAGACTTCCCTTGCAATGAACTTCACATCATCCGGGACAACATAGTCACGCCCTTCAACGGCTGCCTTAGCCCTTGATAGCTTAAGCAGGGCAAGAGAGGCTCTGGGGCTTGCCCCTACGGATACATGGGTTGCCGTCCGTGAAGCCTGGACCAGGGAAACAATGTATCGCGCTACGTCAGGTTCTATATAAACCGCTTCCACGGCCTGACGCATCGCATTGAGCTCGTTAACGTCTGTGATGCGCTCCAACTTGACTTCATCCTCCCGGCGTTCCCAGCGACGCCTGAGCATTTCCAGTTCCTCTTCAGCTCTTGGATAACCCACGGAGAGCCTCACCATAAAGCGATCCAACTGGGCCTCGGGAAGTGGAAACGTTCCCTCATATTCGATTGGATTCTGCGTCGCCAGCACGATGAAGGGTTGCGGCAAGGGAAACGTCTCTCCCTCCAACGTGACTTGCCGTTCCTGCATGGCTTCGAGCATGGCGGCCTGGGTCTTCGCGGGAGCCCTGTTGATCTCGTCGCCAAGGACAAGATTGGCAAAGATCGGACCTTTGACCAGTTCAAAAGTCCCTTGTTGCCGGTTGAATATGTACCCCCCTGTGATATCCGCAGGTAAAAGGTCGGGCGTAAACTGGATCCGCTTGAACGTCATTCCCAGCACGACTGAGAAGCTTCGAGCCGTGAGCGTTTTAGCTAGACCCGGGAGATCCTCGATCAACACGTGCCCGTCTGCAAGAATCGTGCAGAAGAGCTTTTCAAGGAAAGTGCGCTTGCCTACTACCGCCTTTTCAACCTCGTCCAAGATTCTGTTGCTCTTTTCAGATACCTGGCTAACCGTTACCGTTTGCGTGGCCAAATTTCCCTCCATTTACTGAATGACTGTAATAACTTAAACGATTCAAGATTTGACCCGTTTCCTTTAGAAACAAAGACGGCTCCGACTTCTTGAACCACTTCGGTAAGCGCCTTCTCCTTTTTGTAGTCGAGTCCCTTTCCCTATAGAGATATTCTTTGACTATTTCGTCCTCAGTCCAATCGGCCCTAAAGTAAAGGTTTCTCGCCTCTGCTTCGGATATGTCGAGCCTCAGGGATATCAGATCAATCACAAGAGAGGACAGAAGCTGCCTGACTTTATCTTGCGAATAGGTTCCCGAATTGGCCTCATAAAGGGACCTTCTTAGCTCGCTCAGGCGTCCCCGTGACCGCGAGAGAGGAAGAGGTTCTGGTATGCTTGGCAATGCGTTCTTTCCCAAGCGAAGGAGGAGATGAAGGCCCCATACGACCATGATCGTGACCCCGATCAACCACCAGACGATCTGCGGCATCGCGAGAATTACGTCCACTCCCGCCCTGAGGACAACGAGAAACAGGCCCAGAAGAGGGGAGAGTGCATAGATCAGTAACCCGAGCAAGACCAATATGAATAGAAGCAGCCAACGTTGGTTAGGTCTCATTCGATGACCTCCCGTACTTCTCTTCAATGATTTTGAACAGGGCAAGGGCCTCAGCCTGTTCATCCGGGTCAGTGATATGATGACCGTATCGGACTCGCTCAAAGAGATCGGTGAGCCTTGTCACTTCCTGCTCACGAATACCCGCCTGGAGTAAGAGCTTCGTGAACTCCCGGGCAGTCAAGTCCCTGCTCATTGTCACTTTCCGACCAAGGATTTTACACATGTCACGATAGCAGCGGAGAACGATGTCAGAGAGATCCTCTCCCCTTTCCAATTCTTTCGTGGCGTTAGAAACGACCTGCACGACCTGTTTCAGCCCAGGTCCTTCTGTGTGCGGCTTAACCTGAAAAATGTATCTGAGACTCAGGCCCAAGAGAATCAACAGCGCAAGAATTAAAGGAACTCTCCACTTAGGGGAAGATACGGTATGAGTTTCAGGTCTTCTCGTTTCGGACGTGGAGGATTTGGGAGCCGGAGGATGATGGCTTTCAACTCGTGGTGTTTCAAAAGATCGCTGAGGCCCGATGAGGTCCTCGAATACATCGGCATGCCGCCAGGACAGCCAGATGATACCCCCCAAGCCTGCGAAAAGAAGGACAATCACCACGTATACGGACCAGGTAACGGGAGGATTTTCTCTGTAAATAAAGTAATCATCTTCCTGCTTCTTTCGTCGTCTTCTCCAAATAGATATGACTATCAGAATTCCGAGAATGGCCATGCTGACAATCAAACATATTCCTATGATTTCAAGAAGGACCTGCATCCCCGGAGAAGCATGTTCCTGAATCCTTTCCAACTGCCGGAGAGGCCAGTTTCCGGGGGCAAAACGAACCGTGGGCAAAACAATTGCCAGCATCCATATGGAAAATAAGATGATGATCACTTGGACACGTCTCAAAGCCATATAAGTCCCCTGGGAATTGGCTCTTTGACCCATTACGTCACTTCCGGCATCCAATTGGCTCTACAAGAACTTTCTCTTGCATAAATCGAGAGAAAAATCTTCCACCCGCTACACCATCCAACGGCACTGATTAAGGCCGCCATATCTTCGTCTGTTCGGGAGCCTTGAAATTCAAGTCGGAAAGACCGATGGTATAGACTAATGTGATGATAAATATACTCTATGAGTGTCTTGTGGGTAGAGAGTGCGTCGATCAATCCCATGGATGCATCCTCTATGAGATGGCCCCGGCATCTTTGTGCAGATCCATTTTTTGCACATCGACCACATATCGTCTTCTCCCAATATGTCTCTGTTTTGCGTGCCAGCGCACAGAGTTCAGTGACATCCCGCCCTCTTTTGATCAGTTCCGGCCTGGCCATCCCTTTCGACTGCGGGCCAAAACCCATTTCGCACATAGGGCAAGGTCCCTTCGCGCTAAGATTTCTCGCGAGGCGCCAGTTCCTCAGTGATCCCTGGAGATGAAAGGCAGATAAGGCCGGAGTCAGTAGATCCTCATAAAGCAGGGCTGCTCCGTGCATGTAGCCACGGTAGAAGGCCGCTTCCACTAAAATATAACCCCAGGCATGCCGTTCACATAACCCCCAAGCCCTCCGGAGTCGATGACGCATATCCGGGGCCATGATGCTCCCCTGGATGAACCAGTACAAGTAGTGTATTTCACCATTTGAGAGTTGTAACTCTGATCCTTTTGGAAGCTCTTTGGTTTGGAACCTCCGATTCTCCTTGAAACTGGAATGAGGTGCCTTTGGAGGGTAAGGTGAAGATGGATTCTTCGCAGTAAAGTCCATAAAAAAACTCCTCCAGTTTTTCCCTGGTAGGAGTTTCTTTTTTAACGTCCACCCTTTTAAGAACTCCTACCAAGGAACCTCGGTAGGAGTCATCAGCCTTTAGCGGCGTTTTTCGGTGGACTCCATCACCTTTGTCTGCATTTTAATCACAAGAACATTTGATTTGATTTTGATAAGAACTTCCTTTTTCCAGATCTGAGTATAAGAAAAACGGTCTTGTTTGTCAACGAGTTCATGGGATCATCATGTGGTAAAGAGATAGCCGCCAAACAGTAACATCAGAAACATGAGCGTTATGCAAGCGGCAATAAATCCAACTTGCCAGTAAGCCTGACGTGCCGTTTCCACGACGCGGAGAATATCCGTTAAATCGTTAATCAGAACTTTTGCCGCTCTCTTGGCCATAGGAGAACTCCGCTCGACAAAAGATATTCCCACATCGGCTGATTTAAGAGCGATCACGTCATTCGTTCCATCGCCGATCACGGCGACCCCGTGGCCTCTTTGTTGAAAAATCCTGGCGATGATCCCTTTCTGCGATGGTGATAACCTGGTAAATACGGAAACATATTCACACTGTTTCGCAACTTCGGAAAGCGGCATCTTCTCGATGTCTCTCCCCGTCAGGTAAAATTGTGTGGCATTCTCAATGCCGGTTTCCGCACCAATTCTCAGTGCCGTCTCCGTCCTGTCGCCGGTGAAGATCACATTTCTGATTCCTTTTTCACTCAGCTCACGTAGAACCGCCTTAGCGTCCGGCTTCAGAGGATTTTCCAGTCGTAACAAACACAAGAACGTATAGCTTGAGGGAGGCTCTACCAAAGAGTTCTCACTGTAAGCCAAGGCAATAATTACGCTGCCGCCATGGCTCATCTCTTCCATCTTGACCCGAACCGCCGACAAAAACGAAAGGTCCTTGGATCTTTTTTCACCCAAAGGGGTCACATAACTATTGCACTTCTTCAAAAGAACCTCGGGATCTCCCTTGGCAAAATAAATCCGCTTTCCACTGTAACCGTGATCGAAACCACAGGCCATGTATCTTTCTTCGGAATTGAAGGGTTTTTGATATATTCTTTGATACTGACGTAGGGATTCGTCAATGTTAACCCTATTTTCCTCTGCAAAGGACATCAAAGCGCGATCCACGGGATTGGCGAACGCCATAGTCTGGTGATATGCAAGGTCGTGACAAAGGGTGCAGCCAGTCATGATGATGTCCCATGTTTCGCGGCCTCTGACGCAGTCGATAGAGGAATTTCCTCCGCCAAGATAAATCTCTTCTACCTTAATGTCCCGTGATGTAAGCACGCCCGTTTTGTCAAAAAGGAATACGTCAACTTTTATTATGTCATCGAGAACCCCCTCATGGCTCAAAAAAATGTTGCTCTTTAACAGTTTTTTTTGTAGACGCCGCAGAACGAGGGATTTCAACAAGTGGATTTTTTCATCCTTGCTATATCGGCCGGACTGCTTTAATATCTTGCCATACTCCGTATCCTCACACGTAGCGATCACAATCCCTTTTCCATGGCCCCGAAGCACGTTGCTCCCCTGAAATACCCGAACGTCGGCTTCCGGTTTGACACATTTCGGAACAGGCATGATTTCCCCTGTCAGTCCAAACTCATCCACCTCCAGGTCCAACGCCTCCAGTAGTTTCAAATCAGCAGGAACAATATCCCCTGTTTGTATCAGGACCAGGTCTCCCACTCGCAGGTCATCTGCGGCGATGTTGACAATCATACCTTTTCTGACCGCTGCCGCCATGTCGCCTTTCAAGAGCTATTCCTCCCTAAACACGCTCATGTATTGGGTAAAAAACCGCGTGCAGCGGACCCGCACGCTGCAAATACAAATCTGACCGTTCATTTGATTTTCGAAGTCGGGCCAAAAGAGCCCTCAGGCAAGGTGACTAAAGGATTGCATTGCTAATGCCGTGAAAGGATTAGCAGACCAGTTATCACAATCGCTACGATGTCAATAACCGCCATCCAAACCCAGACTTTAAGATTGGTTTCCTCGTAATCTTTCTCGTCCTTTTTCATTCGATTCGCCCCTCTAACCGGGATCGAATCCAGACTCCTCAAATTCGTTTATCAGGGGAGTCGCCCAGGCCTTCTTCCTGAGAGTTCACTTCTTTAATCCCCTCTTTCCAACCATCTTCTCGATGGCGACCCACCATGAGTCTTTTTCCTCCTTGAAATCTCTTGTGGATCTCATTTTTGAGATAAAGGTCTCTAATTGAACTTTCAAAAGGTTCAAATGCATTAAATGGGAGGCAAGCATAAATTGATGCAACTCACCTTCTTGCGGCAGATTTAGAATCCGTTTCAAATGGATCCGGCATAGTCCGTCCGTTGCTTCGTATTCTTTCTGAAAGGACTCTTCAGAAAGGAGGGCCCTAAATTCCCTTACGTGGGACTCTTCCCTTTCGTCGGCATACTTGCAGATTGGACAGTCGATTCTCAAAGTTGGTCCAAAAGAGCCCTTTTCAATTTCTTTGATCTCGGCATCGATCAAGTCCTTTGTCAATATCGCATTTCCCACAGGGCTGGCCATTCGAGCCATTTGGTGAAAGTGAAAATTACAGTAACCCTTTGATGAGACTACGTCCTGACGTACCTTTTCTTCTTTAATGGTCCGGTATTGCAATTCGGCCATGAAATCGGATTCATCCCTGTCCAACACATGACA
>Ga0315289_10009188_pt1 | contig 14245 bp, 13 predicted proteins | sample YL17G11_40_MG_FD_203452 | JGI IMG/M metagenome (GOLD analysis project Ga0315289, IMG submission 203452) | Sediment microbial communities from Yellowstone Lake, YNP, Wyoming, USA - YL17G11_40 | ecosystem: Environmental > Aquatic > Freshwater > Lake > Sediment | place: USA: Wyoming | collected...
TTTCCGTTCCTGTTTCCTATTGTTCTCTTGAAAATGGTGAATATATGTAGAAAACTTAGACCCGATATAGTCAACCTCCATTACATAGGTAATAGTTCTTTTTATATTCTGGCTTTGAGGAAAATTTCGGAATTTCCGCTAGTAGTAAATATCCATGGGAATGATATCGAAGGCATGGGGAACCGCTTGAGGATAGCAAGATACTTAACAGCTAAGACCATAGAGAAGGCAGATTTGGTTCTATCCAATTCTTACCACCTGCTCAGGGAAGGAGAAAAGATTGTTCCGGACATAAGACAGAAATCTAAAGTAGTAGGTAATGGTTTGGAAATTTCTGAGTTTGAAAATGTGGACCCCTATTTTTATGAGAGAAAGTATCTCTTATCCATATCGAATTTTGTCTATAAGAAAGGTCAGGATATTCTAATTAGAGCGTATGGAAAGGCAAGGCAGATGTTTGGTGGAGAACTTCCCGACCTGTTATTGGTAGGAGATGGACCTGAGTTAGAAAAGTGTAGGAGATTGGCAAAAGAACTTTCTCTTGAAGGGAATGTCAAGTTTCTTGGTCGCATAAATCCTCGAGATATTCCCGGCCTATTGAAAGGGTGTGAGTTCTTTGTGCATCCAGCAAGGAAAGAGCCTTTTGGAATTGTTATTCTTGAAGCAATGGCTTCGGGGAAAGCAATTGTCTCAACCAAAGTGGGAGGCATACCTGAAATTATAAAAGGGAATAGAGTTGGTATTTTAGTTGAGCCGGAGTCAGCAGAGGAATTAGCCAGAGGCATTGTTCGGCTTGTGGAAAACCCGGGCTTGGCAGAAAAATTTGGAAAGAGAGGTGAGAAGTTGGCTCGAGGACATAGTTGGGAGAGAGTTGTAGACAAGTATGTGGAGGCTTACAATTCTATTGTTAGAGGAAAAAAAAGGAAAAAATACAGTGTTTTGCTGGTAACACCCAATTTAGATATTGGTGGAGAAGAACTGTCAACCCTCAAGAACGATTGAATCGGCTTTACAATACTTGTGATGTATTGGTAATGCCTAATAGGGAAGTTGGCTCAAGAGTGGAAGGCTTTGGAATAGTATTTCTGGAGGCAAATGCCTGTAAGAAGCCAGTAATTGGAGGCAGATCGGGCAGTGCAGGAGATGCTATCGTTTCAGGAGAGACCGGATTTTTGGTCAACCCTAATGATGCAAGCCAGATAGAAGAAAGAATTGTTTTACTATTGAATAATCCGCACATAGCGGAGCGCATGGGAGAACGGGGTTTCCAAAGAATAAGAAATGGGTTAACCTGGGATAAGATAGTTTCAGGAATAAGGTTAAGTCTGGAAAGTATATAGAAAAAACTTGTAGAGCAGGCTGATGAATAGATTTGATAAGGTTTTTTTAATTAATCCTCCAGTAGGAGCTCATTACGGAGCTTTACGTCCTCCCGCAGGTCTTGGTTATATTGCCCAAACCCTATGGCAACACGGCGTCGAATACAAAGTGTTAGATATGTTGTTAGGTTATCGATATGCCGATTTAAGACAGAAAATTGCTGCATTCAATCCTCGGGTTATTGGTTTAACAATGTTCACCATAGGGTATCAAAGTACCTACACTCTTATTAGAAAATTAAAAGAGGATTTTCCCCAGATACTAATCATAGTTGGTGGTCCTCATGTTTCCACTATGCGAAATCAGGTATTAGAAGAATGCAAGGAAATAGACTTAGGAATGGTGATGGAAAGCGAAGAGACTTGGATTGAACTGTGTGGAGGAGAAAATATAAAAGATATAAAAGGTATTATTTATAGAAATAATGGTCGGGTAATTTCTAATGGTGAGAGAGAATTTGTAGAAGACCTGGATCAAATTCCTTTCCCCAGATATGAGAAATTTGAGTTAGATAGGTACATCAAAGAGAGAGTTATCGTATCTTCGCGAGGGTGCCCTTATAATTGTATTTATTGCCCGGTTAGTCTAACCATTGGCAAAAAACTGCGGATGAGAAGTCCTAAAAGTGTTGTTGAGGAGATTGCATATTGGTACAAACGGAGATTCAATCAGTTTAATTTTGTAGACGATAATTTTACCTTTCATAAAGATAGGGTCTATGGAATTTGCGATGAAATTATAAAAAAAAGGCTCGATGGTTTGTTCTTGCGTTTAAGCAATGGGGTACGGGCAGATAAAGTAGACAAGGATTTACTCAAAAGAATGAGAGAGGTTGGATTTAGACAATTGGCATTTGGAGTTGAGGCGGGAAATGATAAGGTATTAAGGAGACTAAGGAAAGGCGAAAAGATAAATCAAATATCTCAAGCAATTGAAGATGCCTGTAATTTAGGCTATGATGTTTATCTATTTTTTTTGGTTGGTTCACTTGGTGAGACTTGGACCGATTTAGTCGACTCGGTCAATCTCGCCCTTAAATACCCTATTAGCAGAGTATGTTTTTACAATATAATTCCTTATCCTAAGACACCACTGTTTGATTGGTTATGGGAGAGAGGATATTTTGTGGAAAGTCCGGAAAGCTATCTAAATTCAGCTTCCAGCGAAGGAAAAAATGCTAGACCTGTGTTTATCACTCCTGAACTTAATCTTCATCAGAGAAAAAGGGCTTTGAGATATACTAGAAAGATAGAAAGAAGAGTGTTGAGAGCTTCTACAAAACGGATGCTCAGAGAGCTCAATATCCCTGGAATTGTTAGCGATTTGATAGGCTATTTTGCTTCCAGGGATATAATCCAAAGATTATTATTTAAGAATATCGCACTAAGGAAAGTAGCTGAAGGGATAAGATTCAAAGCGAAATGCAGTACTGATAAGGTGATTTTATGAAAAGGAAATTCAACATACTTATGGTAACTAATCTGGTGAGCATTGGGGGAACGGAGTTTTCCAGTTTAATATTATCTAAAGTTTTGAAAAAAAGAGGGCATCAAATTTACGTTATGGTTAATGATAATCCTTTTGCCCATGAATTTATTAAAGAAGATATACCGGTGATTCAAGGAGAAGTGGTTTCTAAAAGCCTTATGGGAATAATTAAAGGTAGTTATGATATAAGAAAATGCTTGTCGAAGATTAAAATAGATATCATTCATACACATTTGGTAGCGCCGACATTAATGAGCTTCTTGGCACGAGCAATTCTTTTAGAAAAACCTTTGATTATATGGCATGATCGGGGAATCCAGGAAAAGTCTTATTCCATAGTTGCCAAATTGTTTAACCATCTGACAGATTTTGTAATAACTAATTCTAACTATGAAAAAAACAAATTAATTGCCAATGGCTTAAATCCTGATAAGATAAAAACTATCCATAATTGTATAACCATTCCTTTTCCGGTAAAAGTTAAAAAGGACGATAACCTATTGCATGAATTTAACATAAACAAGGATGAAACCATAGTAGGCACAGCAAGAAGACTCCATCCAGAAAAAGGGGGACACTATGATTTTTTGCAGGCAGCTACTCTGGTTCTCAAAAAAAATCCCAATGTAAAATTCCTCATTGCAGGCGATGGGCCTTTAAGAAAAGAACTGGAGTATAAAGCTAAAGAGTTAAATATTAGTGAGAAGATTATATTCACAGGATTCCGTAGAGATATAGAGAATATCTATTCTATATTAGATATATTTGTACTTCCTTCTACCTGGGAACCATTTGGTAATGCACTGATTGAAGCCATGTCTTTCGCTACCCCCTGTGTAGGTACAAAAGTAGGCGGTATTCCTGAAATAATAATTGATGGTGAAACAGGAATCCTGATCCCTGCTGAGAATTTTCAGAAATTAGCCGAAGCTATTATTTATCTTTTAGAAAATCCTGATGTGGCTAAAAGAATGGGAGAGGCAGGAAGAGAACGAGTAAGAAATTATTTTACTCCTGAACGATTGGCATTTGAAATGGAACAGGTATATTTCTCTTTGTTTACAAGCTAAGCGAAAATATGGTGAAAAGTAGGAAAGCAATTATAAATGAGATAGTGGATAGGTGCAGAGGAAGAATATTGGATGTGGGTTGCACTTTAGGTTCTCTTATTGAGAGGAAGGGTGTGGTCGGGTTAGATGTATTGCCGGCAAAAAGAGATTTATTTTGTCAAGGCGATGCCGAGTTCATACCTTTCAAGGACAGAATTTTTGATATTATTGTCGCGGGTGAACTTATAGAACATTTATTGAATCCTTTACGATTTTTGAGAGAATGTTATCGAACTCTTAAGAATAAGGGCCTTTTGATAATTACTACGCCTAATAGAAAGAGTTGGTTTGAAAAGATTTTCAAGCTAAGTGCGCCAAAGGGAAGTAAAAATAGTCTTATCAGGAAGATGATAACTTCAAGGCAGTTAAAGAGATTAATCGGATACCAATCGATAGCACCCCCTGAATACGAACCTTATGGACACAAACAAATTTTTGATAAGAAAGAGCTATTTAAGCTTTGTTGTAGCGAAGGACTTTTTTCTTCTGGAGGTTTTTTTACCACTCCGTATTTTGGCTGGGATTCAATGGTAGGAAGAATAGTTTCAAAATTGAAGTGTATGGTGCATTCTGTATTGCCTAGGAATCTACATGAGTCTATGATTCTAGTTTTGGAAAAAGTAGATGAAAAGTAATGAATATACTATTTTTTACGGCGCGTATTCCTTACCCACCCGATAGAGGGGATAGGATACGACCTTATTATATGATTAAATATTTAAATCGAAAACATTCTGTATCTCTTCTAACTTTTACTGATTCAGAAAATGAATTATGGCGACTTGAGGAGTTAAAGAAATATTGTCAGCATATAGAAGTGGTAGTGATGTCTAAGCTGAGGTCATATTTTAATTTATTATTACATCTATTTTCTAAGAAGCCATTCCAATGCTCCTATTATGATTCAAAGATAATGAGACAGAGAATCAAGCGATTAATGCAAAAGCACAAATTCGATATTGTTCATATATTCCCTTTAAGGCTCGCAGAGTATATTAAATATTTTGAAAATAGCAAGGTGGTTATTGACTTCTGTGATTCTAAAGCTCTACTCCATAATAGGCTTATGCGTTTAAGAACCAATCCTATATTGAAATTAATCGATTTTGAGGAGTGGCTAAAAATGGAGTTCTATGAGGCTAAAATCAACAGTATCGCTCCTAAATGTATTGCTATTTCCTCTGTTGACAAAAAAGTGATTGAAAGGAATGGAAATTCGGATAACTTGGGAGTGATTCCCAATGGGGTGGACCTTTCTTATTTTAAGCCCCAGGCAACTCGACAAGAGAGGAATTCCCTAATCTTCGTAGGTAGTATGGATGTTGTCTGGAATGTAGATGCGGTGCTCTATTTTTATAATAAAATTCTTCCGCATGTTAGAAAGAAGATACCCGATGTGAAACTGTATGTGGTTGGGGCAAACCCCGCTCGGAAAATTAGAAGTTTAAACAGAGATACTAACATCGTCGTTACCGGCAATGTTCTTGATGTTCGGCCTTTCATCGCCGGGTCTATTTTAAGCATAGTGCCGATGAGGGCAGGTGCGGGAATAAAAAATAAAATTTTAGAAAGCATGGCTATGAGAAAACCAGTAGTATCGACAACCATTGGCGCTGAGGGCATCGATGTGAAGGAAAATGAAAATATCTTGATTGCCGATAATCCTTATGATTTTGCCAAGAATATCATAGAGATATTGGAGAACGACTGTTTAAAAAATAGGTTAGTTGAGAACGGTTATAAATTGGTAAGAGGGAAATATGATTGGGTTTCGGTTGTTGATAGATTAGAGAAAATATATCAGAGTATGGTGGGGAATCGAGATAAAAATTAGGACCAAGTTTATGATAAGACTTGATATGCATATCCATACAAAATATTCTAAAGATGGATTTTTAACAGCAAATCAACTGGTTAGAGCTTGTCGAAAAAAAGGACTAAATAGCATAGCTATATGTGACCATAATACTATTAAAGGGGCATTGGAATTTAGAGATAAAGTTGATGTTAAGGTAATCGTAGGAGAAGAGATAGAGACGGAAAGGGGAGAGGTCATCGGATTATTTTTAAAAAATGAGGTACCCTCGGGTCTTTCGGTTTTAAAAACTATAGAAATGATAAAGGAACAAGGTGGTCTCGTGTATATTCCCCACCCATTTGATGGTTTTAGAAAATCGGCAATAGATATCATAGTGCTTAAAAGGATTGTTGATAAAATAGATATTATAGAAGTATTTAATTCGAGAACCCTGTTTCACCACGCAAATGAAGATGCTCTCAGATTCGCTAGAGAGAATAATATCTTACCTGCGGTAGGAAGTGATGCTCACACGGAATATGAAGTAGGGAATTCATATATGGAGATGGAGGATTTTAACACTAAAGAGGAGTTTTTAAAGAGTTTAAAGAATGCTCGGCTATTTACCCAAAGGACTCCACTTTTTGGACGTCTTAGAGCAAAAACCATGAAAATACTTAGTGGTATGGATTGAATTCGCTGTAATACGAGGATAGGGGAGAATGTATAAGGTTTTTGTTACTGATGCAGGACTTAGGAATACGGTAGCAGCGATAAGAAGTTTGGGAAAGAAAGGTATACAGGTTGTCGGCGGAGAAGACTCTCCTTTTGCTATCGGGTTCTTTTCTAAATATTGTAAGAAAAGAGTTATTTATCCATCGCCAAAAAATAATTCAGGAGAGTGGCTTAAATTTATGTTACGAGAGTTAAGTCGAGGTGGGTACAATATGCTGTTACCGATGGATGATGATACTGTTGTGCTGGTAGCTAAGAATAAAGAGCTTCTTTCAAGATATACTAAGATACCGATTCCAGATTACGAAACATTGATGAGGGCTAAGGACAAAGCGAAAACATACGCGTATGCTCTCAAAAACGATATCCCCTGTCCAAAGACATATTTTATCAATTTCTTAGATGATGCGAGAGAATTGGGCAGTGAAATAGAATTTCCAGTGGTTATAAAGCCAAAGGATAGTTCCGGTTCTCGAGGAATAGTGTATGTAAAAGATAAAAGAACACTATATAATGAATACCTACGAGTGCATCGGAGATACCAATTTCCCCTTATCCAGGAATATATCCCACCAGGCGGTACAGCCTATGGTGTCTTTGCTTTGTTGAATAAGAATTCCAAGGAGAGAGCGATCTTTGTTCATAAAAGAATTAGAGAATTTCCCATTTCTGGGGGACCAAGCACATTGAGAGAGAGCGTCTTTAAACCCGATTTGGTTCAGTTGGGACTTAAATTATTGAAATCTATGGGATGGTATGGAATTGCGATGGTGGAATTTAAGGAGGACCCCCGGGATGGAATTGTCAAACTTATGGAAGTTAACCCCAGATTTTGGGGATCGTTAGAGTTATCTATTTTCTCAGGCGTTGATTTCCCTTATCTGTTATACCGGATGGTAATGGATGGCGATGTTGGCTCCGTTACTTCGTATAAGGTTGGGGTCAAATGCAGGTGGCTGTTGCCCGGTGATATTCTACATTTTTTAACTAATCCAGAAAGGTTTACTATGAAACCAAGTTTTTTCAAATTTTTTGATAAAAATATGAGATACGACATCTTATCTTTTAGAGACCCAGGGCCTACTATAGGTTTCTTTATTTCATTTTTTCGGAATTTGTTTAATATAAGAAAGTGGAGATATGTATTTAGAAAAATTTGAGAAGAGGATTTATGGTAAATGTCTTAACTGTTGATCTTGAGGATTGGTTTCAATCATCATTGGAGTTATTCGAGAATATCGGAGAGCCAGAAAAGATTTTTCGTCCCACGGGAAGAGTGGTCAGAAATACGCGCAAATTGTTAGGCATTCTCGGTGAACATAGGGTAAAAGCTACATTTTTTATTTTGGGCACGGTTGCCGAAGAATTTCCCGGTTTAATAAAAGAAATTCATTCACAAGGTCATGAAATCGCAACGCATGGCTACGGTCATAAGTTGATTTATAAACAGACAGAGGAGGAATTTCGCAAGGATTTAAGGGAATCCATAGACATTATTGAAAGCATCACGGGCGAGAGGGTATTGGGATATCGGGCGCCATATTTCTCAATTAGGAAAGATTCGTTATGGGTATTAGAAGTTTTAAAAGAAGAAGGATTGAAATACGATGCGAGCATTTTTCCTTTAAAAAAGAAGTTATACGGCGTTAACGATATTAATAAAATTAACACAAATGGGATTGTTGAATTTCCTGTTTCTAAAACAAGTTTTCTTGGCTATGAATTTCCTTTTGGTGGTGGGGGGTACCTGCGGTTATTTCCATATGCAGTAACAAAGTGGGCAATAAGAAAGTTAAACAAGCAGGGGAGTCCTGCAATGGTATATGTCCATCCTTATGAAATAGATACAGAAGATTTTCAGGATTACGGATTCGATAGTAATGTTAAGACAAAATTTACCAGATTTACTCAGGAATTTAATAGAGAAAAGACAGAAGATAAAATCAGAGCGTTATTAAGAGATTTTGAGTTTGTTGCGATTAGGGATTTATTGTAAAAATGCCCCTCACCCCAACCCTCTCCCCAGAGGGGAGAGGATAAAGGAGAGGGGTCTATCAATGTAGGGGTTCGATTCATCGAACCCGCGAGTGAACGGGCTCAATAAATTGAGCCCCTACAGTTATGGGGTGGGAATAGATGATGGCATACTTACTTCTATTCGGGATATGTTATTTAAGTGCTTTAATTTTGACGCCTCTGGTGGCTCGCTTTGCTTCAGAGAACGGTCTTCTGGATATGCCCGGGGATGAGCTACAGATCCATAAAAAGCCTATTCCGCTCTTAGGTGGGGTAGCAATATTCATATCGTTCATTGTGGCAATCATATCTGCAAGTTTAATCCCAGATTTTAAGTTGGTCTCATTGAAGAGCGTAGTCATTGGTGGAAGCATTATCTTTATGGTTGGGTTATGGGATGACATAAGAGGCGTAAGTCCGTATATTCGACTGTTTGCACAGATATCTTCTGGATTGATAATAGCCATATCTGGCTCTCAAATGGGGGTCTTCAATTCAGGATTGCTTAACTTCTTCTTAACTATATTCTTTGTTACCGGAGCTTGCAACTCAATCAATCTCCTTGATGGCATGGACGGATTGGCTTCGGGCGTGGGAATCATTATAGGTATGGGTTTCCTTGTGTTATCAATCCTGTCAGGCAATGCAACGGGTATGATTTTTTCTATGATTCTTGTAGGTGTATTGGCTGGATTTCTCCTATACAATTTTCATCCTGCACGCATATTTCTGGGGGATAGCGGAAGCAATTTTGTCGGATTCTGTCTTGCCTTCTTGGCAATCGATTTTTCTAATCGAAATCCTGGTTGGGAGGGATTGCTTATACCCGTTGTCCTTATGACTGTACCTATTTTGGATACTGCACTCGCTATCACAAGAAGACTCCTTTCCCGAAGGTCAATCTTTGAAGGGGATAGATATCACCTTTATGATTGGCTGATGCAAAAAGGTCTGTCACAAAGAAAGGTAGCTATTATTGTGTATGGGATTGGATTGTTATTTACCATAAGCGGGATAGTTGTAGGTTTTGCCGCAATGTAAGAAATCATAAGGAGGTTGAAGCTGAAAGTCAATTTTAGGAATAAATGCATACCTATAAATTGCCCTACACTTCCTCCTGTTGAATCGTTGATGGACGAGATGAGAGAGGTATTCTCATCAGGACTTATCACCAATGATAGATATGTATGCAAGTTGGAGAAAAAGCTCGCTCAATATCTGAAAGTCAAGAATGTGGTTTGTGTATCCTCGTGCACTTCGGGACTGATGTTAGTGGAAAGATGTCTGGGTCTTAAAGGGGAGGTGATTGTTCCTAGCTTTACCTTTCCAGCTACAGTACACTCCCTGGTATGGAACAATCTAAAGCCCGTGTTTGTAGATTGCAATCCGGAAACATTCAATCTCGACCCTCTTCATGTAGAATCAAATATAGGAGAGAAAACATCGGCAATATTGGGAGTCTATATATTTGGAAATCCTCCGGAAATGGATGCACTTTTAGAGTTGGCAGAGAAACATAACTTGAAATTGATTTTCGATGCCGCTCATGGACTGGGAGCAAAATATAAGGGCACCTTTTCAGGAAATTTTGGTGAGGCTGAGGTATTCAGCCTTGCCCCCACAAAGCTGGTTACTTCGGGGGAAGGTGGGGTTATTACTACTAGTAACGATGAATTAGCGGAAAATTTGAGGTTGGGGAGAAATTATGGTAATCCTGGAAACTATAACTGCTCTTTAATTGGTTTAAATGCCAGGATGTCAGAGCTGAACGCCATATTGGGGTTAAAGAGTTTAGACCTTTTGGAGGATAGTATTACCCGAAGACACAAGTTAGTGTCCCTGTACAAGTATTTTCTGGAAAAGATTCCAGGAATCTCTTTCCAGGAAATATCGCAAGGCAGTCGTTCTACTTATAATTATTTTTCCATACTCGTAGAGCCTGATGAATTTGGAATGAAAAATATAGATTTGAAGTTAGCTTTAGAAAAACAAGGTATAAGTACCAGGGTTTACTTTTCCCCACCAGTTCACACCCAGGATGCCTATAGAGAGTATTACGAGGAATATAGGAATAAACTTCCCGTGACAGAATGGGTTTGCGAGAGGATTCTTTGTTTACCTCTCTTTTCACATATGAGTGAAGACATGGTAAGGTACATATGCGATACAATGAAAAAGGTTCATTCCCAGAATAGGAAGATTATTGAAGTAAATCAAAGGGTATAGCGAATGAGTAGGGCAACAAGTAAATTTGTATTTATGGTGAGTGATTTATTGCTTATTAATGTATCTTTTTTCGTATGTCTTCTGTTAAGGTTTGATGGTCGGATACCTCCCTATTGGATGAATATGTACAGGATAACATTTTTGGTCTATTCCCTTATCTGTCTTGTAACTTTTTCTTTCTGGAAATTCTATGACCATGACTGGAGGTATATGACAGCTAAAAATCTTATGAGAATTTTTGTGGGGGTGATGATTGGACTCTTTCTCTATGTGGTCTTTCTCTTCTTCATTAAGCAGTGGACATTTCCCCGCACTGTCATATTTATGGCTCTGATTTTCACCACTGTCTTTATTGGAGGGAGTAGACTCCTTGTGCACACAATTTTCAGCTATGGGAGAAACATTGCTAGGCCAAATAGAGAATTATCCAAAAATGTGTTGATAATCGGGGCAGGTGATTCAGGAGAAATGTTGGTCAGGGATATGGCGAGGAGAGGGAATATACCATATAAGCCAGTTGGCTTTCTTGATGAGGACCCTAAAAAAAGAGGAATGATTATACGCGACATTTCGGTTCTGGGGGAGATTAGTGAGGTGAGAGAGATTGCTGCCAAAAGGAAAGTGGAGATGATTATCATTTCTATCCCCTCATCTACTCCCCAACAGATGAAGCGTATTGTTGCAATCTGCAAGAGGACGGGTCTTGAGGTAAAAACCGTCCCTTCTCTCTTCTCTATTCTTGATGGTTCTGTGAACATTAGCCAGATAAGAGATGTTGAACCTGAGGATATCCTGGGACGGGAGGTTGTTTTAGAAGAATTTGACGAGATAAGGGAGTGTTTAGAAGGGAAGTCGGTGTTGATTACTGGAGCGGGAGGGTCTATTGGTTCGGAATTGAGCAGGCAAGCGCTAAAATACGAACCAAAGAAGTTGATTCTGCTTGATAGTTCTGAATATAGCGTTTATTCAATTCATACAGAGCTTGTAGAAAAATATGGGAAAGATTTGCTCATCCCTATAGTTGCTAATATTCAACATGGGAAAGAGATGGACAGAATATTCGGTAAGTTACAACCGGACATTATCTTTCATGCTGCCGCATATAAACATGTGCCCCTGATGGAGGAAAATGTGGAAGCGGCAATTAAGAATAACATCTGGGGCACGGTAAATTTAGCTACCTTAGCAGAGAAATACGGTGTGGATAAGTTTGTTCTGGTCTCTTCTGACAAGGCAGTTAACCCCACTAATGTGATGGGGGCTACCAAGCGCATTACCGAAATGATTATCCAGTCTCTGAGTAACAGTGGCAAAACGAAATTTAGCGCTGTGCGTTTTGGCAACGTTCTGGGAAGCAATGGAAGCGTGTTGCCATTATTTAAAAAACAGATTGCCCGGGGCGGTCCGGTTACTGTTACTCATCCAGAGATTATAAGATACTTTATGACTGTCTCGGAAGCAGTCCATTTAGTCCTCACTGCGGCAGCTATGAGCAAGGGTGGTGAAATATTTATTCTGGATATGGGAGAACCTGTGAGAATTCTCGACATGGCGAGGTCGCTGATTAGGTTGTCCGGTTTTGAGCCGGAAAGAGACATCAAGATTGAATTCATAGGGCTGAGGCCTGGAGAAAAATTGTATGAGGAGCTTATTAGCAAAGAAGAGAAGATTCAGAAAACAAAGAATGAAAGGATTCTGGTTACCGGTTCTCTTGGATTTGAGAAGGAGAAATTGTTTCAAGCCACGGAAGAATTGTGGCAGCTGGCAAATAATACAGACGTGAAAGGCGTTTTAACAAAACTCCGCGAAATTGTGCCAGAATATAATGAAAGGAATTCTGCTTTCTATTCTGCTGCCTTAAGGAATCCATTTTCAGAAGAGGTTATTATAGATTGAAGAATAAGCTTAGAATTCTGGTAGTCGATGATGACAAGGAAGTATGCAGACTCTTCAGGAGGATGTTGGGAGAAGGGGAGCACCGGGTGGTGACAGCAAACAATGGGGAACAGGCGGTAAAGAGAATTGCGCAAGAACTTTTTGATGTAGTTTTTTTAGATATGGTTATGCCAGAGATGGATGGCTTGGAAGCTTTTAAGGCTATTAAAGAGATTAACCCAGAGGTTATCGTAATTATGATGAGTGGCTTTCCTGTAGAAAACGAGATAAGAGAGGCAATGAATTTAGGAGCAACGGATCACATAAAAAAGCCCTTCGATGTAAACGAAGTACTAACTATTACCCAGGTGGCACGGTATTTGAACGTGAGAAAATTGACAGTTTATAAATTGGCCCGCAAGGGAGGACTTCCCGCCTTCAAGGTAGGCGGTCAGTGGAGATTTAAAAGGGAACTTTTGGATAAGTGGATAGCTCAAGAGACAAAGCGAGTTAAACCCTCTGAGGAATCTAAGAAAATTGATAGAGAGTGAAGATTTTGATAAGTGGGAAATTCGGCTGTGTAGAAGTTAAGCCTAAGTTTTTCAGTGAAGAGATTAAAAATTAAAATAATAGTTGACAAAAGACAAAATTAAAGTATAATAGACAAGGAAAGATAAAATATGATAAAAAAGAACACTTAAGTAACCTTTTAAATTTTTTTGGCTCAAAATGGATAAAATGCGTAAAAAAACATACAAATGCTTAGGCTAAGAATTCTTAAAAAGGAGACTTTCATGTATAAGTCAATCGCAATTCTCTTTCCCTTCCTTCTGGGGGTTATATCACTTTTCAATCCTGTGGAGATTTATGAGGCTAAGAGACCTATTATGACAAGGGGGAAATTTGTTGACCTGTTGATAAGAGTAATGGGTCTTGAGGGAGAACTGCCTCCTGGTGCAGAAAGTCTCTTGCCGGATGACCTCTATCAGAAGGAGGTAGAAATATTGGCTAAGAGCGGGCTTACTCAGTTTGTGGGAACTAATCGTACGGAAAAATTGATGAGAAGAGAGTTACCGGGTATTCTTTATGACGCGGTTTTAAAGGTGCGAGAGCCACTCATTGTAGTTCAAAAAGTAGCTTTTCTGGCAGAGCGAGGTCTCATTAGAAAAGGGAAGTCTGAGGAAGGTATGACGGAGGAGGAAGTATTGTTGAGACTTACATGCCAACTTCTCTTTCAGAAGGAACTAATTGAGGGCCTCGGCAAATCGAGGCCCTTTCGGAAAAAGTTGCAAGCCTGCAATTTGAAATTCGTTTCAGAGCATCCTTAAAAAAGCGGAATCTATAACACGGACGGCAGGGATAAAAATATGGATTTACAGGGAACGATAAAAGTTAGCTTTAAAACATATCTGTGTAATCTGGGTTTTTAAATCCCTGCCCCGTTAGAAATCAAAGATTTTCTAACGGGGTGAATGCAGTCTGTGTTCAAAGGAAAGGAGGGTCGCTGTTCCGACGAATAAGGAGGAACGGGTCAGCGACGCTCCGATGAATGAATCGGAGCAGGTCACTGACTGAAGCGAAGCGAAAGGGTCGCCGTCGCGACGAGTAAGGAGCGACA
>Ga0315289_10009189_pt1 | contig 14244 bp, 13 predicted proteins | sample YL17G11_40_MG_FD_203452 | JGI IMG/M metagenome (GOLD analysis project Ga0315289, IMG submission 203452) | Sediment microbial communities from Yellowstone Lake, YNP, Wyoming, USA - YL17G11_40 | ecosystem: Environmental > Aquatic > Freshwater > Lake > Sediment | place: USA: Wyoming | collected...
TGAGGAGGCCAGCCAGCGAACGATGGCTGACGGAATTGCTCAGGAAGGTTAAATCGGGTGATATGTCATTGAGTGAAGCGGTCGGGGAGTTAAGCGTACTCCCGTACGAAGATATGCTGCATGCTAAGCTTGACCACCACCGCAGCCTGCGCACCGGGTTTCCGGAGGTCATATTCGGGCAGGGCAAGACCACGAGCCAACTGGTGAACATAGCTGAGCGCATGGCGGCCCGGTCGGCGAAATTATTAATCACACGGGTCAGCGAGGATGCCTATAAAGCGGTGAGGTCGAAGTTGCCGGATGCCATTTATAATATCGATGCCGGAGCAATAATCGTCAACCGCGCAAAAGAAAAAGCGGCCCGTCCCGGTATAACTATCGTCACCGGCGGTACTGCAGACATCCCGGTTGCTGAGGAAGCGGCTGTTACTGCGGAGTTGATGGGCAATGAGGTTGAACGCATTTTCGATGTCGGCGTAGCCGGTATTCACCGTTTATTTGATCATTTGCAGCAGATACGAAGCGCCAGGGTGATCATTGCCGTTGCCGGCATGGACGGGGTGCTCCCTGCTGTCGTGGGCGGGCTAGTAACCTGCCCTGTTATAGCTGTGCCTACCAGTGTCGGCTATGGGGCGAGCTTCAAGGGGATTGCGCCGCTATTGACCATGCTAAATAGCTGCGCACCCGGCGTAGCCGTGGTCAATATAGATGGCGGGTTCAATGCCGGTTACCTGGCTGGACTGATTAATCAATGCTGACTAACGCAATCAATTTAGAAAGCAGCACCGCAGAAAAGCTGAGCCATTTGCGGAACATCCTGCATGAGATGGAGTCGGTAATTATCGCCTTTTCCGGTGGTGTGGACAGCACGTTCCTGGCGGCGATGGCTAATGAAATACCTGGAAACCAGGCATTAATCCTGACTGCAAAATCACCCGTCGTTCCTCCCGAAGAGCTTGAGCAGGCCAGAGGTCTTGCAGTGGACCTGAAATTCAATTACATGGAAATCGAATTTAACCCGCTTGATAACCCCGACTTTGTAATCAACAGCAGAGATCGATGCTATCATTGCAAGCTGGAGATGCTCACCAGGTTAAAAGCAACGGCGGCTACCAAGGATATTAAATTCGTCTGCGAAGGCTCCAATTACGATGATTTGAGTGATTACCGGCCCGGACTCACGGCTATTAAAGAGACACGGGTACGTAGTCCCTTGATGGAATCGTACCTGACCAAGAAAGAAATCAGGGCACTCTCAAAAGCAAGGGGATTGCCCAACTGGAACAAACCAGCTATGCCCTGTCTGGCGACGAGAATCCCTTATTTGACACCTGTTACCAGGGATATATTAGAAAGAATATCCGCCGGTGAGGCTTACCTGAAGGGCCTCGGAGCAAGGCAAGTGCGGCTCAGGCATCACGGTGACATTGCCAGGATAGAAGTTGATAGACTTTCCTTTCCTGTATTACTGGGAGATAGCAACCGCATGGACGTTGTTAACACGATTAAAAGGCTGGGTTACAAGTATGTAACTATCGACCTTGCCGGCTATCGGGCCGGGAGCATGAATGAATAGCCTGGATTTATCTGGAGTTTAATGGGAAAAGCAGCTTATTTTGATTTGTTTTCAGGGTGCAGCGGCGACATGATACTGGGTGCGCTGCTGGATGCAGGGCTGCCCCTGGAAGATCTGGCAAAGGGCCTGGCACATCTTAAGTTGACAGGTTACAGGATTTCGCAGCAAAAGGTTAAGCGGGGAGCCGTCTCGTCAACATGGGCCAGGGTCGTTCTTGAAGATAGAGTAAAGCAGCCGAAAAGGTCCTACAAGGACATAGTAAAGCTGATTTCATCCAGCGGACTTTCGGAAAAGGTAAAACAGCAGGCCGCTGCAATTTTCCGCAACCTCGGCGAAGTCGAAGCTAAAATCCACGGTGTCAAGTTAGAGAAGGTACATTTCCACGAGATCGGCGCGGTGGATTCCATCGTGGATATAGTGGGAGCATTGATCGGGTTTGATCTGCTCGGGATAGCGCATTTCTACTCCTCGCCGTTTCCTGCGGGTGGTGGTGTGGTAACGAGCCGCCACGGCGCTCTGCCCCTGCCCGCGCCTGCGACACTTGACCTGCTGGCACGTAAGCATGCTCCTGTAGTAAATCCTCCTCATGCGAGTATGGCCGGTATGGAGCTGGTGACCCCCACTGGTGCCGGGATCATAACCTCACTGGCCAAATTCGAGCGGCCCGCCATGAACCTTGAAAAAATCGGGTACGGCGCAGGGAGCAGGAATTTCGATGATTGCCCCAACGTAATGCGGATCTGGATAGGGGAAATGCCTGTTCAAAGGAAACACGATGGTATGGTTTTACTCGAAACGAACATCGATGACATGAACCCGCAGATATATGACTACGTGATGGAGCTGTTGTTCAAACAGGGCGCCATGGATGTCTGGTTTACCCCCATCCAGATGAAGAAGAACCGCCCGGCGGTTATGCTGAGCGTCCTGGCTCCCGGCGAGGTTGAATCCAGGCTGGCAGAAACGCTGATGCGGGAGACATCCACACTGGGCATACGGGTGCGGCCCGTCTTCCGCCACATAGCCGGCCGCGACGTCGTCGAGATAGACTCGAGTTTCGGCAGGGTGAGGGTGAAGGTGAAGCGCTTCCAGGACGAGGTGCTGAGCATAGTGCCTGAATATGACGAGTGCCGCAAGATAGCAGCCAAAAAGGATATCCCGCTCAGGGACGTTTACCGCATGATCGAAGCTGAAGCACGCAAGTTATTAGCCTGAATTTAGCCCGAGTCATTGTATCCCTTCCCATTTAATAAATGGCTCTTTCATATCCACCATAGCATTCACGATTAGTTCCACCAGGCCACCGTAGTGGATGCCGCACTTCTCCCGGACGTTATAGTAGCCGAACAGGTCCCTGATCTGGCCCTTGCAGTTGGAGCAGGGGGCGCAGACGTACTTGTGGATGTCGGGGCTGATCACGTCCTGGAAGGCGTTGAGTATCTGGCGCAGCTTCATGCGGCCGGATACGACCGACCTCCAATCTGAGAAATTGAGATTATCCATGATAGCAAAGCCACTCCCGCCACCGCAGCAATAGTTAGCCACGCCGTGCGGTTCCATCTCGCGGAACTGCGGGCAGATCTTCCTGAGTATGCGGCGCTGCGGTTCCACGATCCCGCTGAGCCTCACCAGGTTGCAGGGGTCGTGCAGGGTGATGGGGAAGCTGTTTTTAGAAAGGTCCAGCTTTAGCTTGGTGTTGCACACAAGGTCCTCGAGCAGGGGTATGGCGCTCTCGCGCGGGATGTTGAGGTCGCCGCTAAATAAGCGGTCGCCGGTGACCAGCATGGCCTTGACGGCATGCCCGCATTCGCCCACCAGCACCCGCTTGACTCTGAGGTCTCTGGCGGCCTGCATGTGCCTGACCGCGATGCGGGAAAATTGAACATCGTCATACCACACTCCGTAGTTGACGGCGTCGTAGCCCATCATCTCGCTGGAGAGTGTCCAGTCAAGGCCGGCTGCTTCAAAAATGATGGCAAAGGCCGCCACGTTCTCCGGCCAGGAGATGAACTCACCCGTGTTGTGCATCAGCAGTATATCGGCGCCCTCTTTATCCACCGGCAGCTTGATGGATTTGCCGGTCCTTTCCTCTATCTCTCCTTCGATAAACGAGATGAAGCTGTGAAGCGCCTTGGGCGTGGTGCCCGTGCTGGAGCCCGTTTTAAGCTGCTGCACCGTGCCCAACTGGTGGATCTCCTTCGGCGCGATACCAAGTTCCTGGCTAAAGAGCTTCCGTATCTCGTGTGTGATCAGCCCATTATCAATACCTATCGGGCATGTTTGAGCGCATCTCCTGCATAGCGTGCACCTGTAAGCCAGCTCTGCCAGCCTGGCAATTGTAGCGTAGTTAAGCTCGATGTCGCTTCCTGTGAACCTGGAGAGTAACTTCCCTTCCTTCTCTAGATACTTGCGGATGATTTTCCGCAGAACTTCGGGTCGGTAGGTCGGACGGTAGATTTCCATCTTGCCGCTTTCGGTGTAGATAGGGCAGGCGTCGCTGCATGTCTGGCACTTGGCGCAGTTCTCCAGCGAAAGCATGAGAGGCTGGAGGAAGGTCCAGTTGTTCTCCTTCGAGAGCAGCTTCTCCAGGCCGGAGAGGAACTTGCCGACGAACTTCTCCTCTTCCTCCCGGGTTTCAGGCCGTTTCAGCCCGATAGCGGATACGCCGTCCAGGTTGGACTCGTATTTCTGCTTCTGCTCGGCCGTAAGCTGCTTTATGCCGGGCTCGGACCCGGGCTGGTTGTAGGGATAGGGCAGGGGCGCCAGGTCTTCCGGCGTGATCTCAGCCAGCGGACCTTCCCGTCTACCGATGTCTTTTATGGATATCTTTTTCTTCATTTTGGTGCTTCTCTATTATCTGGGGAACCCGTGCCGGCCGTCTGCTCCGACCACGACTTGCCCTGCTGGATATGGGGCGCCGACCAGCTTTCGGGCTGGGCCAGCAGCTCCCTGACCTTGCCCTCCAGCTTGCCGCCCTTCGTATTGGGTTCATCATCCCAGCGAACCTTGTGGTAGGTGAAGTACTTGGCCACGTAGTGCATCATGCGCGTGAAAGGCATGTAGGCCAGGAAGAGCGCGGATAACAGGATAAAGGTTGTCAGCAGCGGTCCCGTTTCAAACGGTTTAAAGGTGATTAATCCCTGCACAAGTCCCAGGGCGGCAAACGAGCCGTCCTCCAGAAGGCATGAGAGCAGGCCGGATAGGAAAAGAAGCAATAGCCAGGCCAGGTTGAAATAGTCAATGGGGTCGGTGTAGACTCGCAGGTCTTCATCCAGCATCCGTTTCACCAGCAGCCCCGCGGTGCCGATCAGTCCCAGCGCGAAGGCAGCCAGTCCCGTAACCAGAGTTACATAATATAGGGCTTTCAGCCACGGGTTAAGAGCCAGGGCGTGGACGGCCAGGCCATTCAAATCCAGCACGGCTTCCACTACCAGTAAAACGATCCAGGCGATGAGCAGGAAGAGCCCGATATGGAAAGGATAGACGAAATACCAGTAACCGCGATTGCTATTGTAATATTCCCTGAAGAGCAGTATCTCCCGTAAAAAAACCTGGAATTCCCCTAACGGGTTAATTCTTCGGGGACGGTGCCACCAGTCAACCTCTTCCAGGTAGGAGCCGCCATATGGTTTGTCCTTCTCATGGGCCACAGGATAAAGCTCCCACCTCAGGTGGACGGGCATGGTAGCGTATCTCACTGCTTTCCACGTCAAAGCAGTAGTAAATATAAGAAAGCAGGCATAAGTTATGAACTGCAACCACATAAGCATCACCACGCCGGTGCGTATAACGCTTTATACGCATCCGGTTGGCTTGGGCAAACCGGCCACCTTGCAGGCGCCCTTGGCGGGACCGCCGGGGAACAGCTTGTAAATGGTCTTCAGGTCGAACCCCGTCTGCCTGGTTAACATCCTGATGGGCGGCGCGATCCCGAACTCAAGGAAGTAGTTGCGCAGGTAATCGACCAGCTTCCAGTGATCGTCGCTCATGGGGGACGCTTCCTCCGTCTTGGCGATATCTTCGGCTACGGACTTGTCCCATTTCTCGGGTTCCTGGATGAAACCGTCCTCGTCGATCTCGATTTCCTGTCCACCAAGTGTTACCTTCGGCATATTTTGTGCTCCTGTTATTGTTTTATACAGCAATTTTCCTGGTTTCTATCTGCCTCGTTGCAGCCAGCTTGACGAAATTGTCGGCCCAGAAGGGTACGCTCCAGGCATGGAGATGGGTATATGAGGCGAGGGCGTTTTTATAAACGATGCCGTCAACTTTCCCGTCAATCCCCTGCCCGCGCTTGACTTTGTAGGCAAAATTCAATCCCTCCGTTCCTGTCAGCTTCGAATAATGGAACTCGTGCCCGCGAAGAGCTGTGCCTTTAGGAAAGAACGGGTTCTCACCTTCGACTTCAACCATAGTATATCCGTGACCCCGGGGCCTCTGCCCGATTTCCACATCGCTGGCTATCACGCCGCACATTTCATACTTCCTGCCATCACGGATGATGCAGCGGCAGAGGTACATCAGGCCGGCGCATTCAGCGTAGATGGGCAGTCTCTTATCTGCAGCTTCAGCGATATCGCGTCTCAAGCCGGTATTGGCTTCCAGCTCATCAGGGTAAAGCTCCGGGAAGCCGCCGCCGATGTAAAGGCCGTCAATATCCCCGGGCAGCCTGCCCGTAAATGAGTCTATGTAGATTAGCTCGGCCCCGGCTTCCCGCAGGGACTCAAGGTTCTCAGGATAGTAGAAGCTAAAGGCTTTATCGTAGAGGAGGGCGATTTTTACAGTGGGCTGGGATTGCCACGTCGCTGCGCTACTCGCAATGACAGCGTTGTAGGGGCGGGTTATTAAACCCGCCCGGTTGACGGGCGCAGCTGAAGCTACGCCCCTACATTTGTCTGGAGATGATCGGGCGATCTCGATCAACCGGTCAAGGTCAATGTGGCCCTCGACGACCTCGCAGGCACGGTCGATTATCTCGGCGGCGCCGTCCTGCTCGATGAATGGGATGATGCCGAGGTGCCGTTCCCGCAACGATAGCCCGGCGTCCCTGGGTATGCAGCCCAAAACAGGTATCCCACAGTGTTTTGCGATGGATTTAACCAGCTTGTCTTCGTGCCTCTTACCTGCGACGTTGTTCAGTATCACGCCGGCTATATTGGTATCAGGCTCGAACCGGACGTATCCATTTATCATGGCGGCTGCGCTGCGCGTCATGCGGGCCGAATTGATAACCAGTATCACCGGGACATTTAAAAGACGAGACAACCAGGCCGAGCTGCCTTTGCCATCAGGGTCGGAGCTGTCATACAGGCCCATGGCGGCTTCGATGACAGCTATATCCGCACCCGGGCACGACTGCTGGAACCCTTGTCTCAGGGTAGGCTCGTCGAACATGAAAGGGTCGAGGTTGCTGCAGCTTGTACCCGCCGCCGCGCCAAGCCAGGATGGATCTATATAGTCCGGTCCTTTCTTAAAGGGCTTTACCCTTAACCCCCTTTTCCTCAAAGCTGCGCACAGACCGATAGTGACGGTGGTCTTGCCCGAGCACCCCTGGGGCGCAGCAATCATTAACCGTGGTATTTGCATGCCTTTTCCAATATATCTATTCCTTTAGCTTGATATATGACGTGCCCAGGTAGATATACTCGATTTTATCTTCTTTTGCCAGCTCGGCGATGGCCTTGTCGACAAGAGTTTTATCTATCTCTATCGCCCGGGCGACATCCCGGTTCCTGGCCTTGCTAACCGTGCCCAGATATTTCAATACCTTCTCTTTAAGTTCCCCTGTTACGCCTTCAGTCATATTACTTGCTCCTCCTTCTACCACCTGAACTGAGTCGTGGTACGATACGTATCCACTGCGTGAGTGAAATCATCGATGTGATGCTCGGTGAACTCAATGCCGGTCAGCTTGAAGAAATTCTCCCAGCCGACGCGATCGATCCATTCGCCCATTCTTTCATCAGGTTGGGCGTTCTTAGCATAGACTTCCACTATGTTCTTAATGGCGCTGACTACCTCGGGCCAGCGCGGCGGGTTGTTGGGTAGATAGGGGATGGCCAGTCGTGAGAACTTGGGCGCACTGCGGGCATTGGACACCTTTCCGCCCACGTAAATGGCCACGCCGTCGCCCTCGCCATCGGCCAGGGGCATGGCCGGGCACACCGTGAAGCAGTTGCCGCAGTACATGCATTTCTCCTCGTTGACCACCAGCCCCTTGACGTTGGCGTCCGGGTGGCGCCGTATAGCGCCCGTGGGGCATGATGCCATGGTGGTGGGGATCTCGCAGACAGCGCCGACTTTAGTGTTATCCACCTTGGGAGGCCTGGTATGAATGCCGACGAGGGCTATATCGGAGCAGTGGACCGCGCCGCACATATTGATGCAGCAGGCAAGCGCCACCCTGATCTTGCCCGGCAGCTTCATGCTGGTGAAGTATTCGTATAGCTCATCCATGATGGCTTTAACCAGGCCGGAGGAATCGGTTGCCGCGCTGTGGCAGTGCGCCCATCCCTGCGTGTGCACGATATTGGAGATAGACTTGCCTGTGCCGCCCACCGGCAGACCGATCTTCTTGACTGCTTCGATGATGGGCTCTACGTTTTCCTTCTTCGGCGTCATAAATTCGATGTTGGACCTGCTGGTGAACCTGAGATGCCCGTCGCAGTATTTATCGGCTATGTCGCAGATGTCGCGGATGAAATCTATGCTCACCAGCCTGGGCGAGCCTGCTCTCACTGTCCAGACCTCATCGCCGGTCTCGGAAACATGCTTTAAAACGCCCGGCTTTAAAATCTCGTGGTACTTCCACTTCCCGTAGTTCTTCTTGATGACCTCGGGAAGCATTTCCTTGTAGCTTGGCGGTCCGATATCACTTTTTCCCATCATATATCTCCTTTAACGTATTTAGTCGAAGAATACGTATGGATTCGAGCGCGGCTTAAATACCATCTGGGGCAGCGGTTTGATGCCGACGGCGCGCAGGAAGGTCTTGAGCCCCATCCTCTCGATCAGCTCGGCGACCCTCTCGCGCGACCTGCCGTTCTCGTCCCACCATTCCCAGATCTTGCGCAGCAGGTCTTTTGCCTCGTCGTAGGGAGGCTCCATCTTCATGAAGGGCACCAGCACCCAGGAGAGGTAAGCGCCCTTGATGATGGGGGCCTTGCCGCCGATCATGATGGTGGCGCCGCGGTCGAGCCCGGGCCTCAGCGCCCTGGGCATCTTGTTGATGCAGTGCATGCACCTGACGCAGTCAGCCGGCTTGATAACAAGCTCTTTTTTCTTTTCGCCCCATGATAGGGCTCTGGTAGGGCATTTCTGTATAACAAGGCCATTGATGTCGAAGCCGTTCTTGACGTATTTACGCACCTCGTCCTGGTCGATGCGCAGTGTGTCGTGCCAGGTGCCGATTACGGTGAAATCAGCCCTGGCTATAGCAGCGACGCCATCGTTGGGACATCCCGAGATCTTGATCTTGAATTTATACGGCCACCTGGGGCGGTGTATTTCGTCCTGGAACTCATGAGTGAGATCGTTGCAGATGTCCAGGGTGTCGATGCAGGAGTACTCGCAGCGCGCAGGACCGACACAGCAGCTGGGTGTCCTTAAAGCCGATCCGGAACCACCGAGGTCGAAGCCGGACTCCGTCAGCTCATCGAAGCAGGGCTGCAGGCTCCTGGTGTCGGTGCCCAGCAGGATTATATCGCCCGTGGAGCCGTGGAAGTTGGTCAGGCCGCTGCCGTATTTCTCCCAGATATCGCATATTTTTCTTAACGACCCGGTGGTGTAGAACCAGCCGGCGGGCATGTTCACACGCATGGTGTGGAACATCTCTACAGCAGGGAATTTGTCGGGTACGTCTGAGTACCTGCCTATTACACCTGCGCCATAGCCCGTCACGCCCACGATGCCGCCGTGCTTCCAGTGTGTGACCTTATCCTTGAAGGAGAGCTCCTGGACTCCCAGGAGGTCCTTGGCGGCGGGCTTTTTCCTGGCCATGCGCTTGATCTCCTTGATGTAGCTGGGCCAGGGGCCTTTTTCTAGCTCGTTGATCAATGGTGTATCGTTGTCCGGCATGGGCAGCACCTCCCGATGGTTAATCAGACGTAATTATACCCGATAAATGATAGCACTACAGGCCGTTTCCAGGATAAGCCAAATATTATATAATCAGCGTAGACTGGTTAAATTATACATTATTTGTATAATCTGTAAACATTTAAATACGTTTCATTTTTTGCACATAAAGGAATTATAATAGGTGCTACCTGGATTTGTGGCTCGATGGAACATACCGAAACAACGACTCGAAACAACTTCAAAATGATATTATGATACAAATCGAAATCATCTCATTCGTGACCGCACTGGTCACACTCCAGCTTGCCCTCATTTTCTACATCTGGGGTTTCGTTTCAATTGCATTGGGTGAGAAGGCAGTTGCCGGTACAGCGCAGTCGCATTCAAAGAGCGTTACGCGTTTTGCATTTCCGGTTTTAATTGTGGCCTGGATTGCGCTCACAGTTTCGCTTGTCACGCGCTCCATTGTGACGGGATATGTGCCGTTTACCGATATGTATGAGTTCGCCGCATCGTTTAGCTGGGGTATTATAGCCGCCAGCCTGTTATTTCAATGGCGCTTGAGGGCTGAGATCATCGGTGCAGGTGGAGCGATTATGGCCCTCGCCCTGCTTGTATATGCCTTCATACTGCCTTCGCAGCATGCCCCGTTGGTTCCTGCTCTGCGGCACGGCTTGTTGCCCGCGCATGTTTCCTGTGCCATTATCGCCTACGGCATGTTCGCCCTGGGATTCGCGGCCGCAATCCTCTATCTTATCAGGCAAAAATATGCGGCATTCTTTTTGCCAGCTCTTGAAACTCTGGATAAGGCAGGTTACCTGGCGGTAATTATCGGGTTCCCCTTCATGACGCTGGTGATCATTCTGGGGTCCATCTGGGCAAATATCGCCTGGGGCAGCTACTGGAGCTGGGATCCCAAGGAGACGGCCAGCCTGGTCACCTGGCTTATCTATGCGGGATACCTGCTTACGAGGGTTTGGCTACGCTGGCGCAATACCAGGAGCGCCTGGCTATTGATTATTGGATTTATTGCAGTCCTGGTGACCTTTTTCGGCAATTATTTCTTCGGCGGACTGCATAGTTACGTTTAAACACTTTGTTGGCGAGGTGACCACTTGGAAAAGATAAGGCTGGGCAAAACGGATATGATGGTGTCACGGCTGGGCTTCGGCGGGATCCCGATCCAGAGACTCGCCGGGGATGAAGCTGTGGCTGTTGTAAAAAGATGCCTTGACCTGGGCGTAACATTCATCGATACCGCAAATGCCTACTCAACCAGCGAGGAGCGCATCGGAAAGGCGATCCTGGGGCGCAGGGAAGGGCTGATCCTGGCCACAAAGTCCTTACACAGGAACCGCGAGGGAATAGAGAAGCACCTTCAGAAGAGCCTCAAGCAGCTCGGGGTCGAATCGATAGACCTGTACCAGTTTCACGGTGTCAGCGATTTTAAATCTCTTGATATGGTGCTTGACCCCGATGGGCCCATGGCGGTATTACATGAGGCAAAGAAGGCCGGGCAAATCAAGCACATCGGCATCACTTCACACCAGATCGATGTAGCCAGGAAGGCGGTGGCCTCGGACCGCTTCGAAACCATCATGTTCCCATTTAATTTCGTCACCAGCGAAGCGGCCGATGAGCTTCTGCCGCTGTGCAGGGAGCATGACGTCGGCTTCATCGTCATGAAGGCGCTGGCCGGCGGGATGATAACCAGCGCTCAACTTGCCATCAAGTATCTTTTACAGTTCCCGGACGTTGTTATACTCGCCGGCATAGAAAAAGTGCATGAGATCGAAGAGATCGTGGCGTTATGGGACAGCCCTCAGGCACTGACCAGGGCGGAAAAGAAAGAGATGCTGCAGCTCAAGCGGCAGCTCGGCACCAGGTTTTGCCACCGCTGCGACTACTGCCAGCCCTGCAAGGAAGGGATAATGATATCGACTGTCATGACATATCCCAGCATGGAGGCACGCTTGCCTGCCGGACATTTATTCTCCGGTTTCTGGTCTGCAATAATGGAAAAGGCGGCCGCTTGCAGCCAGTGCGGCGAATGCGAGGAAAGATGCCCGTACCATCTTCCCATCAGTGATATGATCGCTGAGCATTATGACCGGTACGAAAAACAAAAGAGAAAGTATCAGGAATCGATGCCTTCAACATAACGAAATAATGTTATACTTGTTGCTGAAATCAACCGATACCTGAATTAACTGGAAGGAGGTCATAGTAGATGTGCTGCTTCGTTACCCTGTTCCTGCTTATTGGCCCGCGTGTTGCGCTGATATTTATGTGGTTGTTCAGCGACCTGGTGACCCGCGCCTTCCCTAATTTCCTGTTCCCATTGCTGGGGACCATCTTCCTGCCGTTTACTACTATCTTTTACGTCCTGGCTTATCAACCTGTGTGGGGTATCGACGGGTTTGGCTGGTTTTTCGTGATCCTGGGGTTTATTATCGATATCAGCAGTTATGGAGGTGGCTGGTGGGGCAACCGGGGCAGGCTCAGGGGGTAGTTGTAGGGCAAATCAAATAGCCACAATGTAGCTGTAAAATCCTTTAAATATGGCAACTCTATTACAGCATTTCTATTCAAATAAAAAATGAGGAGGACTGGATGGCTGATTATCCGTGGTTGAAAAATTACGATGAAGGTGTGCCCCGTACGCTTGAGCCCTACCCTGATATCACACTGCTTGACGTTATTGTGGATAATGCCAGGCAACGTCCTGACGCTGAGATGATATGGTTCAAAGGCAGTACCATATCCTACGCACAGTTCGCAAAGTATGTGGATACGCTGGCCAAGGCGCTGGCAGGCGCAGGCGTGAAAAAGGGAGACTGCGTCGCGCTGCTGATGCCGAATTGCCCTCAGATAATCATAAGCCAGTTCGCCGTCTGGAAGGCGGGCGGCATTGCAGTCCAGGTGAATCCCCTCTACAGCGACGAGGAATTGATATACACCTTGAAGAAATGTGGTGCAAAGATCGCGATCGTGCTGACGACGTTCTACAACCAGGTCAAGAAGGTCCAGCCGCAAACGAACCTGAAGACGGTAATAGCCACCTCGATCAAGGAATACCTGAGTCCCTTTATGCGCACCATGTTTACCTTGTTGATGGAGAAGAAGCAGGGCCACAGAATTGAACTGCAGCAGGGCGATCTCTGGCTGCAGGCCATTATGAAGAAATATGCAGGTGCGCCGCTTCCCGATGTCAAGGTCAGCCAGAAGGACACCGCCCTGATCCTCTTCAGCGGCGGCACGACCGGTGCGCCCAAGGGGGTGATGCACTCGCACGGCGGCATCGTGATGAACGCCATGCAGCTCCGCGCCTGGTGCTCGCCGATATTGAAGGGCTGGGTTGATAACGCCCTTTTGCTCATGCCGATTTTCCACGGCGCCGGCAACTGGGTACTGATTGCCACCATAGTGAATCCGCCTGTGCCTATTGTGCTCATTCCGAACCCGCGAGATATCAAAGATTTACTGGCAACCATAAATAAAACAAAGCCCAGCTTTTTCCCCGGCGTTGCCACACTTTTCATCGGGCTAATGAACCATCCCGATGTTAAGGCCGGGAAGGTGAATTTCAAACCCGTAAAGATGTGTATAGCGGCAGCAGCCCCGCTGCTGGCGGAAACCAAGAAAAGCTGGGAAGCGTTAACAGGGGGTAAGATTGTAGATGCATACGGGCTTACGGAGGCTGGTATTCTCTCCATGGGCCCGATGATAGGTCCATGGAAGGAGGGTGCCTCCGGTATGCCCACGGTCGATGTGGTTATGAAGGTTGTCGATATCGATACAGGTAAGACGGAGCTCAAGCTGGGGGAAGCGGGTGAAATCATCGTTAAGGCTCCCCATATGATGCAGGGTTATTGGGAGCAGCCTGATGCGACTGCCGAAATGCTGCGTGATGGATGGTTGTATACCGGGGATATAGGCCATATAGACGATGACGGCTATGTCTTTATCACATCGCGCAAGAAGGAACTGATAAAACCCAGCGGGCACCAGGTCTACCCGGGTGAAATAGAAGAAGTAATCATGCAGCACCCGGCAGTCCTGGAGGTCAGCGTGGCAGGCGTGCGGGATGCAATGCAGGGCGAGGCCGTTAAAGCCTGGATTGTGCTGAAGCCGGATAGCAAATGCACAGAGCAGGAGATACAGGCCTTCTGCAAGGAACGGCTGACGCCGTATAAGGTGCCGAAGCACGTCGAATTCAGGGAAGCTCTGCCCAAGACGATGGTCGGCAAGGTATTGCGCCGCGTTCTGCAGGAAGAGGAGCTGGCCCGGGAAAAGGAGAAGACGAAATAACAGTGATCGGTCAAGGCTAATAATTTACTATAACAAGCAGAAATCCCTTCAGCGCCGTAAGGTTTTGGAGTTTATCCCTGTATCTTAAATACACAGGATATTACTCTCTAGCTAATCCGAAATTTGAAACGTCCAATCATATCCTTATTGAAATTAGCAAACAACATTGAACAATTCAGGCTTCTGTGTCCTATGTATACTTTTACCAAAACTGTCCAGACATTTAGTTCGCGTTTCGGGTAGAATTCACCTATATTTCATTTGGTTATAGGTTATGA
>Ga0315289_10009190_pt1 | contig 14243 bp, 11 predicted proteins | sample YL17G11_40_MG_FD_203452 | JGI IMG/M metagenome (GOLD analysis project Ga0315289, IMG submission 203452) | Sediment microbial communities from Yellowstone Lake, YNP, Wyoming, USA - YL17G11_40 | ecosystem: Environmental > Aquatic > Freshwater > Lake > Sediment | place: USA: Wyoming | collected...
ACAACATCGGGCAATACATGGGCTACCTCAACGCGGACCTGGACTACTTCCCGACGACCAAGGCGCTGACGGAGGAGATGCGTCCGGTGCGGTATGGCCTGGGCGATTGGATCATGGACGCGGATCGTCAGCACGACGGGATTGCGATTCTACATTCGTTGGCGTCGGCGCTGGCGCCGCAGGGAATCGCGGGCATGTTCTCGGGGCAGTGCGAGAACGCCCACGGGGGCGCGCAACTGATCCTGGAGGATATCGGGCTTCAGTACAGTTACGTGACCGAGCGGCAGGTGATGGAGGGCGTGCTGGACTCGGGCCAATACCAGGTGCTGCTCCTGCCGCAGACGCTGGCGCTGAACCCGAAGGCGGCGGAGGCGATCATGGCCTTCGCGCGCAAGGGCGGCAAGGTGGTAGCGGACATGGTGCCGGGCAAGTACGACCATCACCTGGCGCCACTGGCGCAGCCCTCGCTGGCGTCGCTCTTCGGGGCGGGGGGGGCAGGAGTGCTGCTCAACTTGGACTTTACCATTTACGACCGGCCGCGCGGCGAGACCGTCAACGTCCGGGACCAGGAGGAAGGCGCGGCCATGCGGGCGGAGGTGGCGCGGGTGCTGTCGGAGGCGGGGGTGCGCTGTCCCGCGCAGATGGAGCGGCTGGACGGCGGCAAGCCGGTGCGCGTGGAGATGGTGCGGTGGCGGCAGGGCGAGGTGGAGTTGATTGGGCTGTTCCACTATCCGATTGGGTTCTATGACAATGCTCCGTACGCGGCGCCGGCGCGGGTGAGGCTGCGGTTTGACCAGCCCCGGTACTGGACCATGCTGGATTTGCGGCTGGCGACGCCCATGGGCCGGCAGCCGGAGCGTGAAGTGGAGGTTTCGGTAGAGGCTGGGAGGATGAAGTTCATCGTGACGAGTGCGCGGCCACTGGGCCGGGTGGAGGCGCAAGTCGGCGCGCGCGAGGGGCAGAGGCTGCCGATTACCTTGACGGCGACCAGCCCCGAGCCCCGGCCGGTGCACCTGGTGGCGCTAGACCAGAACGGGAAGGCGCTGCCGTGGTTCGACGAGGTTGTGGTGGTGCAGGGCGGCAAAGCGCGCGTGGAAGTGCCGCTGGCGGTGGACGGCGATCCGGCTCTCAAGACAATCCGGGTGACGGACTGGTTCGCCAACTGGACGCAGCATGTGCCGGTGGCGGTCAGGTAGGCCAGTGGCCGAGGAGGCCGGCTCCCCGCCTGCGGCGGGGCGGGCGGCATAAGATGCCGCCCCTACGCGGGCCCGGGGGGGCCCGCCCTTAGGCAGGGTCGCCCTGCCATGGGCGGGGCTCTTGCAGACGGGCGAGGCCCTCCTGAGGGGGGTAGACAGGCGCCTCGCCCCCGCGGAGAATCGCGACACGAATGTCGCTCCTAAAAGACATCGCGCCCCTCCTGAGGCGGGCAGGCAGGAATGGCGCTCCTAGAGTGCAGGGAGGGAGGAAGGAGTAGAGGATGGCGCGACGAGAGAGAGTCAGTCGGAGGAGGAAGTTGACGTTGGCCAATGTGGTGGGGAGGGCGGTGGAGTTAGGGGCGAAGGAGGCGAAGTTGATCTCGCCTCAGAGCGTGGTGACCGCGGAGTGGGTGCGGCTCAAGTGTCAGTACGGCTGCGGCGGCTATGGGAAGTGCCTGACGTGTCCGCCCTATTCGCCCACGCCGGAGCAAACCCGGAGGATGCTGGACGGCTACGGCACGGCGGTGTTGTTGCACTTCGACGAGCACTGGGGCCCGGTGCGCAAGGTAGTGGCGGCGTTGGAGCGCGAGTTGTTCCTCTCGGGGTACTACAAGGCGTTCGCGTTCGCCTGCGGCGGCTGCGAGTTGTGCGACGAGTGCAACATCGAGGGCAGCTGTGTGCATCCGCGGGAGGCGCGGCCGGCGATGGAAGCCTCGGGGATAGACGTCTACGCCACGGCGAGGAACAACGGGTATCCCATAGAGGTGGTCACCAGCCGCACGTGCGGGCAGAATTACTATGGGCTGGTGGTCATAGAGTAGGTAGTAGACGTAGTACTCACGCAACTTCTCGACACTTTGGGGGAGAGAAGAGCGCGTTGCGACACTGGTAGTAGGGGCGGCATCCTATGCCGCCCGCGTTACTTGAGTACTACAGGTAGACAGTAGGAAGGGGGCGCCGAAAGTAAACGGCGTACCGTCCCTCGGCAGCCTCGGGACAAGTGGACCGTAGGCGGGCCCGCGGGGGCGGGCCGGTGCAGTTCTCGGCGCCTCAAGGCGCTACCCCTCGTAGGGGCGACTCGGTGAGTCGCCCACTCTACGAGCCCCGCCTTTGCCGGCGCGACCCCAATCGCCGCCGTGAGGCCCTGCCCCCCCCTACCATCTGCCGTCTACCTGTCCCGAGGATGCCGAGGGACCGTCCACCTCCGCCCCGCCCCCCCCTATATGCTACCTACTCCCTACTACCTACTCCCCTCAGCCGCACCACCGGGATCCCCGCCTGCCCGGCAAAGTACTCCAACTCGGCGATGCAATGATCCGGAATCAACGAGAAGTGGTTGCTCCCCACTATCTCGTAGAACCGGTCCATGTCGAGCCCCACATCCACCACGCACACCGGCCACATGCTTCCCCATCGCAGCGGCTCGACCATTTCCTCCGTCACGTTGACCGAGTGCCCCTCCTCCGCCAGCAGCCGATACTCCCCGGCCACGCGCGTCAGTCGCGCGATGGTCACCTTGCTCTCCACGCCGTAGTAACCGACGGCCGCGCCCGAAGCGCCCTGACACTGCCCGCGAATCCGCACCCGCGGCAGCGCCTCCGCCGCCTTGCCGGAGTTGCGAGCGTAGTAAACCGAGTGCGCCCCACAGTTGCTGATGGAGAGCAGCCGCCGCCCCCCCGGCTGCTCCTCGATCTCACGGATATCCCCGAAGAGCGCCGGCGTCCCCGGCCGCAGCAGCGACAGCAGCACCGTGCTTATCAGACCCTTGATGTCGCCCTCGCACACCGCGTTCATGATCGGCTGCGCGCCCGCGTCGTCCTCCGGGAAAGGCAGAAACGCCGGCAGCAAACAGCCCGTCACCCCGTACTCCATGGACAACGCCGGCTGGCAGTGCACCGAAACGCCGATGATGTCCTCCGCCTCCAATTCCCTCAGCCGGTCGCGCGCCGCCAGATACAAGGCTATCTGCCTGCGCAGCGACTCCGGCGTGCACATCCGCTCGTCGTAGGAGATCGAGGCCCCATGCTGCTGGAGCCACTGCAGAAAGTGCTCGATCCTGCCCGGCTGGTCGGCGATGATGTTGTCCGCACGCCTTACCAGCAGGTACTCGCTCTCATTCAGGATGTCGCCGACCAGGAACGACTTCAACTTGGGAGTGTCGTCCTGCAGGTGGTCCATGCGCAGGCAGTAGGTGCCGCCCCAGAGCAGCAGGCTCCCGCGGCGCATCCGCTGCAGCGCGCCCACGCCCCGCACCCAGGCCTCCACCCGGCCGTAGTCGTCCCGCACGCGCGCGTGCCGCAGGGCCGCCTCGTTCGGCCCCACCTCCCACAACGCCGACCCCATCGCGCTCATCAGGCCCAGCCCGGTCGCGTACAGGTGGCTGTGCGCGAACAGCAGCGTGGGCACGTTCAGTGCGCGCACTAGATTCACCGCCAGCATGGGCTCCGTCCACCGCCAGCAGCCGATGATGAGGCAGTCCGCCCCCCCGGCGCGCACGGCGTTGATCGCCGCCCGCACCTCTTGCGGCCTGCGCAAGCCCACCGTGCCCTCCAGCCCCACGGCCGTGGCCACATCGAGCACCTGAAAACCCCGGCTGCTCAGGTGCGCGATTAGGTTGTTGTGTGATTCGCGGTTGTGCCGCTCCCTTTCCTCCGCCAACGCCACCGCCCGCGGGTCCGTGAACGATGCCACCGCAACCTTCACCGGCTCGAAAACCATGGCCATACTCCTCTCCTACCGTGCCCGCAAGAAACGACCCCGCCCCTCCTAGAGCAGCGCGCAGCCGATAAGAATCAGCAAAATGAACGGAGCGCCCGCGACCCCCATCGCCTGAGGCGAGCCCGGCGCCACCGTGGGCAGCGAGACGAAAGGCAGTATCTGCTTGTACTTCTCCACCGGCACCCGCCAGCCAACTAGGTTGCACGCCACCATCACGCCCACGCACCCTACGACGAGCAAGACGGAACCCAACACATGCCTTGCGCCCGGCCCGCGCGGCTCGCTTTCGCCTCGCAGCCGGTCGTAGGTAAGCCCAAGTTCCGTCATCGGCCGGATGAGCAGCACCAGCAGCAGCGGCGCCAGCACCAGGCTCATGACCGCATTGTTGATCACAATGAAGTTGCCTAAGTACACGAACGGCGGCCCAATCCCCAAGGTCTCAATGCCCCACCCAATGACCCCACCGCACGCCGCGCTCGCCAGCACCGTGCCCGCCGCCAGAAAACCATAGCCCGCGATCCAAGATGGCGTGCGTCCTCGCGACAGCAGCCGCCATACCTGAAACGGAATCAGCCCGTATAGAAAGTTGCCCACGAAGCCAAAGAGACTCCCGAGGCTGAGCGTCCCGAAGAGATCCCCGATCAGATTCCCGAACGCCGAGCCCCACGCCGCCGCCGGCCCAAACAGAATCGCCATCGCCACCGGCACCGCGTTCGCCGGCCGCAACTCCGTGTAGCCCGGGATCACCGGTATGAACTTGAACGGGATCAGCACCGCCGCATACGCCGCGGCGATGACCCCCACCAGCACCGTCTGCCTGGGGCTGCGCCATACCGCCAAGATCTCACGCACGCCAACATCCCCCCTGGGGCAACTGGACCACGAAGCGATAGGCTGGCCCTAAGAGCACAGGCCGCTCGTCGCTAAATCTTGGACAGCGCCTTCATCAGCGTCGCCATCTCGATCGCGGCGACCGCCGCCTCCGCGCCCCGGTTGGGCCGCTTGATCCCGGAGCGCTCCAAAGCCTGCTGCACGTCCTCCGTGGTGACCACACCGTAGATCACGGGAACGTTGGTCTCCATGCCGATCTGCGCGATGCCCCGCGCCGCCTGCGAGCCGATGAACTCGAAGTGCTGCGTCTCGCCGCGAATGAGCGCGCTCAAGCAGATCACCGCGTTGAACTTCCCGCTCTCGGCCAGCCGCTTCGCCGCCAGCGGCAACTCAAAGGCGCCGGGCACGCGCACGCACGTAATGTCGCTCTCCTTCGCCCCGTGCCTCACCAGCGCGTCCACGCACCCCTCCAACAGCCTCTCTGTAATCGCGTCATTGAAGCGGCTCACCACAATGCCAAACGACAGCCCCGCGGCAACCAGATTCCCTTCAATCTCTTTGGGCACTCTTGCGCCCCCCTTTACCGAATCAGTTGTCTAGCCCGCGCTCTTGCGCTTCTTGTTCTTGCCACTGTGCACCAGCCGCAGCACGTGGCCCATCTTTTCCTTCTTCGCCTCGAGATAGCGGCGGTTGAACTCGTTCGGCGGCACCTCCAAGGGCGCCATCGTCGCCGTCAGCCCATAGCCCTCCAGCCCCACCACCTTCTTCGGGTTATTCGTCAGCAGGCGGACCGAGGTGAGCCCGAGGTCAACCAGCACCTGCGCCCCGATCCCGTAGTCGCGCAGGTCCGCCGAGAACCCTAGCCGCTCGTTCGCCTCCACCGTGTCCAGGCCCTGATCTTGCAGTTGATAGGCCATGTGCTTGTTCAGGAAGCCGATGCCGCGCCCCTCGTGATGGTAGATGTACACCAGCACGCCCATTCCCTCTTGTTGGATCAAACGCATCGCCGCCGCCAGTTGCTGCCCGCAGTCGCAACGCAGCGAATGGAGCGCCTCCCCCGTCACGCAGCCCGAGTGCATCCGCACCAGCACGTTCTCCTTGCCGGCGACCTCGCCCAGCACCAGCGCCAGATACGCCTGCCCGTCCACCAGGCTCTCGTAGGAGATGCTGCGAAACTCGCCGTACTCAGTCGGCAGCATCGCCTCGGCTACCCGCCGCACCAGCCGTTCGCGCCGCCTGCGATACTCGATTAGGTCGCGCACCGTGAGAATCGGGAAGCGGCGCTTGCGCGCCAACTCCCGCAACTGCGGCGTGCGCGCCATCGTCCCGTCCTCAGCCATCACCTCGCAGATGACCGCCGCCGGATAGAGGTCCGCCAGCCTGGCCAGGTCCACTGAGGCCTCCGTGTGGCCGGCCCGCGTCAGCACGCCGCCCGCCTGCGCCCGCAGCGGAAAGATGTGACCCGGCTTCAGGAAGTCCTCCGGTTTGGAGCTCGGGTCCAGCACCGCATGGATGGTCGCGGCCCGGTCCTGAGCGGATATCCCCGTGGTCACCTTGCCGCGCGCGTCAATGGAAACGCCGAAGGCCGACTTGTAGTAGTCCGTCGGCTCCCGCACCATCTGCTCAATCTGTAGTTCGTCCAGCCGGCTGCCGGTCACCGCCAGGCAGACCAGCCCGCCCGCGTGCTTGACCAGAAAGTTGATGTGCTCCGGCCGGACCTTCTCCGCCGCGACCACCAAATCACCCTCGTTCTCGCGGCTCTCGTCGTCAACGATGACGATGAATCTGCCCGCCCGAAACGCCTTGACGACGCGCTCGATGGCCGCGGACACCCGGTCAGCCTTCGCTGCCTTCCTCTTTCCAGCCTCTGGCACCTTTCAGCAAAGCCTCCACGTACTTCGCCACAATATCATACTCCAGGTTGACCCGCACCCCGGCGCGTGCCTGCCCCAAAGTCGTGTGCTGCAGCGTGAACGGTATCAGCGCCACCGTCGCCTCGCTCCCCCGCACGCCGGCTACCGTCAGGCTCACCCCGTCCAGCGCCACGGATCCCTTCTCCACCACATAGCGCGCCCCTGCCCGCGGCACCTCGAAGGTCAGCACGGCCGTCTCGCCGGAGCGCCGCAGGGAAACCACGCGCGTCACGCAATCCACGTGCCCCTGCACCATGTGCCCGCCCAGGCGGCCGCCCGCTGCCAGCGCCCGCTCCAGGTTGACGCTCGCCCCCCGGCGCAGCCCGCCCAGACTCGTGCGCGCGAGCGTCTCCGCGCTCAGCGCAAAGGCCATCTCGTCGCCCTTGGTGCTCTCCGCCGTCAGGCAGGCCCCGTTCACCGCCACGCTCTCTCCCGCGGACATCTCGCCCGCCATCGGCGCCCGCAAGCGCAGCACCCCCCCGGTGCCGCGCCGCGATAGACTGACTACTTGGCCGACCTGCTCAACGATCCCGGTGAACATCGGGCCCAAGACTACCAGTCAGCAGCAAATCTTCGCCAACCTTGCGACACCGCAGTTCGGACACGCGCAGAGCGTCCTTCAGCCGGGCTATGCCCTCTCCGTCAGCAACGGTCGGGCTCGCAACGCCCCCGATCACCAGTGGCGCCACGAGCAGGTTCAACTCGCTCGCCAGCCCGTCCCGTAGCAGGCTCCAAGAGAGGTCGCCGCCGCCTTCGGCCAGCACCCAGAGAACCTCCGCCTTTGCCAGCCGCGTCATCAGGTCCCCCAGGTCCACCTGGCCGCGGCGGTCCCTGCGGCAGACCCACACTTCGACACCCGCCGCCTCCAGCCGCCCCACCCTGCCCGCCGGCCCGCGCTTGGTCGTGGCAACGATAACCTTGCCTTGCGCGACCGACTGGGCCAGCCGTGACCCCGCGGGCAACCGCGCCGTAGAGTCAACCACCACCCGCCACGGCTTCCCGGCGGACGGATGCGCCTTCTCCGGCAGCAGCAGCGGGTCGTCCTTCAGCGCCGTGCCCGACCCCACAACCACGGCATCCACCTGTCGTCGCAGCCGATGAACGTAGGCGCGCGCCGCCCCCCCCGTTATCCAGCGCGACTCACCGCCTGCCGTGGCTATCTTCCCGTCCAGGCTGGCCGCCAGTTTCAGCGTGACGAGGGGACGCCCGCTGCGGCGCCAGTGCAGATATGCCCGGTTCAAGTGCGCGGCCTCCTCGGCCAAGCCTCCTAGGCTGACCTCCAGGCCCGCCTGCCGTAGTATCTCCAGCCCCCGCCCGTTGACCAGCGGCGAGGGATCAACTATTGAGGCCACAACCCTGGCCACGCCCGCGTTCAGGATCGCGTCCGTGCACGGCGGCGTCTTGCCGTAGTGACAGCAGGGCTCTAGGTTGCAGTAAAGGGTAGCACCTCTGGCCCGGCGGCCCGCCGCGCCCAGGGCCACTACCTCCGCGTGGGCCGTCCCCGGCCCTTTGTGGTACCCCTCTCCCACAATGGCGCCGCTCTTCACGACCACGGCGCCGACGAGCGGATTCGGTGATGCCCTCCCCGCCCCTCGATTCGCCCACCTCAACGCCCGGCGGAGAAGCGCTTCCTCCGCCCCCTCCTGGCCCCGCTCAACTACGGCCATTGCCCGGGTCGCCCTTCGAGGCGTTCTCCCCAGCCCGTACCTCCCGCCGCTTGGCCGCTACCTGAGTCAGCGTCTCGTGGAGCGTGCGCTCCAGTTCCCTCTGCTTCTCCAGCCGCGCCTGCGCCACCCAGCGCAGATCAACCAGAGCCAAGGCCATAACCACCGTCAGGATGCCCAGGCAGGCCAGAAGAGCATAGGCCAGCGTCTTGCCCTCATGCAGCCTCGTCATGACCACGAAGAGCACCCCGGCCGCCACCAAGAGCACCGTGTAGACCGCCCGCAGCCAAGATTGCCTCCCGCTCATCTCGCTTTGGCTCCCTACCTCGGCGCCGTGGCCCGGCGCCTGCCTCCCTAAGACGGTCCGCCGGCCGTGGCAGGCGGCGCCGAGACCGCAGCCTCCGCCGAGGAGGGCACCTGCGCCGGGGAGCCAGGCCCCGGTCGCCGTAGATACTCCGCCGCCTCCTCGGGGACAGTCACGTTGATGTGGATGCCGGTTCCCATCTCAAACCCCGCCGCCACCGTGAGCCTGGGCATGATCTCCACCCGCCAGTGATACTCCTCGCTGCGCTCCAGGTCCGCCGGCGCCGTGTGCAAGGAGAAGTTATAGGGCGGGAAGTTCAGGCAGGCGTCCACCTTCAGCAGTGCCCCTTTGAGCACGCTGGCAAACTGCTCGATCTCGTCCCGCTGCATGTCCGCGAAGGAGGCCTGATGCCTCTTGGGGATGATGGAGAGTCCGAACGGGAAGCGCGCCGCGAACGGCACCACCACCACGAACTTCTGATTCTCCAGCACCACCCGCGCGCCGTCGTACAGTTCCTGCACCACTACGTCGCATAAAAGACAACGCTCGTGGAAATCCCGGTAGCGCCTCATCCCCTCCAGTTCCTGCTCGATTTCTATGGGCACGATCGGTGTCGCAATCAGCTGGGAGTGCGAGTGCACCAGCGAGGCCCCCGCCACCCGGCCGTGATTGCGGAAGATCATGATGTACTTGAAGCGATTGTCGCGGCGCAGATCCAGATACCGGTCCCGCCACGCCCACGCCACGTCCTGCAGCGCGGTCTCGTCCAAGTAGGCCAGGCTGCGATTGTGCAGCGGCGTCTCGACGATCACCTCGTGCGCCCCAATCCCGTTCATGGTGTCGTAGAGCCCCACCCCGGCGCGATTCAGCCCGCCCTCCACCGCCAGCGCCGGGAACCGATTGGGAACCGCCCGCACCCACCACCCCGAACTGTTGGCCTCCCCTTGCTTGCGGTAGCCAAGCACCTCCGGCGGCGTTTTCGCCTCATTACCAGGGCAGAAGGGGCACTCGGCGCTCCACTCGGGTAAGCCCGAAAGGTCCACGCGCTCGATGCCGCTGTAGTCGTTCGGGCGCTTCGCCCGCTCTGTTGATACAATCACCCATTCCTGCGTCAACGGATTCTTGCGAAACTGTGGCACTATCTCGTTCCTCCAGGAACTGCGCCCATCTGCTGTCTATACTTATCATTCCCCGATTGTCATCCCAACCTTGCATCCCCAACGCTCGCCGGGCGCCAGCACCAGCCGTTTGTGCGCCACCAAGGAGGAGCCCTCATAGAGCACCGCCGGCCCCTCCTCCGTCCGGCAGGCCGCCGACAGCGGGAAGTGCCAGAAGTCCATCACGGGCGAGAACTCAAGCCCTACTCCCAGCCCTACCCAGTCGTCCTGCACCCGCGCTTTGCGCACTGCCTTCGCCTCGACCCTCTCCTCTAGGGAGACCTCATGAGTCTCCCCGTCATCAACGATCAACCGCCGCTCCGGCAGATAGTGGCCCGTGAGCAGGAAGTTCCACTCCACCGCGAACCACAATCCCCTCTCCGCAGCCGACCGATTCTGAATCAGATAGAACGCCTCCAGCGCCCCCCCCCGAGCGTCGGCACGCAGCGTCTTCTCCACCGATATGGGCACGAACTCACCCCCGATCCAAACGTGGCCCTCCCGCCACAAGCGCACCTGCACCTCCCGCCCCCCCAGCAGTTGCTGCAGGTCGAAACTGTAGGGCTGGTCCACGAAGTCCCCTTGCTCGCCGTAAATGCAGTCCGCAAACCCCGGCAGCCCGACCTCCGGGTGCAGGAAGTGGTCCACGAAACACAACCGCGGGTACCACCCCTCCGTCGGTATCCCCCGCCCAAAGAGGTCTCCGGAATCACCGTGATAGGCCTCGCGCCGCCCGCGCAGAGCAGCCACCAGATTCAACGGGGGGTTGCGGCTGTCCAACTCGAATACCGCGCCGCCCTGATCAGGGTCCACATAGAAGTTGAACCGCGGCCCCTCCAGCAGCACCTCCTCCCCACCGTCGCAGTCCAGGTCCGTGACCTCCACACGCCACACGTCCCCGCGTTCGTACAGGCCGCGGTCAACGATAGCCTCCGCCTCCACCAAGCGCCGGTACACCGCCTGGCGCAGATGCGGCAGGTAGATGCCGCCGAAGACGCCGTGCCAGTACGGACAATTGGTCTGCGCCTTCCACAGCAGACGCTGCGCCCTCTCCAACTCCTCCCAACTCACGCGGCCGCTGCGCAACTCACCCACGCGGCGCGCCCGCTCTCCATACTCCGCCACCTTGCGGCTCACGCGCATCATCCGCTTGTGCATCAGGTTGCTTTCCTGGTAGCGCACCAGAAAGTTGCGGAAGTTCCCTCCGCTCCACTCCATCATCTCGCTGTAGGAGCAGGGCGGCAGGTACACCCGGCGCAGCGGATGCTCCTCCACCAGATACTGCCGCAGCGTCGTGGTACGGATGGTCGGCAACGCCGACGCCAGCGCGCTAAAGAAAGCGTCCAACCAGCCGTCTTCGTAGAGCAACTTGTGCGTGCCCGGCCAGGCCCCCAGTTTCTCGCCGTCGTCGGCCCACACCGCCAGCCGGCGCCCGTCTGCGCTGGCCTTAGAGCGCAGATAGTCAATCGCCACCTGCGGCGGCTGGAAGGGCACGCAGTGGCGCAGCGTCGAGTCAATGGGGAAGAGAACGACCCTTTCACCCTGGTGCTCCGTCACCACGCTGCCCAGACATTCCTCCTCCCCCAGCCCCGCCGCCGCGACGTTCTCGCCGTCCACCAGCGTGTACGCCATCCCCGCCTCCGCCAGCAACGCCGGCAGGTGAGGCTCCCACACTCGCTCCGGCAACCACATGCCCCGCGGCTGGTAGGAGAACATCTGCAACAGAAGCCGGTTCAGGTGCTCGATCTGCGCCAAGGCGTCCCTGCCCGAGATCAGACCCAGAATCGGCTCATAAGCCGCGCCACCCAGCAATTCAAGCCGTCCGCTGTCCACCAGCCCTCTGACCGACTCAATGAACTCCGGGTGCGCCTCCGCCAGCCACTCCAGCAGCGCCCCACTTATGTGGAGGCAGAACCTGAGGCTGCCCTGGCGCCGCATCGTCTCCAGCAGGGGCAGGTACGCTTGCTCGTAGACCTCCTCATTCGCCCAGGGGAGATTGTCCGGAGGCTGGTGACAGTGAACCACAAAGGCGAACCGAATACTCCCTTCCACGCTTACCGCCCCTCTGTCGCCGGAAAGGCAGCCCTAGCGTACCACGCGGGGTCAAGGCGCGCAAAGAGGCAATCCCGCTCCTCATACATGCCCAATTGGGCCCTCTCCGCGTCTGACACCGGCTGCCCCGCCAGCACCCGCTCCGCGCACCCAGCCAGCCACTGGAATGCCGCCAGGTGCTCGGCAAACCGGGCCTCCGCGTAGTCGCGGGCGCTCCAAGTCGTGATCAGGAACTGCCAGTCCGAAGACTCCAGCAGCACCAACTCCCGCAGGCACTGCTGCACCACCCGCTCCGCCTCCTCGTCGCCGGCCCGCAGCGCCCGGCACAGCGTCCTCGCCCTGACCTCGCACTCGTACACGTGCCGCCACGTCCACTCCGTCCATTCGTTTAGCCACACCCAGTGGAACCCGCCCTCTCCCCACGAGCCCTCCGGCAGTCCGAATAGCTGCACTGCTGGGACCGTCGCCAGGTACTCAGACCCCGTCGCCAGGCCTATGTCCTCGCTCGCGGCCATCTTGCGCACCACCGCGGCCAGCCACTCCGGGCCCTCGAACCACCAGTGCCCGAACAACTCCGCGTCGTAGGGGGCGCACACCACTCCCGGTTCGCCGGTCTCCTCCCAGTGCCCCAAGAGCAACTCGTGCGCCAGCCCCACGAAGTGGGCGGCGTTCTCCTCAATCCGGTCGCGTACCCGGTCCGGCTCGTACCACTCCTTCTCGCCCAAGTCCGCCTTGGAGGAGGTCACGCGCCAGTAGCGGTGCCCGCCGGGGAAGTGCTTCTTGTGGAACTCCAGATACCACCCGTCCCCCGGGTATCCGTGCTCGCGACTCCACACCTGCAGTCCCGTGCGCTGGTCCCGCGCAAAGAACGCCACCGGCCGCTTGCCCTCGCCGGAGGACTCGGCCAGGTACGCCTGGTACGGGCTGTTGCTCTCCACCTTCTCCCTAACCGGCTGCTGCGCCGCGAACACCCGCCACAGCCGCCCCAAGGCCTCGAAGCGCTCCCGATACACGCCCAGCGCCTCTCCGCCCTGCAGGAGCTGTGAATCCACAATGAAGTACTCCAGTCCGCTCTCGCTCAGGAACTCGTCCACGCCCTTGCGCAGCGAAGTCGAAAGGCCGGTGCCGCCCAGCGGCGGCGCCCAGCGGTAGCGCGGCCGATAGCCGCATTCGGGCAGCCAGAACCCCCGCGGGTCCCTGCCGAAATGGCGTCGGTAACTCTCTACCCCGAGCGCAACCTGCGCCTGCACGCATTCGTCCAGCCCCACCAGCGGCAGATAGGCGTGCGTCGCCGCTGAGGTGAGAATCTCTATGTGCCCCTCGTCCTGCAGGCGCCCAAATGCGCCTATCAGGTCCTCCCCCCAACGCTCGGCAAAATCTCTCTTGAGGTCGCCGTAGAACCCGACCCAGCGCTCCGCCAGGCCGGCCGCGCCAGGCTGTCCCTGCCCGCGAAAGTGCTGCTCGTCCGCCCGCGCGCTCTCCTGCTTGTGGTCCAGATAGCGGTGAAACTCCGCCACGAACTCGCGGCTGCGCAACTGCTCCACTAGAACGGGCGTCAGGCCCAGACACATCTTCGGGGACAACCCCTCCTCCACCAGCCCCGTCAAGGCGCGCAGCACCGGCAGATAACACTCCGCTGCCGCCTCGCACAGCCAGTCGGTCCCGTGCGGCCACGCGCCGTGCGAGACGACGTAGGGCAGATGCCCGTGAAGCGCCAAGCACAAGTACCCCTTCTTCGTCGGTGCGCTACTCAACCTTACCCATCTCCTCCAGTGCCTCTCCTCGACGAAAACAAGCGCTGATGAAGGCTGCGCTGGCCCACAGATGGGGCGCCGCCCAATACGGCGCCTGCGGGCCCCCACCGCCAAGTTCGGGGAATAGCCCCGTCTCCGTGCGACAGGCCAGCGCAGCGCCCAAGTAAGCCTCAGCAGAAACGAAGTGCGCCCGCGCGGCCTCCAGCGCGAAGCGCGCCTCGCCTGCCGCAAGCCGGTACAAAGCCCGCGCCATCCACAGCGTGTTCACCACGCCGGCCATTCCGCCCAGGTAACTGTCCCCATCATAGCGGAGCACCAGCGGCCCCACGCGCGTCAGCCGCACCAGCCGCTGCTCGACCTCGGCTATCACGCGCGCCGCTTGCCGCCTTTCTGCCACCACCTCGGTGCGCAACATGCCAAAGGGCTCCACCAAGCCCAGAATCGAGGAGTCGGCCCGTGGGTTAGGCGGCCCGTCCGCCGTGGCGCTCGCAAACCAGCGCCCTCGCCGCCGGAAACGCTCCGCCGCGCTCCGCTTCACCTGAGCCGCCGCGCGCTGCCACAAGGCAGCGTCGCTCTCTCCCCAAGCCTTGCCCAGCCGTGCGGCGCCGCTTAGCGCGGCGTAGATCGCCGCGCTGGTGTACGCGAATGTGCCGG
>Ga0315289_10009191_pt1 | contig 14241 bp, 14 predicted proteins | sample YL17G11_40_MG_FD_203452 | JGI IMG/M metagenome (GOLD analysis project Ga0315289, IMG submission 203452) | Sediment microbial communities from Yellowstone Lake, YNP, Wyoming, USA - YL17G11_40 | ecosystem: Environmental > Aquatic > Freshwater > Lake > Sediment | place: USA: Wyoming | collected...
TCACCATCCAATATCCGGAGGAGAAGGTGCCTCCAGCAAAACGTTGGAGAGGTATTCAATATTTTGAGAAAGATGAGCGGGGGAAAACCAAGTGTGTCGCCTGTGGCCTCTGTATGGCTGTCTGCCCTTCCCAGTGCATCTATATCGAGACGGCTGAGGATGAGGAGGGGAGACGGTATCCCCTTACCTACGAATTGGATGCCAGCCGATGCATCTTTTGTGGTTTTTGCGAGGAGGCCTGCCCGGTGAACGCGATCTTCATGGGAAAGAACTATGAATGGGTCGAGGGTGATCGGAAAGCCTTTCTCATGACCACAGAGAAACTTTTAGAAGAGAAGAAGTTTAACCCTTGAATAAAAAACGCATAGAGCATAGGGCATAGCGCAAAGCGTAAAATGATAAAGTTAAGTTTAGAGATTTTGGAAATTGGAATTTTGGATTTATTTGGAATTTGGATATTGGAATTTGGGATTTGATCTGCGATTATGTTTTGAAAAATATTTGAAGGGTTAAACGAGCAGAGAGAAGTAGGAGGAAAGGGATGGCTGAGAATATCGGAACGATATTTCAATGGTTGATCTTTTTAGGCGTAGCCTTTACCTCCATCATCGCCTCCTTACTGGTCATTACTCGAAAGAACCCTATTCACAGCGCCCTTTTCTTGGTGTTGACCTTCCTCTGCATGGCGGTGCTTTATCTCTTGCTCTATAGTCAATTCATCGCCATCATTCAGGTGGTCGTTTACGCAGGTGCGATCGTCATGTTGATTGTCTTCGTCATCATGCTTCTCGATCTGGAGGAGGAACTCCAATCAGGTCTCAAACTTCTCTATTCAAAGGTGATTGGCAGTGGACTCGCTGTTCTTTTTCTCTTCGGGATCATCTATTCGGTGGCAGCGAGGTCTTTGACTGGAAAGACAGGTACTTATACGCCGGAGAAGATGAACGCCAATGTGAAGGCTGTTGGCGAGGTGCTTTTTACTCAATATCTTTTACCTTTTGAGATTATTTCGGTCCTTCTCGTTGCGGCCATCATCGGGGCGGTCATCTTGAGCAAGAAAAGAACGTAGCTAAAGATCAATTACCAATGGTCAATGATCAGTGAGCAATGAGCAAAGACTAAAGACTAATGACTAAATGATTACTTAGTGAGGTCACTTATGATAATACCATCTGTTCCTCCCGTCTTATATCTGGTCTTGAGTGGAATTCTCTTTACGATTGGAGTGATCGGGGCGCTGACTCGGCGCAATGCTATCATCGTTTTCATGTGCATCGAGATGATGCTCAATGCCGTCAACCTCACCTTCATCACCGTATCTCGTTTTCTCCAGTCGATGGACGGGGTGCTCTTTGCCTTCTTTGTCATGGCCGTGGCAGCGGCTGAGGCAGCGGTTGGATTGGCGATCTTTGTGATGATCTATCGTTCGAGAGAGACGATCAATGTGGATGAGATCAATCTGCTCAAATGGTAAAGATAGTTCGGAGTATTTAGTTCGGAGTTCGGAGCTTTTCGTTTTGAAACTTCGAACTCATAACTCTGAACTCCGAACTCAAAAAAGGAGTAATAAATGTTCGATTTTGTCTGGTTGATTCCCTTGTTTCCGGCGATCGGATTTTTACTCAACGGATTCTTGGGCAAGCGTTTAGGAAAGGGCTTTGTCAGCTGGGTGGGTCCTTCAGCGATTGGACTCTCCTTCCTCACCGCCATCCTCATCTTTTTCGAACTCATCGGAAGGCCGCCAACGGAACGCCATTTTGAAAAAGTGATATTTGACTGGATCGTCTCAGGCTCTTTACAAACAGTGATCGGCTACCAGATCGATCCGCTCTCCATCCTGATGGCATTGGTGGTCAGCGGGGTCAGTTTCTTTATTCACATCTACTCTGTGGGATACATGCATGACGATCCGGGGTATCCCCGGTATTTCACCTACCTCAACCTCTTCGTCTTCATGATGCTCAACCTCATCCTGGCTAACAACTTCCTTTTGATGTTTGTGGGATGGGAGGGCGTCGGTCTCTGTTCCTATCTCTTGATCGGTTTCTGGTTTGAGAAGGATTCTGCTTCCAACGCAGGGAAGAAGGCTTTTGTCGTGAACCGGGTGGGTGACTTCGGGTTTATTTTAGGGATGTTTCTCCTCTTCACCAGTTTGGGAAAACATGGGATATGGACATTAGATTTTACAGAAGCCTTCGCCAATGCGAGCAAGCTCGATTCGGCCACTGTGACAGCCATCACCATTCTGCTCTTTATTGGTGCATGTGGAAAATCGGCACAAATCCCCCTTTATGTGTGGCTCCCCGATGCAATGGAAGGACCCACACCGGTCAGCTCCCTTATTCATGCGGCCACTATGGTGACTGCTGGGGTTTATATGGTCGCCCGATGCAATGTGCTCTACAGCATGGCACCCATCTCCATGGCCATTGTGGCCATCGTCGGTGTCGCCACTGCCATCTATACCGCTTCTATTGGATTCTGCCAGAACGATATCAAAAAAGTTTTAGCCTATTCGACGATTAGTCAGTTAGGGTACATGTTCTTAGGTGTGGGTGTGGGAGCTTACAGCGCAGGAATCTTTCACCTGATGACCCATGCCTTCTTCAAAGGACTCCTCTTTCTTGGAGCAGGGAGCGTCATGCATGCCCTGAGTGGCGAATTGGATATGAGGAAGATGGGAGGTCTCCGAAAGAAGATCCCCATCACCTTCTGGACGTTCTTCATTGCCACACTGGCGATTGCCGGTATTCCCGGCCTCTCTGGATTCTTCAGCAAGGATGAGATCCTCTGGCAGGCCTTTTCCAGCTCCCATGGCCATTTCTTGCTTTGGCTGGTGGCCGCCGTGGCTGCTGGGATGACCGCCTTCTATATGTTCAGGGCTTTGTTCATGACCTTCTGGGGTGAATGTCGGGCAGATGAACATGTGAAACACCATATCCATGAATCGCCAAAGATCATGACCGTCCCCCTGATGATCCTGGCTGTTCTCTCCCTCATAGGAGGTTATGTGGGCATCCCCCATGTTTTGGGGGGAGCCAATCATGTCCATGAGTTTCTTGCACCGGTATTGGGAGGAGGCGCCGAGCCCGGAAAGGCTTATGCCGGGATCACCCTCTTATCACAGGCCTGGGCGTCCAGTGGAGAGGGTGGAGGTCAATCCGCTGCCTTGGAGCTCTTGATGATGGCCGTCTCTGTTGTGATCGCATTCATCGGCATTGGGATCGCCTACCTCTTCTATGTGAAGAATCCAGCCCTCCCGAAACTTTTGGCCGAGAAGCAGAAGGGATTATATACCCTGATATTGAACAAGTATTATATCGACGAACTCTATGAGGTCCTCTTCATCAACTCCCTCAAACAATTGGGCATTGGCCTCTGGAGAGGGTTCGATGATTTCATCATCGATGGTACGGTCAATGGCATCGCCTATCTCATCGGTTGGATTTCCAGTGTGATGAGAAGGATGCAGACCGGCCTGGTTCAGAACTACGCCTTTTCAATGATCATCGGCGGAGTGATCCTTGCGGGATATTATATCGTGCGTGCCATCTTCTATTAGATAAACGAATAGAACGAATGAAACCGAATATCATTAAAATAAGGTCCAATTGTAATTCGTCAATTCGGTGTCATTCGAATCATTCGTTACAATAAAAAGGAGTCGGTTTCATGACTATCTTTGGTATTCCCATTCTATCGCTGTTGATCTTCTTTCCACTGGTGGGCGCTATCGTTCTCCTCTTCATCAACAAAGAGAATGCAAGAGCCCTCCGGGTGGTCACCCTGATCTTCACCCTGATCGAATTTTTCATCTCTCTGCCGCTCTTCTTTGTCTTCGATTCCACAACAGCGGCGATGCAATTCGTGGAAGACTGGTGGTGGGTCCAGTCCTACGGGATCAGTTATAAATTGGGCATCGATGGGATCAGTTTGCTTTTGGTCCTGTTGACCACCTTTTTGACCGTTCTCTGCATCTTGGCCTCATGGAAGGCGATTACCTTCAGGGTCAAGGAATATATGATTTCCTTCCTCTTCCTCGAGACAGGGATGGTGGGTGCGTTGGTGGCTCTCGATCTCATCCTTTTCTATGTCTTCTGGGAGGTGATGCTCATCCCGATGTACCTCCTCATCGGCATCTGGGGAGATCCCAAGAGGCGGATCTATGCAGCGATCAAGTTCTTCCTCTTTACCATGGCTGGAAGCGTGCTCATGCTCGTTGCTATCTTGATCCTCTATTTCCTCAATCAGAGGGCAACCGGCATATCCACCTTTGACGTGCTCGAACTCTATAAGTTGGGATTACCCGTTGGGACGCAGTACTGGCTCTTTGGAGCCTTTGCCCTGGCCTTTGCCATCAAGGTGCCAATGTTCCCTTTCCATACCTGGTTGCCCGATGCCCATACCGAGGCCCCGACCGCAGGGAGTGTGATTCTGGCCGGTGTCTTGTTGAAGATGGGAACCTATGGATTTATCCGGTTCGCCATACCTCTCTTTCCGAAAGCAGCCTTTGACCTTTTACCCATCGTCTGTGCCCTGGCGATCATCGGGATCATTTACGGAGCCTTGGTCTCCATGATGCAGGCGGATTTAAAAAGACTGGTGGCCTTCTCGAGCGTAAGCCACCTCGGATATGTGATGCTCGGGATGTTCGCCTTCAATATGCAGGGGATCGAAGGTTCGATCTATCAGATGCTCAACCACGGGATCAGCACGGGTTCCCTCTTCTTGATTGTCGGGATGATCTATGAGCGGCGGCATACACGGATGATCGCTGACTTTGGAGGGCTCTCGAAGGTGATGCCCATCTATGCTGTCTTCTTTATGATCGTCACTCTCTCCTCTATCGGGTTACCTGGAACAAATGGGTTTGTAGGAGAATTTCTGATCCTCCTGGGAGCCTTTCAATCGAATGTCGTCTATGGAGTATTAGCTGCCGCAGGAGTCATTCTGGGTGCAGCCTATATGCTGTGGATGTTTCAACGGGTGATGTTTGGAAAGATCACCAACCCCGAAAATGAAAAACTTCAGGACCTCAGTGCACGGGAGATCACGATCCTCGTCCCGATGGTGATCATGATCTTCCTCATGGGGATCTACCCTAAACTCTTCTTCAGCAAGATGGACGTTACCGTGGAGAAGTTTTTAAAGGATTTCAAGGGGAGGGTTGAGATGAAGGTGGACCTTCCCACACCGAAATTGTTGGCAGAAATAAAAGTAAAGATAGGGAGATGAGGAGATGGGGAGATGCGGGGAAATAGAGATATGTAAAACTTCCCCCTATCACCCAATCACCCTTTCACCCCATCTATTTTATGGATATAATCTGGAGGATTTTTGATGAAGATACCAGAGATTGATCTTTTTCTTATTGCACCAGAGATCGTCATCACCATCTTCGGGTTTTTGGTGCTTCTGGTCGATGTATTTTTACCAAAGAAAGAGAACAAGGATTATCTCGGAGTGATCAGTCTTATCGGGATCTTCATCGCCTTTCTGTATACGCTGCCTCAAATAGGATCTGTGAAATCTGGATTTGGGGGGATGTTCATATCGGATGGATTCGCCCTCTTCTTTAAAGTCACTTTCCTCATCATTGCCTTTTTAACAGTCTTGATCTCAATTGGATACACCAAAAGGGAGGGGATGGCATTTGGGGAATATTATGCCCTGGTCCTTTTTGCGACCCTCGGGATGATGCTGATGGCAGCAGGATCTCATCTGATCATCATCTTCCTCGGATTGGAAATGATGTCCATCTCCATTTACATTTTAGCTGGAATGATGCGTGAGGATCGGAGGTCCGTGGAAGCGGCACTCAAATATTTTCTTTTGGGCGCTTTTGCCACAGGATTTCTCCTCTATGGCATTGCCCTCATCTATGGCGCCACAGGATCCCTTTATCTTAAGGACATCGCTTCCTACATTGTCTCCAAAAATCTCTTGAGAAGCCCAATGCTTCTAATGAGCCTCGTCTTCCTCACCATTGGTTTTGGCTTTAAGATTGCTTCTGTCCCTTTCCATATGTGGACCCCAGATGTTTACGAAGGTGCTCCTACTTCGATTACCGCCTTCATGGCCACAGGTGTGAAGGCTGCGGGTTTCTCGGCGTTGGTCAGAGTCTTTTTCTCTGCCCTGCCAGGCTTCCGTTCAGATTGGACCTCGATCATGTGGCTTATCGCAGTGGCGACCATGACAGTGGGAAACATTGTCGCCATCTCCCAGACCAATATCAAAAGGATGCTGGCCTACTCGAGCATTGCCCATGCTGGATATATTTTAGTTGCTTTTGTCGCTGGAAACGATTTGGGGACTTCGGGAATCCTTTTCTACCTCATGGCTTATGCTTTTATGAACCTTGGTGCTTTTGCTGTTGTCATCCTCCTCGGAAAGAAAGGAGAAGAGAATACCCTGATCAGTGATTATGCAGGGATTGGATTCAAATACCCTCTGCTCGCAGCCGCAATGACGATCTTTCTCCTCTCCATGGCAGGCATCCCCCCACTGAGTGGATTCATGGCCAAATTCTATGTCTTCAGTGCAGCCGTGAAGTCAAAATTTTACTGGTTGGCCATCCTGGGTGTTCTCAACAGTGCGGTCTCCGTCTATTACTATCTTCGGGTCACCGTGGTCATGTATTTTAAGGAGTCTGAACGAGAGATTACCGGTCTCCAATTCTCACCTGCTTCCGTCATTGCTTTGATTTTGGCCGTCATTGGAACCTTATATATGGGAATCTTCCCAGCCAATGTGCTTTCCTTTGCCCAGCGATCGATCGCAGGGCTGATGTAAGAGATGGAAAAGGTTAAAGGCACCCATTTTAATCCTCAATTGACTTCTCAAAGAATATTCGATACACTCTAAGCAAAACCAGGGCCACCTTTTTGCAAACTTAAAAACCTGATGAATATTTATAGCAAAGGAGGGATATTATGGTGCAACAAGAGCGCAGATCTGGAAAGAATCGGAGGACAGGTGTGGACCGCAGGAAATTTAGCGATCCGAATTACAAAGGTCTTGGACGCAGATGCGGACAAGACAGGAGATCCGGAAAAGACAGAAGGAAATCAATTTGATGGAATAATGGATTCGGCTCTTGGTTCCTTAGCTCCATAATCAATCGCCGGATTGATGTAGTTCACTGTCTTCCCTATCTTTCCCATCCATAGGATGTAACATCTGCATTCATTGCTGACGTATATTCCAAATTTATTCCCTATCTGCAATTGTCTTAACATACACATTTTTTTCAACATAATGTTTCATGACAGGTGCGTCACCCTCGAACCATGAAAATTAGTAATCCCCCCTCTCCCCCCCTTTAGCAAAGGGGGGTTGGGGGGATTTGGAAAGTTATTTTGTAAGCAATATGTATAAAAAACTGGAGCTAAACATGAAACGTACAAGCATTGTTATTGACGAGAAGCTAATAATGGCTGGATTAAAGGCAACAGGGATTAAAACCCGAAGAGCATTGGTTGATTATGCCCTCCGCGACCTTCTTCGCCGCGAATCTCAAAAAAGGATATTGGAGTTAAAAGGAAGAGTTCATTGGGAGGGAGATTTGTCCGATGAATTGGAGCGGAAACACCGCGAAGGCTATAAGCGCAAACCTGTCAAACGGGGAGAGTTCAGCGATTGGGAGGCAGAACAAGACTGGGTAGAACCATGAGAAGGGAGGAGTCCTTCAGTATAGGTTCTCAAAACCCGCCTGCTCTTTGTTCTCGGCTTTCAGTCTTTCAAATCTCCCCTCTCGATCTGCATCACCCCGCCATTTTTATTCATGTTTGACTTCTTCGAACAAATTCAATAAACTCTAAACAAAACTAAGGCCATTATTTCTTCTTACACAATCCCTCGCCCCACTGGGGAGAGGGGAGGGTGAGGGGATGCTTTCGTGGAGTCCGATAGAAAGAGGCAAGTGAACAAAGATTCCTCTTTTACTGTCCATGATCTTCCAAAACCAGAAAGGCCTCGTGAGAGACTTCAAAAATTTGGTGCTGAAGCTCTCTCTGCTCAAGAGCTTTTGGCTCTGGTCATTGGGCGTGGTATTCCAAAGAAATCTGTAATGAATATTGCCCAGGAATTATTGTCAAAGTTTGGTAATGTCAAGGCAATAGGCCAGGCAACCATTGAGGAGCTCTGTCAAATAAAGGGGATCGGTCTTGCCAAAGCAGCCCAGATTAAAGCATGTTTTGAGCTTGGTAGGAGAGAAGAATTAGAACCGGAGCTGAAAAATTTTGATATTAAAGGCCCTGAAGCGGTTGTAAAAGCCCTTCGTGCAAGCATAAAAGACAAAGCTAAAGAACATTTTAAACTCATTCTTCTGAACCCTCGGAATAAGATCATCGGTATATCTACAATCTCAATTGGTACACTCAATGCAAGCTTAGTTCATCCGAGAGAAGTATTTAAAGATGCAATTACGCACAGCGCTGCATCGGTCGTTTTAGCCCATAATCATCCTTCCGGTGACCCCGAACCCTCCGAGGATGATATAGAAATCACCAAAAAGTTGGTAGAATCAGGAAAAATTCTGGGCATCGAAGTAATCGACCACATCATCATCGGTAAAAATGATTATTACAGTTTTAAAGCCAAAGGATGCTTTTAAAGGAAAGCATCAATATTGACTTAAATCTCTGTTTCATTTATCTTGTTACCATGTTTGAGAAACTAAACATTGTGGAAACATTTAACCAATCTGAGCATATAGTCGTTTATCCCGGTGACTGCATTGATCTCCTCAAAACTATCCCAGACGAATCGTTACAACTTGTTGTTACATCGCCGCCCTACAACTTAGGGAAAGAATATGAGAAAAGATTAAAGTTAGAAACATATCTTGAGCAGCAAGCAGCGGTCATTCGTGAATGCGTGAGATGCCTCTCTCCGCACGGAAGTATTTGCTGGCAGGTTGGAAATTATGTTAACAATGGTGCCATAATTCCACTCGATACGGTACTTTATCCTATTTTTACAGATATCGGCCTGAAAATGAGAAACAGGATAATCTGGCACTTTGAACATGGGTTACATTGTACCCGACGCCTTTCTGGTAGATATGAAACAATTATTTGGTTCACAAAGTCTGATGATTATATTTTCAATCTGGATCCAGTTAGAGTGCCGCAGAAATACCCTGGCAAGAAACATTTTAAGGGACCCAAAGCTGGAAAATACTCTTGCAATCCTTTAGGGAAAAACCCTGGTGATTTGTGGCTTATCCCTAATGTCAAAAGCAATCACGTCGAGAAAACAGAGCACCCGTGTCAATTTCCTGTAGAATTGATTGAACGATTAGTGCTTTCTATGACTAATGAAGACCACTGGGTCCTAGATCCATTTCTCGGAACAGGAACCGCAATTGTCGCGGCGATCCGTCACAAGCGTCGAGGAGCAGGTGCTGAGACGGTCATGAAATATGTTCATTTGGCACGCCAACGCATTAAGCAGGAATTGGCAGGAACTTTGCGAACCCGCCCCATGAACAAACCTGTCTATGACCCTGCTGAGGCTGGAAACACCCTTACGATTGCACCTTGGACAAGTAATCAAAAAAGTAAACAAATGACTCTGCTCGAAAAACCTAAAAGAAAGCAAAGGTATGTTGCCCGATGAAAATAATTGAAACATACTCTCATCTAAATGGTCGTGAATTTTTACTCGTGCATAAACCAAACTTATGGCGAGAAATTAAATCGGTTATCGCAAATGTGGATGCCGAAAAATGCAAAACCAAAGTATCAAAAGAAAAGACCATGAAGGGAAAATTGCTTTACAGCCCTATCGAGATGAACACCAATTTTAAGCAACTCTTACGCGAAAAAGAATGGAAAGAAAGCCGAGTAAGCTATTGGGTTACGAAAAGTGAAAAACTGATTAGGAAGACGCTTAACATGTCTCCCGAGGAACAGAAAAAGGAGATCGGAGCGGCAGGCGAAGTACCAATTTTCAGCTACAATCAAACGGACTTCGTCAAGGATCGGGTTGCCATAGAGGTCCAATTTGGCAAGTACTCCTTTGTGGCTTACGATCTTTTTGTGAAACATCTAGCTTTCTACGTTGGCGACCAAATTGACGTGGGTGTTGAAATACTCCCTATGAAGTCCCTCCAATCTCAAATGAGCTCCGGCGTAGCATATTATGAGGGTGAATTTTACAATGTTGTCAGGCAAGGTCGCGGAGTTCCAGCGGTTCCTTTGATTATCATTGGAATCGCCCCTTGAGACTCAAGGAAGTTATTGAAGCTGAATACTTAGCACTTTGTATTAACTCCATGATAGGGTAAATGCAAATTGAACTGGATGCCGGCGGATCAGTTATTGCTCATTGGAAACCAGAACAAATTAAAAAATTACAAGTTCCAATTCTTTCCAAATCCACTCAGGGGAAAATCGCTGATTTAGTCCTACAATCTCATCAAGCACGCAAAAAAACAAAAGAACTTTTAGAGAAAGCCAAAAGAGAAGTGGAAGAAATTATTGAGAAAAATTAATAGAAGATGAGAACAAAAAGCGAATTCTTCAAGGCCAAAAGACCTTGGTCCAAAATAAAAGACCAAGTTATTGGAAGCTATCTTGTTGGAATTCGTCAAAAGATTTATTATAAGAACTATTCATCAATTACTGGACTTGAGAAAAGATTGGTTGAGCGTGTTAATGATGGTTCAATCATTACACGATTCGATAAGACACCCAAACCTAAGAACTCTTCAGATGTGGTATGTCCTCACTTCCTTGAGCTTAAGTGGGCTTATGGGTGTCCATTTGATTGCAGTTGGTGTTATTTAAAGGGAACATTCAGGTTTAGACCCAACGGTAAGGATCCCGTCATTAAAGATTATGAAAAAATAGAATTACATACGAAAGCCTTTTTGGAAGAGGTTAAAACACCTGAAATATTGAATACTGGTGAAATCGCTGATTCATTAATGCATGAAAACTCTGGTGAACCTTTTTCTAAATTCATTATTCCTATATTTGAAACTCAGAAACTCCATAAAGTCTTGTTTTTAACCAAATCTTCAGATGTCAAAAACCTTTTAGAAATTGAACCCCATAATCAAGCAATAATCAGCTTTAGTTTCAACGCAATTCCGGTTGCTAGAAAATGGGAGAAGGCGCCGCCTATTTTGAAACGAATAGAGGCAGCTAAAAAAGTTTACAAGGCAGGGTATGAAGTCCGAGTCAGAATAGACCCAATGGTTCCGATAGACAATTGGAAGGAATCTTATTTGCAATTAGTAGACTTGATATTTGAAAATCTCGGTCCAGAAAGGATTACCTTAGGTTCTTTGAGGGGGCTCCAAAGCACTATAAATGGGTGTTCTGATAAAAGTTGGGTCAAGTATTTAAAAGAATCTTCCAATTGGGGGAAAAAGATTGATTTTCAGACACGATTCACCATGTATTCTGAAGTCATTGAGTATTTAAAATCAAAGTACAATTATGAAAAGGTTGCTCTGTGTAAAGAGACAATAGGAATGTGGAAAAGCCTAAAAATGAATTACAAACAGATACGATGTAATTGCATTTTTTAATCAATGTTCCAATGAAGAATAAAATGATGGGACCGGTAAATTACAATAACCTGCTTGACAGGATTGCTAATATCCTGGTTGAGGCAAGAACCAAGGTCGTTAGAGAAATTAATAAGGCTCAAGTATTGGCATACTGGGAAATTGGGAAGGAGATTGTTGAGTTTGAACAAAAAGGAAAGGCCAGAGGGGAATACGGTGAGCATTTAATAGAAAGATTATCGAAAGATATGACTCCCAGATTTGGGAGAGGGGTATCCCCAACGAATTTAAAGATGATGAGGCTTTTCTATCAAGCTTTTCCAATTCGTCAGACACTGTCTGACGAATCTGTCCAAGGACAAAAATTTCAGACACCATCTGAAAAATCAGAGATAGTGTCTCGTAAATCTTCAATTCAACAGACAGCGTCTGGCAAATTTCAAATAAGTCGGACGCTGTCTGACGAATTTGAGCCAATGCTCTCCTGGTCGCATTATTGTGAATTATTAAAGGTAGATGAACCTCTGGCCCGTTCTTTTTATGAACTGGAAGCGGTTCAAAATAATTGGTCTGTTAGGGAACTGAAAAGGCAGATCAACTCGATGCTTTTTGAGCGATTAGCTCTAAGCAAAGATACTAAGGCTGTAATAAAAATGGCGAAGAGAGGCCAGATTATAGAAAAACCGGAAGATGCAATAAAAGATCCATATATTTTGGAGTTCCTCAATTTAAAAGAAGAGGCATCCTATACTGAAAACCAATTAGAGGAGGCACTGACAGATAAGCTCCAATATTTCTTATTAGAACTTGGTAAAGGTTTTAGTTTTGTCGCTCGTCAAAAAAGGATTACCATAGCTAACCGTCATTATTTTATTGACCTGGTTTTTTATAACCGGCTTCTCAAATGTTTTGTATTGATTGACTTAAAAACTGGTGAACTTGACCACGCCGACATAGGACAAATGAATTTTTATCTGAACTATTTCAAGGAAAATGAAAAGATAGGGGACGAGAATGATCCGATAGGAATTATCCTCTGCGCTAAAAAAGATGACATTTTCGCAAAGTATGTTTTGGGTGGATTAAGCAATAAACTTTTTGCTTCCAAATATAAACTGGCTTTACCTTCGGAGAAGGAATTAAGACTTAAACTTAAATCAATACCAAGAATGTTGGAAGATAAGCATTGACTAATCCAGAAGACCTTCAAACCCAACTCCAAAAAGCATTAGCAGAATGTGCCTCCTTAAGGGAGGAAAATGAACGACTGAAGAAATTACTCGGTTTATATTACAAAGACGTCGCTCCACCACCCGAGCCTAATATTTCAGAACCACTAATTCCCTATACCACAACTGCTCCTCTAATTACTAATAACCTTTCTATAGAAGAGCAAGTTACTCTTTTCCGATCTTTGTTCCGTGGACGAGAAGACGTCTATCCCATCAGATGGGAGGGGAAATATGGAAGTTCTGGGTATTCTCCTGTGTGTGCAAACGAATGGAAACGTCCCTTATGTGGTAAACCTAAGACGAAATGTGCGGATTGTGAAAACCGAAATCTCATGCCAGTAACGGATGAAGTAATCCGGGACCATCTAATCGGGAAACATACCATTGGAGTCTACCCACTTTTATTGGATGAAATATGTTGGTTTCTTGCCATAGATTTCGATAAGAAAACTTGGCAGGAGGATGTGATCACTTTTCTTAAGGTCTGTCGAGAAATGGGTGTGCCTGCCGTGCTTGAGCGTTCTCGATCAGGGCATGGTGGTCATGTATGGATATTCTTTGATCGTTCAATTCAGGCTTCAATGGCCCGGAAGTTTGGCTGTGCCATCCTGACACGTGCCATGGAGCGGAGACATCAAATTGGTTTGGATTCCTATGACCGATTTTTTCCTAGTCAAGATACGCTACCTAAGGGTGGGTTTGGGAATCTCATTGCCCTTCCTTTGCAATTTGCTCCAAAAAAGATGGGTAATAGCGTTTTTGTGAACGAAGGCTTCGAAGCCTATGCCGACCAGTGGCTATTCCTTTCCACAATCAAGAGAATCAAGTGGGACGAAGTAGAAGCTATCGTCCGGGAGGCATCGAGAAATGGAACCATCATTAACGTCCGCATAAGTCTTACTGATGGAGAATCCTCTGAAGACCCTTGGACTTTACCGCCGTCAAAGAAAAGATTTGAAAAACCCATTCAAGGGCCGCTGCCCCGAACTGTTCAGTTGGTCCAAAGCAACCTGGTCTATATAGAAAAAAAGGGGTTGCCCCCGGCCATGCTAAACCGATTAATTCGTTTAGCTGCTTTCCAGAACCCCGATTTCTACAGGGCTCAGGCCATGCGACTGTCAACATTCGGCAAACCGCGAGTCATTGGTTGTGCTGATGATTTCGCAGACCATATCGGTCTTCCCAGAGGCTGTCTCGATGATGCATTGGCTATGTTTAAAGCCCACAACATCAATACAGAAATCGGCAACAAATGTTTTGAGGGAGCCTCGATAGACGTAACTTTCCATGGAGAACTCCGTCCTTTGCAGCAAGAAGCAGGCGAGAAATTGTTAGCTTTTGACAATGGAATTTTGTCTGCCCCCACCGCATTTGGTAAGACGGTAATAGCGGCATGGCTTATTGCTCAAAGAAAAGTGAATACCCTCGTATTAGTGCACCGCAGACAACTTATGGATCAATGGAGAGAACGGTTAGCACTGTTTTTTG
>Ga0315289_10009192_pt1 | contig 14241 bp, 13 predicted proteins | sample YL17G11_40_MG_FD_203452 | JGI IMG/M metagenome (GOLD analysis project Ga0315289, IMG submission 203452) | Sediment microbial communities from Yellowstone Lake, YNP, Wyoming, USA - YL17G11_40 | ecosystem: Environmental > Aquatic > Freshwater > Lake > Sediment | place: USA: Wyoming | collected...
CAAACCCGAGCGCAACCTGCCGGGGGCGGCGCGCGACGCTCGCTGCAAATGAGGGCGCTCGCTGCGCGCCGCTGAGCGCGGCCAGGGAGAACAAACAACGGAACCTTGCGGGAGGCCTTGACAGCCCCGTCTTATAGAGGCTAGGACGGCTTCACCGCATCCAGGCCCAGGTGATAGCCAGTGGACTTGGGGTTCTTGCCGGTGACCCTGAATATGATGTCCGCGTCACCTATGGGCCTGGGAAACTTGATCAAGAGCGGGTCCGCACGCGTAACTGCCTCGGCATAGGCATCAACCGAGTCAACGATTACCTGGTCGCCGTAGAGAACGCTGAAGACGCCGTAGTCGGGCCCCTTGGTGTATAGCACCGCCATGGAGGTGATCCCGGGGATCCCGCCGGAGGGGATGCGCAGCTCGGCGCCGGGTGCGGGCGGGTCGAAGAGCAGTTGCTCGCCTCGGCTCCACCGCGCGCCCGGGTATTTCGCCATCGGCTCGACCTTGAGCGTCTCCGCGGGGGCGCCGACGACCTTCATGGCACCGACGTACTGCTCGACGTCGGCGGCGTCGGGCTCGATGTAAACGTTTTTCTGCTCCTCGATGAGACGGTCGGGTATCGGCGGCAGCGGCGGAAATGGCGCGTGCGGCTCCTTCTGATACCAGTACGCGACACTGGCGATGTAATCGGGCCGCACCAGGAATCCTTGGTGCTGCCCCGACTCATCGGTGCCTTCGCCCCGGTGCTCGATGTCCACGCGAATTGACTTCGTGAAGGGCACCGGGTCCTCGATGTGATAGCGGTAGCAGTTGGTGATAGCGCCGACGTTGAAGAAGCCATTCAGGGGAACGCCGTTGTACAGGTTGGCGTAGGAGGCGTTGGGGAAGCCCCACGCGCCGCCGAAGTAGTCCTCACTGCCGGTGCCCCAGATGGTGGGCTTGGCGGCGCCGTCAATGTAGAACTTGTCATCGCCCTCGCCCCACCAGCCGGGCCATACCAGTTGGATGGTGTAATTGCAGCCCACGTAAACGCCGCGGCCCTGCGCCTCGAGAATAGTGTAGTCCTTGTTGGGATCGGGCGGCCGGCCCTGGCGATACTGCGCGTGGAAGTAACCGACTTTGCGGAAATCCACGGCGCCTGCTTTGTACTTTATGTAGTCCACGTAGAAGTAGATGCCGAGGCCATCGTCGCAGCCATTGGTGAGGGTGATGCGAGCGCGTTTCGCGAAGGGCATGCGCCAGTAGCAGTTGAGGCCGCCGGTATCACCGATCTGGATGGGCGCGCAAGCGTAGCGGTAGTATTGCCCGTGGCCAAGACCGAAGAAATCACCGATGGGAACCTCCACGCTCGGTTCCTTCTCGTTATCCCAGTAGATGCGAATGACGATCTTGCGGTAAAAGCCCGGCTCGCGCGAGCCGATGGTAAACCACAGGTGGGTGATGGCGCCGGGGCCTTCGAGGCTGGCGATGTCGCGGGTCTCGCCCGCTTTGAAGTGCCATGAATCGCCGTTGCCGCCGGTAACATCGTGGCTGGAGGCGCGCCCGGCGGTGAAGTCAGACAGGTCGGGCAGTGAGCCCAGCGCGGTGGCAGGGGACAGGGGCGCGGCGGGGCCTAAGGACCCGACGGCGAGCAGCGTGCAAACACAGGCGAGCGCCAATAGCATCCTGGACATTTGGTTCCTCCCTCCCAGCGGAGATAGCTGACCGTGGTGCGCTGAACCCAGGCGTAATGAGAATGTCGTTCTGAACGAAGTGCAGAATCTGCACCGGCGCGTACGCCGGCCCACGGGACCCCTTGCTGCTGTGCGAAGCTGCGCTTCTATAGGGAATGACAGGGGCGCAGAGCTCACGGTGACATGGATGCCGCAGCGACAGGCGCCGCGCCCACTCAACCCGGTCCCCGGGAGATCTCTTCCAGCGCGGCGCGGAGCACGCGATAGCTCTCCGCCAACGCCTGGGGCAAGACCTTGGTGTCGCCGATGACGGGCATGAAATTGGTGTCGCCGCTCCAGCGCGGCACGATGTGCAGATGCAGGTGATCGGCGATGCCGGCGCCGGCGGCGCGGCCGATATTGATGCCGATGTTGAAGCCCTGCGGACTCATGGCCGCGGTGAGGACGCGGGCGCAGAGGCGCATCTCAGCCATCAACGCCATGAGTTCTTCGTCCGCGAGGTCGAGCAAGTCGCCGGTGTGGCGATAGGGCGCGACCAGCAGGTGGCCATTGCTGTAGGGAAAAGCGTTCAGAATGACAAAGGCGAGCTGGCCGCGATGCAGGATGTAGTTTTGCTCGTCATCGCGCTGCTGCGGCTTGGCGCAGAGGATGCACTCGCCGCCGTGGTCCACCTTGCCGATGTATTCCATGCGCCAGGGCGCCCACAGGCGATCCACGCTGCTAACCTCTGTCCTGAGCGATGCGGGAGAGCAACTGCTTTGCCGCGCGATGGTCAGGCTCTATCGCGAGCGCGCGCTGGGCGGCCTGAAGGGCCTGCTCAGACTGGCGGCGGCGCAGGTAGAGCGCGCCCAGTTCGTACTCGAGGTCGGCGAATTCCACGCCCTGGTCGCGCAGGCGTTCCAGCTCGGCGATTGCCAACTCATCCAGCCGCTTGTGCTTATACGCGAGCGCCAAGTTGAAACGCGCGTCGGCGTCCTGGGGCTTCTGGTCGAGGCGGCGCCGATAGTCCTCGATCATGCGGTCAATGGTCTCGAATTCGGCCCCCGCCTCCTGCCCCGTGCCGCATTGGGGGCAGAAGGCAGCGCCTTGCGGCAACTCGGCATCACAACTGCGGCAGCGCATGGTCGTTCCCGCCCGCACCCAGCCCATTCGGTGAAGCGGGCGGCGACACCTGCCCCTGCCTGGTCAGTATTGCCCATGCTCCCGATATGCGTCGAAGAGGGCGAGGATGTTCTCCGTGGGCGTGTCGGGTTGGATGTTATGGGCGGTGCAGATGATGAAGCCTCCGCCCGGCTTGCCCGCCTCCATGCGCCGGCGCACCTCGTCGCGCACCTGCGCCGGCGCGCCGCGAGGCAGTGTCTCCTGGATGTCTATCGAGCCATGAAAGCAGAGGTCGCGGCCGAACTCGCGCTTGAGCTCGCCCAGGTCCATGCCCGCGGCGCGCGGCTGGAGGGATTGCAGGATGTCCACGCCACATGCGATGAAATCGGGGATGAGATCGCGGACGCTGCCGCAGGTGTGATGCATGACCCTGATGCCATAGGAATGGGCGAGCTCGATGTACTTGCGGAAGCCCGGCCGCAAGAACTTGCGCCACATCTGGGGGCTCATCAGCGGGCCGTGCTGCATGCCGAAGTCGTCGCCCATCATGAAGATGTCAATCAGGCCGCGCGCGGCCTCGAAGACGCGGCGGTTGTATTCTATGAAGTATTCGGTAATGCGAGCGATGATCGCCTGGAGCAGCGCGGGGTTGTCGGCGAGGTCGAGCATGACTTGCTCGACACCGCGCAAGTACATGGCGGGCTTGAGCTGGGCGGTGCGGTCGGTGCGGTGGCCGGCATTGACCACGGCGAAGCCGGCGTGGCGGCGGCACTGTTGCGCCAGCCCGGAGTAGTCCCACCAGTCGGGGGAGGGCCAACCATTATAGGCTTCGATGTCAGCGACCGAGGCGGCGCGAGCCAGCGGCGGCTGTGTGACCTCCATGTAGGTCGCGGCGCGCTCGCCAGCGCCCACCGTCACCGGCCGGCGCGGCACGCCCCAAAGGTCGAGCACGATGCCGTGGGGCGAGACGCGCATCTGCCGCCCAACCAAAGCGGGACCCTCCACCACCCGCAGGTCAACGTCCAGATGAAGGAGCAAGTCCTCACGGGTGCCGAGTTCAAGATGCCGTTGCAGGCGCTCCCAAACCTCGGGCGCGGCCCAGAAATCCACCGGAACTCGATCCGGCTCGCGATGTTCGAGGGCGCACAGCACTCGCTGGCGTGGGGTCATGCTGGGGCGCTTCTTCGCGCAGGGCAGTCGCGAACCTGCCGAGACCGGAGGCGGGCGAGGAGTGGGCAGTCTGGGGTCTGGGGTCTGGGGTCTGGGGTCTGGGGTCTGGGGTCTGCGGTCTGGGGTCTGGGGCCTGGGGCCGCGTGCGGCACGCCGCCGCTGTCTATCACCTAACTTCGCGCCGCCCGGCGAGCCCGGCGAACGCTTTCGCCGGTGGCGCTCACTCACTCGCCTTCAGCCACCGGTCGAAGAAAGGGAATGCCTTGTCTTCATTGAAGCGGTGACCACCCTCAAAGGCATCGAGCTCCAGGCGATGCACAGCGCCGGCGGCGGCGTAGATGCGGCGCAACCGCCGATAGGCCTTCATGGTCGCGTGGAAGGGGAAACCGTCGTCCTGCTTTCCGGCCACGATGAGCAGGGGCTTGGGAGCGATGAGCCCGCAGACGTCGGCGAGCTCGGCGTACTTGCGCAGCGCGGGGAGATATTGCGAGCCGCAGAAGTTGGCCTGGCGAATGGCATACTGTTCGAAGGTATTCAGGTAGCAGCTGACGATGGCGCACTTGACACGATCGTCGAGCGCGGCGATGTACAGGGACATGGTGCCGCCGAAGGAGCTGCCGACGGCGCCGATGCGGCTCGGGTCAACCTCCTGTCGGCGCTGGAGATAATCTATCGCGCGCATGGCGTCCCAGAGGTCTAGGGTGAGCAGGTTGACGCCGAGCAGCGACCCTTTGATGAAGTTGACGTTACAGGGATCGCGCTTGCCGTAGGGCTCGCCGCCGTCCGCGCGCTCGCCGAAGCCGCGATAATCGGGGGCGATGGTGACGAAGCCGCGCCGAGCGAGCGCCAAGGCGTATCCGCGAGATCCGCCCAGCGACACGTCAACGCCGGCGGGTACGACTTTCCCCGGGCCATGGCCGTGCGACGCCACTATGCCTGGCAGGCGCTCGCCGCGCCTGCGCTCCTTGGGAAGGCACACGTACGCGGGCACCGACATGTCGCGCTCGGAGTCGAAGACAACCTTCTCGCGAATGACATCGCCCAGGTCCTCGCGCTCCAGGGTCTGCGGGCGCAGCGGGCATGGCTTGGGGAACTCCCCCAGCAGCTCGCGCAACCTCGACAACAGCGCCCGCCGCCATGTCCGCCAGTCTTGCCTCGTCTTGCCGCGGAACCCCAACTCCGGCCGCTGCCGCGCGCAGAGGCGATTGAAGTATTCGATATTGGAGAGATTTCGCTCGGAGGTCATGGTCGAGAAGGCCCCATCGTGAGCGCGATCAAGCGGGCTTTAGTTAGCGCACAGGCGCGCGTCGCCTGTGCGCACAGGACCTGTGGCCTTCGTTCAGCGGGGCAAGGGGCGTTTCCTGCTTTACCTCAGTACCGCAGGCCAGTGATCAAGGCGATGCCACCAAGCATGTAGAGCCACAACTGCCGGTCTTTGGCCCGGCTGCGCTGGCGCGCGGCCTCGGCCTGGGTCTTCTGCAACTCGGCTTCGTGCTCCGCCTGCTCTTTTTGCAGCGCGGCTTCGTGCTTCGCCTGCTCGTCCGCCAGCGCCTGCCGCAGTTCAGCGATCTGTTTCGCCAGGTCCGTCAGCTCCTTCTTCGCCGCCTCGGCCCGGGCCTGATTCTGCGCCGCCAGTTCGTGCAACTGCAACTGGGTTTTGGCAAGGTCTTCCTTCATCACCACGTTAGCGTCTTGTAGCGACTTGATCTGCTCCTTGAGCGCTTTCGTCCCGGTGTCCTCATCCGCCAGTGCGGGAACCGCGGCCGCGCTCAGAATGACTGCCAACATGATCGCTGCAATTCTATGCATGCCCTCTTCTCCTCACGGGGCCGGCGCTACCGTCACCGCCCCGTCAAATTGCTTGAACTCGATCGCCTTGCCGTCAGACCCGAGCACCTCGACCTCCTTCAGCACGAGCGGCGAAGTGCCCGGCGCGACCGCGCGAAACGTCACGGTAATGAGACTTGCATTGAGAATCGTCAGCGGCGGGGCGTCGCTGCGCAGCCCCTCGACCCGGGCAATGACGCCCTTCTGGTGGTCGATCGCGCCTGAGTTCCACGGCGAGAGCAACTTGCCCTGTTCCACGAACGCTACGCCGCGCGAGGTGAACAACGGCTCGATCACTTTCGGGTCGTAGGTCATGGTGAAGCGCGCCCCGTAGAACTCGCGCGCGGGCGAGAGGCGGACCTCGATGGGTATGATCGCCGCTCTGCCATCCACGGTGAGCGGCACGGTCTGCGTCTCCGGGAAGAAGCGCAGTTCGGGGGTGAGCATGGGCACGGAGACCGAGGCCTCGGCCTGCGCCGGCTTCGCCACCGGCGATTCCGCCGAGACCTGGTAGGAGAGCGTGCCGATGTGCAGCCCTGTCGCATTGACGCGCCAGACGAAAGTGTGCGACTTTTCCGCCTGAATCGCCGCCACCCCGAGCACCGGCTTTTCGCGCTCGGCAAGCTCGAGCCCGGGCGGCAGCGCAATGACGGCGGTTACCGCCTGCGCCGGCAGGGTGCCCGAGTTGGTGACCGTGGCTTTGATGTCGAACGGGTTGGGCGTATAGCGATTGCTCACAACATCGAGCGCCTTGGGCGCCTCGATGCGCACCCCAAGGGCGGGCGGCGCGTGGACCATGATCTCGCGCTCGACGCGATTGGACTCGACGTTGGATGATGAAGCTGTGACCGAGAACTTGAGCGTCCCCGTCTGCTGGCCGTCGGGCTTGAGCATCCACGCCGCGGAGGTAGTGGCGTTCGGCGCCATAGAGGCAATGGCGGGAGCCGGATTGGCGCCGCTGACCAGGGCCAAACCAGCCGGCAGTTCGATCTTCGCGGAGACATCGCGCGCCTCGAAGCCGCCGGTGTTCTCGACGTAAGCCACTACCGAGAAAGGCTGCACTTCACCGTAGGAAAGGCTAACCTCGGCCGGGGCGGTGACTCCCACCGACAGCTGGCCCGGGCTAAGCGTGATGCCGCCCAGGCCGTAGAATGTGACGTAGGCGCGCGACTCGCCCGGCCCCAGCGGCTGCGGATCCCAGATGAGCAGGGCTGCGCTGTCGAGCTCGGCCTCGCCGACGCGGGTGAAGTCGCGGTCGGGGAGTGTGAATTCCCAGGGATGGTCGGCAGCCGTGCCCCAATCCACGGCGATCATGCGATCCGGGGGTCGCACGTCGTGCGCTCGCAGGGTGCCCTGGGCAGTGACATTGGGGTTGGACAGGGAATCGAATGCCTGCCAATAGTCGGGAAGGGCCGCGCCGGACAGGGAGGTCGCGGTGGTGATGGCGCGCTCGGCGATGCGCAGGGGCGCGCCATCATTATCGCCGAGCATGGTGTCGAGCGTGATGCGCAGCCCCACGGCGTGAGGCGCGGAGTCCTTGTTAGTGACGGTATAGGAGATACGCGCGGTGTCGAGCATGCGCGTGGTGATGGAGCGTGCGAATGCGATCTCCTGTGTCGCCTCGACCGGTCCTAACCGCGAGGAGCAGATGATCTTATCGCCTTGCGCCGCCGTGGGCTGCTGGGTAAGCGCTCCGTACGACCCGGACTTGCCAGCGCGTTTCTGCGTCACCCCGCCGAAGACCCACGGCTTGCCGTCCACGCACACGGTGGTATAGCTGGTCCACGGCTGATGAGTGCCATAGATGAGCACCTTGTTGTCGTCCGCGGCGCGGGTGGGGTCGCCGCCTGTGGTGCCAATGGCGAAGCGGCCCGCGTTCTCCGGCCCGGCGTTGACGCGGATCTTGATGAATTCATTGAAGATGGAGACCACGCCGTCATCCTGCCCGGCACCCGCGGCTGGCGCCAGTAAAAGCGGACCACAAGCGATCAGGACGAGGGCGAGACCGATGCTGCGAATCCGGCTCTCAAGCATTGCTCACAATCGCTCCACGGCATTGTTGGCGAATCGAATCTTGACCGTTACCACGCCCTCGGCGGGCTTACCATTCTTCATGCCCGGGATAAAGCTCCACCTCAGGACGCTGCGCCGCGCCGCCTCATCGAGCAGAGAATGACCCGAGCTGGCGGTAATGCCGATCGCCGCGGCCTTGCCGGCGGGGGATACGGTCACCGACAGCGTCACCGTGCCCTGAAGGTTCTGGTCGAGCGCGTTCTTAGGGTACACCGGAAGCGGGCCGGGCCCGACCCCCGGCCCATAAGTGGGACTGGCGGGCTCGGTGCCTTCGCCTTTGGTTCCGGTGCCGCCGATTTTCCCCTCCGGCACCTTGCCCTCGCCGCCCTTTGCGGTCAGCACCTTCGGCGGCGCCGGCGCCTGCTTGGGCTTGGTCGCCTGGGGATCAATGCCACCCGCGGGCGCCTTCGGCTTGACCCGGCTCGGCCCCGGCATCGGCCCCGCCTTCATGGCCGTGAACCTCACCGCGGGCGCCGCGGGGGGAGACTCCTCGACGAAGGTGACTAGCCGCACCGGGATGATCTCTTCTTCCTCCGCGCGCATTTCGCCAGGCCGGATCAGAAGCGACACCAGGACGATCAGCGCCAAATGCGTGACCGCAGAGATCAGCGCAGATGTGCGCATGGACAACATGGCTCACGGCCCTCGCTTCTTCACCGCCGCCAGGGCGAGGTTGTAGTAACCGACCAGGCGAATCTCGTCCATCACCGCCACCACGCGCTGGTAGGGGACCGTCTTGTCGGGGCGCACGACGATCTGGGTTTCTCGATTCCCACCGCTGTGCCGGGTGACGGCGACGCCAACCTGGTTGAGCGCCACCGTGGTCGCATCCACCCGAATCGGCCCCTCTGCCGCGATGCCGACGATGACGTGACCCTTGAGGGACTGGGCGGTGGCGGCCTCGGGGAGCTTGACTGCAAAACCGGCCTGCCGGCCTGCGAAACTCGCGGTGACGGCGAAGAAAATAAGCAGGTTGAAGACCCCGTCCACCAGCGCGGTGAGGTCAATGCGCGGGGGGCGGCGGGGCCGCCGGGTGAAGATGAGGCTCTCGCTCATCGCGGCTCGCCTCCGTCCGCCCGGCGCGCCAGGAGCTCGGAGACGCGCTGCTCCATCTCGTTGACGAGGCTGTCCACGCGGCTGGAAAGCGAGTTATAGACGACCAGGAAGGGAATGGCGATGGCGAGGCCGGCGAAGGTCGTGATGAGCGCTTCGGCGATGCCCACCGAAAGCTTACGGTAGTTATCTATCTGGCCGCCGGCGATGACGTTGAAGACCTTCATCAGGCCCGAGATGGTGCCGAGCAAGCCCAGCAGTGGTGAGATGGTGACGACGGTGCCGAGACTGGGCAGGTAGCGCTCGAGCACCGGCACTTCGGCCAGCGCAACGGCGCGCACCGAATCGCGGATGTCGTCCTTGCGTAGTTCGGGGTGAGCCAGGGCCGCGGCGAGCACCTTGGCGACCGGCCCGGGCGTGGCCTCGCAGATGCCCTTGGCCTCGGCCGGATTACCGCGCGCAAGGCAGGCATTGACGGCGCGCATGAGTTTCTCGCCGTCAACGTGCACGCGGCGTAGAAAGAAGAAGCGTTCCAGGCTGATGGCAAGGGCTACGACGGAGCAGAGGAGCAGCGGCCACATGATGGGTCCGCCGCGAGAGAAGAGTTCAAACGCCATGAGCGCCCTCCGGTTCTGTGATGATGTCTGCGACCAGTGCTGGCTTGGTTGGCGGCCGGCCCATCACTTAGACGCTTGCCGGCCCCAAAAGTTACGCTCGGGCGATCGTTCGCGCGGTAGTATTCTCCGCCGGCGCGCAAACGCCTTCAGGCGCCAGGCGGAATCTCGTGCCAGGGCACCCCGCACTCGAAGAACTCGATCGGCACCCCGGGGAACCGCTCGCGCAGGATATCGCAGAAGCGGCGCAAGCCGGGGTTCTCGCTCGCGGCGTGGGTAGTCTCGATGACTGCGATGTCGTTGTCGAGGGCATAGCGCATGGCGTATTCGTCGGTCTCGCCGACGAGGACGACCTGCGCCCCGTGGCGCAGCAGTATCTCCCAGAAAGCGATGTTGACGCTTAGGCCGATGCCGCCGACCGCGACGCCGACCTTGGTCACGCGCCGGGCAAGGTCGCCCACGACCCGCAGCCGGCGCAGGCTAAGGTTAACGCATATCTGGCCGGCGAGGTCGCCGAGGGAGATCTCCGGTATGGTGAACGTTCGCGCCAGGCCCTCCTCGCGAATATCGCTGCCGCGCAGACCCGCAGCCCGGGCGAACTCGTCAACGACGCAGAGGCGATCGAGGGTTCCGTGGGCGCGCAGGAGAGCGATGCCGTGGCGGGCGCAGAGGCCGATGCGGTCGCGGTTGGCGCGCCAGGTGATCGCATTCTCGAGCGCTCCCGAGCCGCTGTAAGGGAAAAACGGGTCCTCGTGACAGACGATCAGGTTGCAGCCACGATCGGCGGCGGATTGGATTGCGTCGCAAGTGGCCATCCAGGTTACGAGTATGCCCGTGACCTCCAGGCCGGGATCGCCGAAACGAAATCCTTCCTCGGCGCCCAGCGGCGGCGAGAGCGCTACAAGGAAGTCCTGTACCTCACGTGCGCGCATGGTGAAAACCTCCCGCAGCACCTTTTCAGCGAGCAGCCGGCGATGTCCTACCACGCAAAACGTTCGCAGCTCGCACCGCGGGTCCCGCAGGTTGCACTCAGGCGCGGCAACGCGGGGCGGCGGCAGGGCCGAGCCTCAATACGCCGAATCGAGTCGCAGCCAACAGAGCGGCGAGTGCGCCTGGTGTCCGCACAAGCACAACGCGCTGTTGCGGTCACGTTAACACCGGACCGAATGACGAGGAGGTGATATGAGAACCTGTGATTTCAGCCGCTCGTTCGTCACCTTCGTCACGCGCGGACGAACCAACAACGCGAGGATCCAGGTCGAAGCGCGCTGTACCGTTAACGATGTGCAGGAGAATGCTGCTGAGGATTACTTTCTGGTCGCCTCCTGCAAGGGCGAAGACACGTACGGCACCGGAGCGCTCTTTCTGGAGCCGAGTTACGACTTCTGCGGTATTTTCTCTGCGCGCGAGTTCATGCTCATTCGCGTCGGCGCTCCTTGCAAAATGAACAACACCGTAGGGGCCAACCGGGAGCACTTCGAGGAGGTGCGCCTGGATATTCGCATGGCGGAGGCCGACGCGCTTGAGGCGCCCGAAGCCATCGTCAATTCCACCCTTGCCAACCATGTGCTCAACGGCTGCGTTGAACTGGCCGATGAAGTCGGGCGCTGGCGCGCGGCCATGGAGTTCCCCATCAAGACGATGAATGTCAATGATTTGCACAGCCTGTACCAGGTGGACACGGGGCCGGTTCTGCTTCCCGATTTCGCCTCCCAAAAGGAGAGAATGGTCGAGCGATTCCAACTGGCTTTCGCGGCATATAACAGGGCCGACGAAGCCTATTTTGTGATCCAGGAGCCAATCCCGGTGGTTGCGGATCAGCCGAGCGGCCTGCGAGTAAGTCATTACTCCCGCATAGTGCGAATGGCGACCAAGAATTCGGTAGTCGTCTTGCGATAGCGTCCGGGCAGCAGGGGCGCATGGCCCATTCGACTTCGCTCAGGGTCAACCATGCGTCCCTACGAAGTAATGCGCAATCGGCCCGTACAGGTGGCGGCGCGCGACGCGGCGAAGCTGCCGCACGTGGCATCCCGTTCCAGCGACAACGGTCCCGCACCCTCCGTGACTGACACCCCCCAACCCTCCGGCATCTCCGCGCGCGCCGTCATCGCCGGCGTCATCGCCGAAGCGGCGCTCTTCTGGTGGGTCGCATCCAGCGAGATCAGCGGCAACGTTTACCTGATATGCTATTCGCTGCTGATGCCGGCGGTGGCGCTGCTGACGGTGGTGGTGGCGATGAACGCGGCGCTTGAGCGCTGGCTGCCGCGGCTGGCGCTGCGCCGCAGCGAAGTGCTGACGGTTTACCTAATGCTCACCTGCTCACTTCCCGTCGCTGGTTTTGGGATGATGCGTTTCCTGATCCCGAGCCTGGTCTATCCGCGATACATGGCAGGGCAAGACAACGGCCGCTGGCCGGCCATCGCCGACAGCCTGCCCACCTGGCTCGCGCCGAGAGCGCCCGGCGTCGCCAATGCTTTCTTTGACGGGCACGCCTCGGTGCCGTGGAGCGCGTGGGCGGTGCCGATTGCGGGCTGGGGTGCGCTGTTTCTGGCGCTGATCGCGGCGCAGCTATCCATCGCCGTGCTCCTGCGCCGGCAGTGGATCGAATCGGAGCGCCTGACCTTCCCCATCGTCTATCTGCCCCTGCGGATGACGCAGCAGGGGGGCCGTTTTTTCGCAGATCACCTGATGTGGCTGGGGTTCGCCGGCCCCTTCATCATGCAAAGCCTGTCGGCGCTCAACTACCTGTACCCGTTCGTTCCGGCGTTTCAGCTCAAAGCGACGTTCAAGACCCTGTCTGTGGATCGCCCGTGGAGCGCATTCGGGGCGGTGCCCATCGGGTACTATCCCATCGCCGTCGGGCTGGCGTACTTCATACCGGCGGATGTGAGCTTTAGCTGCTGGTTCTTCTATTTCTTGCAGCTGCTGGCGTCGGTGGGCGCGGCGGCGCTGGGGCTCGATATGACGCGCGCGATAACCGTTTCGAGCTTCCCGTATCGTGAGGAGCAAGCCGCCGGCGCGTGGATGGCCTTTGCGGCGCTGACGCTATGGCTGGGGCGCAAGCAACTGGCGGAGGCATACCACAGCGCCCTGGCGCCCCCGGCGCAGCGTTCCTCGGATGGGGCCATGTACCGGCGCGCGGGGGCGGCGCTGGCGCTGAGCCTGGCTTTCATTTTCGCTTTCGGCAGCGCGGCGGGACTGCCCCTGTGGCTGGCGGCGGGCATCTTCACCATCTATCTGCTCTACGTCATCACCGCCGCGCGAGTGCGCGCCGAAGTCGGAACCCAATGGACCTTCGCGCCGTTGGTGTGGGACCCGAATCACGTTTTCCTGCTCGGCCTCGGCTCCGGCATCTTCGGCGCCAGAACGCTGACTAACCTGGCGGTGCTTGAAGGCATTACCGTTGATGTGCGCGGCCAGCCGCTGCCCAATCACATGGAGAGCCTGAAGATGGCTGAGGAGGTCGGCTTGAGCCGGCGCCAGCTCGTCGCTGTCATCGTCGCCGCCACGCTGACCGGGCTGCCGCTCGCCTTCTACACTTCGTTTCAGCACTGGTATCACACCGGCGCGCTGACCGCAAAGGCGAATTTTTACCACATCTACAAAGTGCAGTTGAACTACCAGTACCTGTTCGCGAAGATGGATTCGCCGACGAAGTTCAACCCCGCGGGGCTGGGGGCGCTTGGGTTCGCGGCCGCGGTGACGACGGGACTGACGCTGCTGCGAGCGCGATTCGCGGGGTGGCCGTTCCACCCGCTGGGCTACGTCCTGTCGAACACGCTGACCGTCGGCGCGTTCTGGCTGCCCCTGTTGATGGCCAACGTGGTCAAGGTGGCCGTCCTGCGCTACGGCGGGGTGCGGCTCTACCGGCGCAGCATCGCGTTCTTCGTGGGCATCATCCTGGGAGATGTGCTGGCCGAGGCGGGATGGAGCCTGGCGGGCTGGATCGCCGGCTTCCCGGTCTATCAGTTCCTGACGTGAAAGATGCTGATGCGCCTCTGGGCAGGAGGCCCCTAAGCGGCTAAGCCCCGCAGGGGCCGCTGGCTAGGCGGCCAAGAGCCGCCGCCATCCCGGCGGGCCTGGCCCGCCTAGGGACGTGGCGGTGGCAAAGCCACCTAGCCACCCTCCGGGCCGGAGTGGCGGTCGCGGAGCGACCTAGCCACAAGCTCCTGCCCTACGACAGAACCTGCGGCCGGGAAGCTACTGCACCATAAACAACCGCCCGTCGCCGGGCTTCAGCTCTACGGTGATAGTCTCGGTTCCGCGGGCGTAGCCGCGCCACGTGCAGTCTGTTCGATCATACTCCTGCACGCCGCTGCCCGTGGGCATGTTTCGAATACGGAGGCGCGCTGCCGCAGGTTCGCGGTAGCTCCGATTGACGACCATGAACGCCGTGACCTCGTCGTCGAATCCGAACAGACCGAGCACAAACTCCCCGGAGCCCGTAATCTGCACCGGCGAATCCGCCGGTATCGCTTCGGTGCCCTCCGGCAGCGGCGGGGTGTGATAGACGCCGAGTGAGTCAAGCTTCATAAGCGCGGGGCTCAACGCATTGATCTCGGCGTTCAACTTCGCCGCATCCAGGGCGAGGGGCATTCGCTTCCCGTCCTGGTAGAGCCCGCCATATGCCGCCGGTCCCCAGTAGGTGAAATAGCTGATTCCGCGTCCCCCGTAGGCCAGCGTGGTGTACACCAGGAAGCGCAGTTCGGGCGCGGTCGGCAGACGCCACGAGTCGT
>Ga0315289_10009193_pt1 | contig 14238 bp, 9 predicted proteins | sample YL17G11_40_MG_FD_203452 | JGI IMG/M metagenome (GOLD analysis project Ga0315289, IMG submission 203452) | Sediment microbial communities from Yellowstone Lake, YNP, Wyoming, USA - YL17G11_40 | ecosystem: Environmental > Aquatic > Freshwater > Lake > Sediment | place: USA: Wyoming | collected...
GTACGTCCCTCCCGTGTCTATACCCAGAGCAACCGTCATCATCCATCCTTTTGTCATTCTACCTTCCCGAAAGGTTCCGAACTTTCGGGAAGGTGGCTCAATTCGAGGTGCAGTCAATAGCGCCTATTTATACCTCTTTCCGGGCCTTTGTCAAACGCGCGGAAGTGCCAGGCCAGAATTTGTGACATTCTGACCAGCCAACCGAATTTGCATTCAACGGCGATTTGTGTATAATTGGGCGGAGCCAAGGAAGTGCCCTGTTGTTCCTCCATTGCCGCCTGGCACTTTTAGCGTGTGTGTATCCAAATGCACCAGGCGAACCATCAAGGCTTGCGTACTGGAGATGTGTGGTCCACAGTTCTACTGCCCGCCGCAGTCGCGGTTGCACGCGGCCACCATCGCAAAATCGCCGCGCAGTGCTGTCTTTCTGGACAGAGATGGAATCATCGTGGAGGACGTGGGATATCTGACCGCCCCCTCCCAGCTCAACCTGCTGCCCGACGCAGTGGATGGCATTCGATTGCTCCAGGACCGATTCCTGATCGTGATCGCCACGAATCAGTCGGCGGTCGCACGAGGCCTGCTTGATGAAGAAGGGCTCCTCCAGATTCACCAGGCCCTGGGAGAGATTCTGCAGAGCCAAGGCGTGCTCCTGGACGCGGTATACACCTGTCTGCATCATCCTTTCGTTGGCATTCCTCCTTATAGAAAGGAGTGCCGCTGCCGCAAGCCACAGCCCGGCATGCTGCTGCAGGCGATGGAGGATTTTGGCATCCGGCCCGACCTATCATTCATGATAGGCGACAAAGGCTCCGACATTCAGGCAGGGCGGCTGGCAGGGGTGGCTGCCACGGTGCTGGTTCAGTCACCCAAGACAGAAGCAACGCTGATGGATCACAATGTATCCACCTACGTGGCCAGCAACCTGTATGAAGCGGCCAGGTTGGTGTTGGATCATTGGTCGAAAATGCAGTCGAGCGAAAACCCCTCCAGCCACGTTGCCCCAACCGATTCCGGGGTAGGAAGCCATGCCTAGAATCGAGTTTGGCACAGACGGGATCCGCGGCATCGTGGAAGAGTGGCCTTTCGTGCCACACATCGTGGTCAGGATCGGCCAGGCGTTGGGGCAGTACGTCTCTGGCCGGCCTCGACGTGAGCGCCCATTTGTCGTGATCGGTCGCGACACGCGGCCATCCGGGACGGGCATTGTGCACTGCCTGGAGGCCGGGCTGAGGGACCAGGGCGTGGACGTGATAGACCTGGGAATTATGACCACACCGGGAGTGGCCTTCCTGACCAGAAGGTTGCAGGCTGACCTGGGCGTGATTGTGTCCGCATCCCACAGCCCATTCGAACACAACGGCATCAAGCTACTGAGGTACAATGGGTTGAGATTGCAGCGAGAAGAAGAGATCGAGATCGAGGCACTGGCCGACTACTGTATCGCCCAGGCCTCCAACCTGGCCGCTGATCCGGGCCAGCGCACTGAAGGGCAACACCTGGTCGAGAACTACATCCAAGATCACGTCGCGTGGTGCCCGGCCAAGTCGCTCAAAGGCTTCAGAATCGTTCTGGACTGCGCTGATGGGGCAGCGGCTCGGGTCGCTCCTGAGGCGTTCCGGCGGCTGGGAGCCTCTGCGGCCGCCGTCAACTGCGCGGTAGAGGGAAGGAACATCAACTACCGCTGCGGCTCCGAGCACGTGCGGGAGAACCCACAGGAGCTGATGGAAGCGATGCAGCAACACGGGGCGGTGTATGGATTCGCCTTCGACGGGGATGGAGACCGCCTGGTCGTCGTGGACTCCGGTGGTCGCGTGTTCGATGGGACCGACCTGTTGTTCGTCCTGGCCATGTACTATCGTTCGCAGAATCTCCTGCGAGAGGACGCGGTGGTCACTACCTCGATCGCCAACCGGGGGTTGGAGGAAGCGCTGAGTGAAGCCGGCATCCAGACGATATATACCAAGAAAGGGGACAAGAACCTGGAAGCGGCCATGTGGGCCGGCGACTACCTGCTAGGGGGAGAGGTCAGCGGCAACATCATCATCAACGATGGGCATCACACGGCAGCCGATGCCATCTACACCGCATTGGTCTTGGCAGGAGTGCTGGCTCGTGATTCAGGCGTCGGCTTGAGGAACCTGGCTGCTCCCCTGCGGAAGCATCCTCAGGTCATCATCTCATTCCCTATGCCGAACACAATTGCGCTGGAACAGAGGGAGTCCCTTGAGAACCAAATCAGGGTGGAGGAAGCAGCGCTAGGGGAAGGCAGCCGGATACTCTATTGGTCAGCCAGCACCGAGCCGGGGACCTTCCGAGTAATGGTCGAGGGCAGTCGCGATAGCACGCTCGATGAAGCGTCGAAAACGGCGGATGCAATTCGGCAACTGATCCAGCAGACTGCTGAACCGAAAGCTTAAGGTGTCACCGCACCTGGTACTGGTACAAAGAGCGGGGCTGTAATGTGAAAGCCATCGCTGAAGTGGAGGGTCAAACTGTGTCAACTGCTACCTGGCTTCACATCTCCGACCTGCACTGGCGCGAGTCCGAGGCCTATGAGGCCAATGTAGTCGCGCAGGCCCTGCTCCGCGACCTGGCCAATCGGATCGAGATCGCGCCTTGCCTCGAGCACATTGACTTCATCTTCATGACGGGCGACATTGCCTTCGCCAGCAAGCCAGAAGAATATGTGCTTGCACAGCGGTTCCTGGACAACTTGCGCCGAACTACAAGGGTTCGTAAAGATCATACGTTTGTCGTCCCAGGAAACCACGATGTAGACAGGGATATCATATACGACAAGGCATGTGACATCGTGAGTAGATGTAGCGAACCGGTGGCAGTGAATGAATTGCTGGGGGATGAGGTGCACCGTGCCGTCATCATGCAACGGTTCCATCGCTATCAAAAGTTTGTAAGGTTGTATTTTGGAGAAGACCTGCCCTTTGACAGCGTGCGCTACTTCTACATAAAAAGGCGCAAAATCACTGGCAACCGATGGGCCGCCATTCTGGGCCTCAACTCCGTCTGGGCTTCGGCTTCCGACGCGGACCGTCTCAACCTGCTCTTGGGAGAGCGACAGGTACGAGCCGCCCTCGACCAGGCCAAGCGCGCGGACGTGCGCATTGCCTTGATGCATCATCCTTTCGATTGGTTACAGGACTCCGACCACGAGGCTTGTGAGCCGTTGTTGCTTGGCAATTGTGATTTCGTGCTCCACGGTCACCTGCACCGCGCTGACCTGAGGCGCCTGCAAGCGCCGGGGAGTGAGGCGATGGTGATTGGCGCTGGCGCATGCTACGATACGCGTGAACATCCTAACGCGTACAACCTGGTACATCTTGACTTCGACAAGGGCGAGGGTACCGTCTACCTGCGGATGTACAGCGACCGGGGAGGCGGGTTTTGGACCCAAGACGTGCTGACGTATCAGAATGCACCTGGTGAATATACTTTCGACTTGCCTCGCACTGGCATGATTGAGGTTCTGCGTCCAACGCAGCGGAGACTGAGCGCAGACGTAACTGCTCAGGCCGCCGTCTCTGACGAGTCCGCTGCGAGGAGCATGCCTGAACCGTTACCTTCATACCGCGAAGCAATGGCCGTTGTCCCCGAAGAGGATCGACCTTCGATTCGACGTCAGCTCACCGAGGCGCGCGAAAACTTGCGTCTTATAAAAGAACGCCAGGCAGAGTTTGTGCTCAGCACCGATATACCACTTCAACTCTTCAAAGAAGAACGCCGCTTGCTTGACAGGATTGCCGAATTGGAGCAGCAGTTGGCTGAGCCAACTGTCCCCGGCGGGCCTGGCCCGCGCCGAGATGACATGGGGAGCACGCCTGAGCAGTTGCGTGCAGGCTATGAGAGGGTAGGGCTTGACAAATGGTGGAAAGAGCGTGGCTACAATGCTAACCCGTTCGAATGGTCTAATGCCGAAGACGTAGAGGAAGAGGACATACCAAAGCTATTCCACTTGTGGCATGTAGACCCGAGGGCAAAGACAGATTTGGGAGGATTAGGGCCAACCCCTACGCTGGACAAGGTAAAGTCGCCAGGTACCAGCAGGCTGGTCTTGATCTTCACGCCGGGAGGAGGTGGGAAAACCTTCTATTGCCGATGGGCAACGCGGCAGGTCAGAGAAGGAGAACAGCACGCTTTAGAAATCCATGATATTGACCAGCGTATCCAGAGAATGCAGATCCCCGTGAGGAAGGCGACCCCACGGGATCTGGCCGCCTGTATCTACGATTGCGTGTGTGAAAGGTTCTCAATTCCAAAGGCTCTCTCCCTGCACGACGATGTGAGACACATACTCAGGAAGTGCGACGATGTACTTGAGTTCCACTTATCGGTTCCACAAGGACCCACGCGGGTGTACGTTTTCATTGATGATATAGACCGGTTGTTCGATGAACAGCCCTCTGAGGCGAGTCGGAACGCACGAGCGTTCACAGCCATTGTCGAGCTATGCCGGGCGGCTGCTGAGCGACATGGTGGAGAGCGGTTAGCACTGAGGATATTCATACCCCAGCAACTCAGGGCATCGTTTCGGAATCGCCTGAGGGGACCTATTCGTCGCCGCCACATTGACGAATATGTTATATCCTGGACTCCAGCACATTGCGAAGCAGTCGCCGAGAGACGCTTGGACAGCCGCTGGAAGGATGGTCCTAACACAGGCATCAATCACATCAGTCGTCTGCTAACACAAGACGCCCGGGACGAGTTCCATGAATGGCTTCAACATCAGGAAGGTCTTTCTCCTGGACGTGTCGTGGAAGTTCTCCACCGCCTGGCACATTGTGCCTACGGTCGTGGAGTTGCTGCCGATGGACGGATAGGTGTAGAATTCTGGAAGGAGTTCTCGAGGTCAAGCGAATGTACAGACATCTGCACCCCAGATGCCCTTTACCCTGGGGTTCGGATGGCTTGAACCTCAGGGCGCGGATATGGTGGATTTCTGGATTGTGACAACTCCCGGAGTGCCCCACCTCACCAAGCATCAATATGCCGGGCTTGATTTGATTGCTTTAGCGTCGCATAATCCTGCAAAGGAGGTGAAATGGGACCTCGTGAGACAGTTGGGGTAGTGGTCGAGATCTTTGGTGTACTCTGGAAAGTCGTGTTTGGACAGAAGGCACTGCAGGATGCCTTGAAGGAGTGGCAGGCAGAACGGCGGCCAGGAAAACCCCCCGGCCTTTCCGGCGGAAACGAGGCTAATTCGGCAATGACATCAAAGAATGGATACCCCGCGTCCACTGACCTGGGAGAACGGTCCGCAACTGGCGCGGGTGTGGCGCGTCTGGATGACCTAGTGCGGGATGTAAAGGACCTCGTAGCGTTAGCCAGGTACGAGGAAGCCGTGAGCACCGCAAAGAGGCACCGTGAAGCTATGGTTGCCGTCGGTGACAAGCATAATCCGGCGTTTCAACTGGCTTTGGGTGAACTCGACGTCTGGTATGCCCATGCCCAGATCTACGTGGGAGACACAGATGAGGCGATTGAGCGGCTGAAGAGTGTGATCGCGGACCTGGGGGGAAGAAGGAGATTGTATGAGGTTCTTCCACTTGGGACACGGCGTTGGAACCAGATACTCGGCCGCACTCACAACCACATAGGATACGCCTGTTGGATGGATCGAGGCAACTACGAAGCGGCCCTCAAAGAGTTCAGTGTGGCCATCCCTTATTTTCTTGCCGAGAATCAGTTGGAAGAGGAATTGGCCACAGCCTACGACAATATGGGCCGAGTGTACGCTCAACTTGGCTATCGGACGCGTGCTGAACTGCTGATTGAGCACGGCCGGCAGATACGAGATATTATACGGAATGATTATCGTTACGCTCTGAGCCCCAATTCCAAGGCCATTGCAGACCTGGCTTTTGGAGAGCCGTATCGCGCACTTGTGATGAGCGAAGAAGCACTGGGGCTTTTCAAACAGCAGGGGGAACAAGGCATACGCGGCGTTGGTCTGGCACTGATCACCAAAGGGCGTGCTCAGCGGTACCTGGGTGCGTATTGGAGATACAGCCGTAGCCCCGCCAGCTTCGAGCATCACCTGCGCGAAGCCATAAAGACGTTAGAAGAAGCCAGGGACATCTTCCTATCCATCAAAGAAGATATCCGGGTTTTTCAAGCGTATAATGAACTGGGATGTGCCTATCGGGAACTGGTGGCATTGAGCCAGGGAAGTGATACCGGGAGCGCCCTGCAAGCTAAGCACTATTTGGAGAAAAGCCTGGAGGCCGCTCCCAAGGACAAGTACCCTGCTCTCTATGTGGATGCCTGTGAAGACCTGGCCCGAGCCTATTTCATACTCGATAGGCGCGGAGAGGCGGAGCGCTACCTGAAACAGGCTGAGAAAGCGATTCCAGGGGGCTACAAAATGAGAAGGAACCGCCAGCCTTGTGTAGCCTCGCCAGAAGAATGCGTTGAGGACTACTGGCAACAGTTGGGTAAGATCCACCTGTTGCGCGGTGACATGATGTTCGATGGGAAACAACCGCCCACGAGCACTTCACAGATGCGGCAGGCCATAGAGCACTATGTTCTTGCTGCCTGCTATTTTGGACGCTTTCTGGAACGTCCGCTGGATCCCTCATCCGTTTCTGAAGACGAGCATCTGTACCCACCCTCTCAGCCACGACTGACGAGTCACCGGCTCTTCATTGAGCACCTCTATGGCCACCTTAGCCAGTTGGAGGCAGAGGATATACTGCGCATAGGACAAGAGATCCTGCCTGAGTTGGAACGCACCTACGCGCTCAAACCCTCCTGGTTGGGTGTATTCCGACAGGAGGTGCTGGAGCTTCTGGAGCACACGAAGACCACAAAGTTCGCTACAGAGTAAAGCCCCTTTGAAGGATGCAAGATGGAATCTAGTACCAGTGCCGGGCAGCCCCATACCAGCCTTGATCGCTGGTTTGCGAGAAAGGGTTTCCGTGCCAATCCGTTCGAGAGGTGGAACGCTGAGCACGATCAAGACCTGCCGAACTACTTTGTGGATATCGGTGGTTTTGACGAACTCCTCCGCCTGACTGTGCCATGCGTCATCTTCGCGCAACGTGGCTGCGGCAAGACGGCTCAACGCCAGATGCTGGCCGCTCAGTGCCGCCCTCTCAAGCGAGATAGCCCATGGCTGGCGATAGCGTACACCTACAACGGGTTTGAGCGGGCACTGGGTAGCGCGGGCGGTGAGATACGGCGGGTGCAACCCATACACCACGTCGGTGCGCTTTGCTACCTCGGGTTGACTGCGCTGGTAAATGAGGCCTCAAGTGATTCTGAAATACAAAGCACACTGGCAGATCCAGGTGTCGCGCCGCGCCTGGCAGCCTATGTGGCCCGTTTTGCACCCCATCTGGCGGACGCTCCAGCCACTGGACTCTCGAGTGCGCTGGATGACCTCAGTTCACCGGAACTCTTGCAGGGCTTTGCCATGCTAGTCAAGGATGCTGGGCTGGAGGCCTGTGTGGTGCTCGTGGACGGTGTGGACGAGTTTCCACCCACGGCCAATGACCCAACCCAGACCATGGCGCTATTGGCTCCTCTGCTTGGCACGCTGTCGCTGATAGAATGCCCAGGTCTGATACTCCGCTTCCTATTGCCACAGGCATTGGAGTCAGCCCTGCGCGCCTGCGGCTGGTTTCGGGCGGACCGGTTGTACATTTCTCGTATATCCTGGAAAGACAGCAATCTGCTACTCGGGCTGGTCAGACAAAGGCTCATTCATTTCAGCCGTAGACAGCCGCCCTACGAGGATTTGGCACAACTATGCAAAGACGAACTAGCCCAGGTCATCAACAGCGAAATCGCCGACCTGGCTGGCGGGTCGCCACGAGCAGCGCTGATTCTGGCGGATATGCTCTTGCAGAGTCATTGTCAGCAGCCTAATCCGCCAGAACTGATTGCGCTGGCAACCTGGGCTCAGGTCAAGGACAGATGGTTCACGCGCAGCGATGACTTCGCGCTAGAAGAAGACTATGCAACGGCAATAGATGCGCGGCCTCGAGTGGCTGAGTCCACTGATTCCCCAGTTGTGTCCGTCGAGGAAGAGAAACACCTCGTGCGGCTTGGCAAGTATGATCTTACGAGTATAATTCCGCCGCAGGACTATCGTGTATTGGCCTGTCTCTATCGGCACCAGGATCAGGTATGCACGAAAGATCTGTTAGTGGAGGAGGCTTGGCCACAAGAGGCGGAGCAAGGGCCAGTCGCGAAACAGGCTGTCGCCGATCAGGCCATCGCCGCTTCCATTGCGCGCCTGCGCCGCGTATTTAGAAAGTACTCGCAAGATGCGGAGTACATTCAGACGATCAGGGGGCGCGGATATCGCCTTCATCCTGATGGCCTCAAGGATGATCTTGGGCTAGACGGCTGAGATGGCGAGGAAGTCCGGGATAGGTTGAATACCAAGACCTCGCGGGCTTCAGGACTGGTCTTATGCATTTTTTAGTGACAGTTTTACTTTTTGTTCACCATGAAGGATGTATACTAGGACTGATTCCTTCAAGATCAAGGTAAGCAAAGCGTAAGGACAGTAGAAATGGTGAGGCGGGGCTATGAGCAGAAAAACGGATCAGGGAATGGTGACATACTCCTTTTCCAGAAGTCAAGAAAGATCAGAATGCAGGCAAGACAAGACCGGCGAATTACGACCTGAACCTTACCTTCTGTTCGATGCTGGTGGTACCCTGGTCTTCCCAGACCAGCCTTTCCTTGTCCAGCAGGCCCAAGAGCAGGGGATGGAGTTAACCGATACGCAGTTGTTCCATGGTTACTATCGACTGATCCACACGCTGGACTGCCAGGCACGTAGCCAATCTGGTAGGTTCCCGACCCCGTGGGCACGTGGCTATGTATACGCCCTTTTTGAAACTCTTGGTATCGTTGGACCAGCTACCGACGTCATAGCTCAGGCTTTCGAGGACCGCCACCGCCAAAAGAATTTGTGGACTTTTACCTTCCACTGGGTGCGCAAAATGTTGTCTGACCTTACTGCGCAAGGGTATCGTATGTCGGTCATGTCGAACTCCGACGGTCGTACGGCCGAGGTATTCCAAGACTTGGGCCTGGACCACTACTTTGAACACATCTTTGATTCCCAGATCCTTGGCGCTGAGAAACCCGATCCAGCCATTTTCGAAGCGGCTCTGCGCAAACTGAACGTGTCACCAGCCAACGCGCTTTATATCGGCGATATCTTCTTCGTTGACATCCTCGGTGCCAATCGGGCCGGCTTGGGCGGCATCCATCTTGATCCACTGGGTTTATATACTGGCTGGCCAGGAACCCGCCTGCGCGATGTGCGTGACCTGCCGGGCTGGCTGGGCAGCCATTACGTTCATTCCTGGAAGTTGGACCTCTTCCCGCTGAAGGGTTTGCGTTATCCCATCCCCACTAGCTACGAGACCATAACCCCGGTTCTCAAGACGCCCTCGCCCGGCGGGCCTTTGTGGTCTAAAGAGAACCTCCCCGAGATTGGCGAGGGATGGCCTGACTTCACAAGTGGTGCCCAACAACAGTCTCAGCCCGTCTTGGCTTGATGACTGCAGCACCAAGACAGGCCTTGTGTACATCCATCGCTCGTCATTAACCCGTCATATCCCTGTCATACACCCGTCAAGCATGACCCCAAGGAAGATGATATAGTTATGCTCGTGTGCCAGTGGCTGTGCGTCAGCCTTGTTATGGCCATACTGAAGCTTCGTCGGCGACTCTCCTGACTCTGCCACGAAGCGTCGGTAATAGGCGGGGGAGGGGTAGACGCGGTAAGAGGAACCGCAACAACTGTGATAGCCGCGGCAATGCTTCGCGGCATTCGGCTCGATTGAGCCAGGCAGCAGTGCCTCTGTGCATGCCGCTGCACATACCACAATTGGCATTCTCCCCCCGTTCTTAAATTCGCAAGCACCTCCAGGCTTTTCGTCACAGAGGTATATTATGCGTTCAGATTCTCAGCTACAGCCCCGCAGGTCCCCAGAGCCGGGGCACCCTTTTGTCAATCGCCAGCGCGAGCTTACATTGGTCGAGCGCAAGCTGGCTAGAGGTATCCGGGGAGAGGTGATGTCGTCAGCGGTGATGTGCTTCTGGGGCGCTTTTGGCATGGGCAAAAGCTGGCTCCTGATGGAACTGGAGCGCCTTTACCAGCGTACTGACCCACAGCTACATGGTTCCGGTTCCCATCCTACCATTGTAGCGCGCCTGGATCTGAACCGGGAGATCTCATCCACGCTGTGGCAGGATACCCGAATCAACCGAGAGCAGGTGATCAGGGAGCTCTGGAAGCAACTGGCCTGTCAATTGGGAACTGAGGTGCCCGATGTGGAAAGGGCCAGTGCCGATGAGTGGGCGGATGCCTTCGTGAACGAAGTGACCGCATGGTCGGCCCGATCGGCCACCCCTCTGATTATGCTAGATACCGTAGACGACTTGCTAAGGCTGGACGAGCCGACCTTCTTCTGGTTCGAGCAGCACGTGGTGGAGCGCCTGACGATCACCGACCGGGTGTTTTTCATTTTCACGAGTAGGGGAGAGTTACGGCGCTGGAAGCGCTTCCAGGTTCGGCGACGAATAGACTCGCACCGGTTGACCGCCTTCGATGCCGAAACCGCTGGTAAGGAGATAAAAGCGAGCACTGCCATGAGCGAAGCGCTCTATCGTCGTGCTTTTGGGCATCCACTGATCACCGACTTCTTGGGGACTGCGTTGGAGAGACACGGCGTATGTCTCCAAGAGTTGGAGAGAGTTGAACAGCTCATTGAACCGCCTTTGGTACAGACCATTTTGGGCAAGGTGATCGGTGAAATCCTGAAGGATATGCCAGAACAATCAGCGGAGCTGGCCAAGCCGGCCAGCGCGTTGCGCTGGGTCAGCGTTGAACCGCTGCGCGCCCTCGCAGAGCCCCTGGGTCTCATCGAACCCGGCCATGGCGACGCTTACTATCTGGATGATGTCATTGGAAAACTGCAGGCCCACCATCTCCTGTACTGGAATAGTGATAAAAATACCTACGAGTTCGATCCAACCTTGCGCCGGCTGCTGGCTCACTTTCTGGAATTGGACGAGCCAACGCTGTTTTTCGATGCTCACCGCGCCGCTTTCGATTTCCACCGCAGCCACTTGAACGAGTTGCCCCAGTATCTGGCCCGATACGTGCCGGAATTAGCGTACCATCGCACAACTCTGTACCGCTGTGAACGGCTGGAGCAACAGCTGCCCACCCTACAGACCTGGTGGGGGCAGTTCCTCTCTCAGAAGGCACTGCCCACTCCCGAACCCTGGGCCGAGTTGGTCCAAGCATTCGATCAAGATGACGAATTGAAAGAGACTCTGTCAGGTGAAGACTACGAACGCCTATACTCAGAGGCACACAGACGCGCGGTTGGGATGAAAGGTTGACCTACGGAGGTAAGAGCGATGTCACAATGGATCCCGCGCAAGATCATGCCGGAAATTCGGGCAGCGATTGAGGCTCAAGACCGATCTACTTATGTCTTCTACATCACCGGTGAGGGAGGCGAGGGCAAGACGATCCTTCTGCGCCAGGTAGGGATGGGGTTAGGCAGCCCCGACGGTATGGCTCCAAGTTCGCGTTGGTCTGGCATCCTGGACCTCTATCACGCGGATGTGAACACCAACAGCGGCCTGGAAACATGCATCAGCCAGGCCCTGGAGACGGCTGGCGAGTTTCATCGCTATCGGAATGAGCGCGATGCCTGGACCGCGCGACGAGAGGCAGGAATAATTGCGCATCAGTTGGAAGCTGAGCGCAGAGAGCTGGGCTCAGTCTTCGCCGAGGGCATGAATGCCGTCACAGAAAAGAACCGGGTCGTCGTAGCCTTGGACACCACAGAGCGCATCCAATACGAGGTAGATGCGATACAAATGTCGTGCCGACTGGAGGACGAAAGCACTACGGTCAGGACCTGGCTTCTGGAGCAGTTGCGCCGCTGGGAAAACTGTGTTGTGCTGCTGGTCGGGCGCCCGAAGGGTGATCGCTACCTGCGCAAGGCCCTGGAAGAAACGCTGGCTGCCGACCCACGGGTCTGCTATAGGGCTATGACGTTGGAGGGCTTTGATAGGGATGAGGCCCAGGTGTACTTCGAGCAAGAGAAAGCCACGTTTCCAGACCTGGGCGATCTGGATCCTGCATTCTGGGACCGGCTATGGGAAACGACCGAAGGGCGCCCTATCCGGCTCGATCTGGCAATGGAGGTGATCAGGCACGGACTTGGCTTCGATAAACTCCAGGACAAGGCGATGACGGGGACAGTGGAGGAAGTTCGCGCGGAGATTGACCGTCTGCTGACTGAGTCTGTGATGGGGAACGAGCCCGACAGATCGGTACGCAACATCCTCTACTATCTGGCGGTCGCCCGCAAAGGGCTCGATGCGACGTTGTTACAGCACCTGGCAAGAGACTGGGATCTTAAAGAGTGCCAATCGCGTCTCAAGGCGATCGCCGAGCGGCGTTTCGTGAAGCGACATGCCGAAGATGAGCGACTGTTTCTGCACGATGAGATGTATTCACTCTGTGACACCCACGTGCTGAAACCCGAAGACGTCCAACGCCTCAGCAAGCGCATCGTAGAGTGGTACGACAAAGAGATAAAGGTCGCCAAGGACGAAAAGAGGCGGCAGGATCTCCAGGTCGAATCGTTGCTGTACCGGCTGCGGGCCAATCCCCGTGAGGGATACCGCTGGTATGCCAAGCGAGCCGATCTCGCCGCCCGCGCCGCCCAAGTAGGTTTCGATATGCGAATGCGTGGTGAAGTGATGGCATTTCTGGATAGCCAGAGCCCCGTTGACTGGCAACTCCTGCGTGCTACTCCAGATTTGGTTGAGGAGTTCAACTGTAACTCGGCAGCGAACTGGGTGAAGCGACTGATGGTACGGGGAGAGAACGAGCGGGCTGTGAGCCTCGCTGAGCAGGTAAGGGATACCCATCCTGAGAAGTGTCCCCTGGACGATCCGAAGTTCGCATCGGCCCGGGCTGATCTGATAGTGTACTATGCCCAGGCTCTCATCTACACCGGGAATGTGCAGCAAGCGGCTGATCTACTCCAGCAGGTAATTGCCAAGCACGAAGGTAAATACCTGGCCGAGCAATTGGCCCTAAAGGAGGCCGACACGTATGAGGGTTGGCGGCGCAATCTGCTACTGGGCAGAGCGCACAATAACCTGGGATATGCCCACTGGATGTATCTGTACCACTACAGGGCAGCGCTCAAGGAGTTTCGCGCGGCGCTTCCGTATTTTCGAGCCTCCGAGTTGTGGGAAGAGTTGGCCAATACGAACGACAACATGGGCCGCGTCTATGCCCTACTCCGCCATCCCACTCGCGCCGAGACCCTGGTGGATGAGGGCCTCAGATTGCGCAGGCAACTAGGCCTCGACTACCGTGTCGGCCTGAGCATGAACTCTCGAGCCATCGTACACCTGGAGTTCGAAGAGCCTCACCGTGCGCGGCCGTTGAGCGCTCAAGCGCTCAGTATTTTCGAGCAGTTGGGAATGAAGCGTGGCATCGGGCTCGCCTCAGTCACGTTAGGCCGATCGTTGCGCCATCTAGGAGGGCTATGGCAAGCCGGTGTATACTCACGTGAGGAGTGCGAGCAGCTCTTGAGCGAGAGCGCCAAGCATTTGGATCGAGCAGTGAGCATTTTTGAAGGGGCCGTGGAAGAACCGATACGCCTGGTGGAAGCCCTCAATGAACTGGGGTGTACCCAGCGGGAACGATCCAGATTGGCCCAGGACATGGCGCCAGATCGTCCACTGGTCAGGGCCACTGCTGCGGACGCCGTGCGGCATTTAGAACGAAGCGTCGAGTTGGCAAAGAAGCACAGATTACAGGTATGGCACGTTGACTCCTGCGAGGATCTGGCGCAGGTTTACTTCTTGCATCACAATTATGAGAACACCAGGATCTGTCTGGAGCGCGCAGAGGAACAGATTCCCGAAGACTACAGGATAAGAGAAGGTGGAGCCGAAACGAAGATACCTGAGGAAGAATGTGTAGAAGCCTTTTGGCTCGAGATGGGCAAGGTTGAACTGCTCCATGGGAACCTGGCGTTTGACGTTGGCACAGAAGGTGGCGCCAAGCCAGCAACTCTAGAAGTGCTGGAAGAAGCGGCGCGACACTATCTGCTTTCCGCAGCATACTTCGAGAAGTTTTCAGAGAGAGCCGTTGGCCTCCGTGCCACCTTCAGGCAGATATACGATCGCTTCAAACATTGCACA
>Ga0315289_10009194_pt1 | contig 14235 bp, 8 predicted proteins | sample YL17G11_40_MG_FD_203452 | JGI IMG/M metagenome (GOLD analysis project Ga0315289, IMG submission 203452) | Sediment microbial communities from Yellowstone Lake, YNP, Wyoming, USA - YL17G11_40 | ecosystem: Environmental > Aquatic > Freshwater > Lake > Sediment | place: USA: Wyoming | collected...
CTGGAGAGAAGCGGGCGGTCTGGACCAACGAGCCGCCTGCTGCTGCCCTGCCCAACCCCGCCCACATGCCCAAGCGGGCCCTGTGGGCGCCCATCACCGTGTTTGAGCCCAGGGCGCTGGCCTCGGCGTAGAGAGAGCCTGTAGAGAAAAGGAAAAAGAATTGACACACCCGAAATCACGTCTCACTGCCCAACCACCCAAAACCAGGAAAAAAAAGGCACGCACTCCCACCCCCACCCTTCTCTCTCCTCTCTCTATCACCGCCCCGCACTCGCCCCAACACTGCGCGCCACCAGCGCCCGGGCGGTGCCGGCGTCCCCGCGCACGTTGGCGATGGCCACGTCCGATTCCTCCCACATCTGTTCCAGGGGCAGGATGGAGAGCGGCTCTTCAATTGACACGCCCACCTCCTCAATGCCCAGCAATAGGAAGGCCACCAGCACGGCGGCGGGAATGCTGATCCAGCCGCAGTCCGGCCACAGGACGGCGGGCAGGAAGGTGAGGGCCAGCATGAGGACGCGCGAGTTGTGGCGGGTGGAGGTGAGGGGCAGGGGCATGTGGAAGATGCGCTCGCACACGCCGACCGCGTCGCCTGCCGCGGTCAGGCCCTCATCCAGGCGGGCGGCCTGGGCGTCGGACAGGCGGCCCCGGGCCTGGGCGGCGGCGGCGACCTCCGTGAGCGCCTGGATGGCGAAGCGGGGTGGGTGGGTGGAGGACACCAGGGCTGCCGCCTCGTCCGGCGTCAGCACGCCCTCCACCAGGGCCGCGCACTCCAGGTCTTCCCGGACGTGGGCGGCCAGGGCGCGGGGCAGGGCGGCAGCCCACCGGGCGGCGGCCGCGGAGAGGAGGACTGCGTCGCCATCACTGGCACCAGCAATGAGTGCTGAGGTTGTTGAGGGCAAGGGAATCGCGACCCACGCCCCCAACTGGCGTGTGAAATCCACCGCCCGCGTGGACACCGTCCCCACCGCCGTCATCGCGTCCAGCCAGCGCTGGTAGGCATTGGTGGTGCGGGCGGCCAGGAGCAGGGAGAGCGCGAAGCCGGACAGCTGGGCCGCGCCCTGGGCGCCGACCGCGATGGAGGGGAAGAGCGGGGGCAAGGCCCCGCTGATCTGGGCCGTCTCATACACGCCCGTCAGCGTGCCCGCGACGACCACCCAGGCCAGGGGCGGGCCCAGCGACCGCACGATGCGGGAGCCGGGCAGCGAGATCAGGTGGCGCAGGTACCTGCCCGTCGACCGGTGGACGCGCCAGTCCTCATGCTCGAACCAGGTGCGCCGGAACCGGCGGGACATCTCCTTGTCGTTCAGGGCGGTGAGGGCGTGGGAGTGGGGGAACGAGGTGGACAACTCATCCTCCTCGCCCTCCTGTTGAGGAGGCGGCGGGCGCGGGGTGGTTGCGGCGGCGGCGGCGACGGAGGGGCGGCGGCGGTGTGTGTGTGTGTGTGATGAGAGCATACGCAGGGGCGATGCCGGGCGAGCCGTGGCCGCCGGTCCAGCCCGTGCGGGGGAGGGTTTAGCCATCGCTTCAGCCATCGCTGACTGGCGGGCCAGGGACGGCCCGGCAGCGTGGAAGGGCGGCATGGGAGGGGGCGCGTGTCCTTGGCGGAGCGCGGCGGGGCGCGAAATTGATGCGAGCGAAAACGGGAGAGCAAACAAAGCAGCCGCAGGGCCTGATTCGCTACTCGGCACGTGCGTCAGAGGAGATGAGGCCTTCTGTTTGCCGGCCTGGGCAGGGAGGAGCGCTGGGAAGGAGGTGGCTGAAGGTGGGTGTGCGTGCGTCCTTTTTCTCCGTGGCTTTTTGTAAGGAGCGAGTGGCCACCAAGCGCTCGCCTTTCTCTGGCCCCATTGTTCTTTCATTTCCATCATCCTCCGCACCTGGGGACAACCCTGGGGCCACGCACGCTCACGCCGTTCGTCAGACGCTCTGCATCACACGCCTGCCATACGCGCAGTTTGAGAAAAAAAAAACGTAGGGCTCCCTCCTCTCTCTCTCTCGAGAGAGGCGCGGCGCTCTCATCTCAACCATGCCCGCCTCCATTACCACGACGCCTGCCGCGGGCGCCAAGGCCGCCATCGCCGCCTTTGCGACGTCCTTCGCCTCCCCTCCTCCACGCCTCGTCCTGTTCACGGCCACCCGCGACGCCGCGACGGGCGTGCCCTGGTGCCCGGACTGTGCGCGGTCGATCAACGGCGTGCGGGCGGCCGTGGGCGCGCTGAAAGGCTCACTCCTGGAGGTAGAGGTCGCCCGCCCCGAGTGGAAGGACCCGGGCAAGCCATCGCCCCTGCGGGCGGAGTACGGGATCACCGGCATACCCGCGCTGGTGCTGTTGGGCGAGGGCGGGGCAGCAGTGGAGAGGGTGCTGGGGTCGGCGCTGGAAGGGGCGGGGGGGGATGCAGAGGCCGAGGCGCTGGTCAAGGGGTGGGTTGGAAAGTGATGCGGAGGCCGAGGCGCTGGTGTTGGGGTGGAGTCGGGGTGACTGAGTGTAGATGGGAGGGAGCTTATCGGTTGTGCGACTTGGATTCCCTCTCTGTATGCTGTGCAATGCTGTGTGCGTGCGTGCAGTGGAGTGAAGGGGAGAAAGGGAGAAGGAGCGGGAGGTTGGCTTTCAGACAGCCGAAAAAAAAGGCTTTGTTTGTTGCTTTTGCACGCAGCGCACTTCCATCCACGATGCTGCGCCCGGCGCTGCTCGCCCGCCCGGCCAGGTGAATACTGATAGAAGGATTACACGTGGCCGGGCTGCATGGATCCGTCGCCCCAGTGGGGCGTGTGCTGTGCAAGAGTCTCGGCGCTCACTCACCGGCGGCCGATTTCTTCTCAACCTCATCAACCCCCTCTCCCCGCCTCTACCCCTCCTCAGGCCGGCCCTACCCGCCCGCCCCGGCACCACCTCCCCGACCCCTCGCACCGCCCATCCTGCGCCCTCTGCTGCAAAAAAAAAGGGCGGCGGCGGCGGCGGCGGTGGCGGCCAGAAAAAGGGCCCCTCCACCCTCATCCCCAAAACAAAGCCGCCCTGGGCGGATGTGGGGGTCGTCATGACGACGCTCCTCTTGATCGAGTCCTACCGCCGGGCGACGGGGCGGCCGCTGCTGGGTGGTAAGAAAGGGGCGGCAGACGAGGACGGGCTGGACATCGCGGACGCGCCGCGCGCCCTGTTTGACGCCCCGTTGGCCATCCTCTCCCACGACGGCGCGCCCGACCCGGCCTTTGTGTACGCGTCCGCGGCCGCTTTAGAAATCTTCCAAGCTCCCGCCTGGGGCGACCTGGTCGGCCTGCCCTCCCGCCTATCCGCGGAGGAGGACCTGGCCATCCAGGCCGACCGGGCGGCCCTCCTGGCGGCGTCCGCGTCCTCGGCCGCCGGCACCATCTCCGGCTACAAAGGCTGGCGCGTCGGCCGGGGCGGGCGCCGCTTTGAGATCCAGGACGGCTGCCTATGGCAGGTCACCGCGCCCAGCGGGGACACGATCGGCCAGGCCGTGGCGTTTTCGCACGCCATATTTGAGGACGGGGCCGAGTGGCGGGCGGGTGGTGGGGCGGTCGAAGAGGAGGCCGCGCCTGCCGGTCCTCCTTCCTCAGCCCCGCCGGACCCGGCGGCCCTGGAGGCTGCTCGGGCGGCCGTCGACGCCGCGGCGGCTGCCGTGCGGGCCCTGAAGGACGACAAGGGCCTGACAAACGCGGATGAGGAGGTGGTGGAGGCTGTGGACCTCTTGTTGGGAGCGAAAGCCGCACTGGCGGCGTTGGAGGATGGGCGGGCGTGAGATTGAAAAAAAAAAAACAGCTCACACCACGCACGCCTTCACACCGCCGCTCATCACCAACATCATTCACCCCCAGTAGTGGAAAATGACCAGCTTTAACGCCAGTCCCAGGCCCGCGTGCGCGGCCGCCATGGCCAGGAGGACGGGCGCGGCCTTGAGCGCCCGGCGAGAGGAGGAGGCGGCTCCTCCCTCCCCGCTCGCTGCCGTCAGCACCCCCCGGAAGTTGAGCACCAGGAAGGCGCCCGACACCGCCGTCGCGGCGGCCATCGCCCCCCACCGCACCCCGTCCTGGGGGATGACGGCGGCCAGGGCGGCGGGCAGGAAGGGCGTGAGCGCGTACCCGAACGCGCACCACACGGCCGGCAGGGTCAGGCCCTGGACCCCGCACCCCCACCTGGCCGCGCCCCACACGCCCGCCCCGCCCAGGGCCACGTACCCGTACACCAGGCCCGCCGCCGCGCCCACCTTGTCCACATCATAATACCAGGCGGAGTGGTCGGGGGATGGAGGGGAGCCACCCCCTGCCCTGTGCGCGCGCCGCCAGGAGAGCCAGCCGGCCAGGTTGCCCAGGACGGCCGACAGGAAGACGAGCGTGGTCGGCACCCAGACGGGGCCGTACAGGTCGGGGCCGCCCCCGCCCGCCTCGCCACTGACCCGGTCCAGGAAGTCGGGCGTGGAGGTGAAGACGCAGGAGAAGGAGGCGGCCCGCATGCGGGCGAGGACGTCGGCCGTGTCGACGTTAAAGTGGCGCCGGTACCGGCGCAGGCTGAACAGGGACGCGCCCGCGCCGCCGCCGCCCGGCTCGGTGCTGCTGCCGGGGCCGCCCAGGGGGGCGCTGCTGCCGCCGGTGTTGCCTCCCAGGAGGGCGGCGCGGCCGACGGACGGGGCGGGCGTGGAGGATGCGGGGCCGACCCGGCCGGTGGGCGGCGCGGCGGCGGGCAGGCCGGCGTCTGTGAAGGCGAGGGGCGGGGCGGCGGCGGGGACGGGGGCGGTGGTGGGCGCGCCGCCGCCGCCGCCGCCAAAAGCAGCCCCACCGTCCGGGGCGCCGTACAGGGCGGGCGGTGGGGTGGTGGTGGCCGCCGCCGCGGCGACCACCGCGGGCACGGGGGGTGGGGACGGCGGGGCCGCGCCCGCCGGTCCAAACGCGTCCACCCCCGCAAACGGGTCGACCGCCGCCTGCTGCGCCGCGCTGGGGGGCGTGTAGGCCCCGCCCCGGCCACCGGGGGGGGAGTCCTTGGTGGGGAGGGGCTGGGCGGTGGAGAGAGCGGGCGCGCGGGTGGTGAAAATTTTCAGTTTCAAGAGGGAGGGCGGGGTTTGCAAGCGCTGCGCGCTGGTTGTGAGAGCGCAGCGTCCCTGCGATCACACGCCCACTGTCACGCCCTTCCCCAGGCCACAGACAGGGGCGATATGCTTGCTGCCCTGTCACCTCTACCGCGCCCTGGGCACGGGCGTCCCCCTCTCCCTTTTTTTGTTTTGTTTTTTTTGCTCGCACCTTGAAACCACTCGGCATCGGAACAATACCGGGCGTGCGCGACGCGCACGGAGAGGCAGGAGCGCTTGCCCTGGGGCGTGCGAGAGAGAGAAATAGAGATAGAGCGAGAGAGAGAGAGAGGGAGGGACGGCGCGGCGCGTGGACGCGGCGTGTGGACGACGCGACGCGGCGTGAGAAGACAGGGCGATATGAGATGCAGGAGGGCGGGAGGGCGGGCCAGCCCCAGACGCGCCTTTTTTTTCTATCTCGTTCGCTCGGCCCTCGTCCCCACACGCGCGCGCGCGACAAACAGAACTAGGTGCGTGGCACTCCACCATTCACCCCCTCTGTGCGCTCACGGGATCAGCCGCGGGTGTCCAGGTATCGCACGTGCCTCTGCAGAACGAGAAACGAGGAGGGAGAAAAAAAAAAAAATCGGCGGGTGTTTGCCTTGGGATCAGCACGGGGACACGCGCGCGCCGTCCCCCGCCTTGCAACCCCTCCACCCGCCCCTCCTACCACACCCACGTGGGGGACAAGTCAGGGTGTTTCACCTTGGTACATGCTGATTGCCAAACCACTCACTCCTCCCCCTTAAAAACCAGGCGTTTCGACAGGGGTGGACAAAAGAAAAAAAAAAAGTCGCTCCCGCCTCTTTTATCTTCTTCCTCCTTCTTTCTCCTCCTTCACGTCCCGAAAAGAGAGATGGTACCCAGCCCCGACGCCGCCGCCGCCGCTCGGCCGGCCTCCCCCACCCCATCCCTGTCCGGCGCTTCCTCCTCCTCCTCGGGCGCCACCCCGCCCGACGGGGCGGCCGTCGCGGCCGAGCGCCTGGCGCAGGTGGCCGGCCTCGCGCGCCCGCCCTCGACCGCCGCCCTGGGCGGGGGCGGCCTCGGGGGCGGCGCCCGCCTGGGACCGAGCGTCATGCCTGTGGATGCGGCTTCCGCCGCGGAGACGGGCGCCGCCCCGCCCCCACCCGCCGGCTGCGCCCTCCCCGGCGCGGGCGCGCCCACCCCGCCCGGCGCTCCCCTCCCCTCGACCCGCTTCTCCCTGCGCGAGTTTGCCTACCTCTGCGGGCCGGGGCTCCTCATGGCGGTCGCCTACCTGGACCCGGGCAACTTGGAGGCCGACATTCAGGCGGGCGCCAACGTCGGGTACACGCTGCTCTGGTTCTTCTTCGCCGCGTTTGGGGCGGGCTTCCTCTTCCAGTGCATGACGGCCCGCCTCGGCATCGTCACCGGCCGCGACCTGGCCCGCCTGTGTGGGGATGCCTACCCCAAGCCCGCCCGCATCCTGCTGTGGGTCCTGCTGGAGGTCGCGCTCGTCGGCGCGGACATCCAGGAGACGATCGGGTCGGCCCTGGCCATCTCCCTGCTGTCGGGCGGGCGGGTCCCGCTGTGGGCCGGGTGCATCCTGGTGAGCGCCTCGGCCTTCCTGGTGCTCCTCCTGGAGCGGTGCGGCGCCCGCCACCTGGAGGCCGTCTTTGGCGGCCTCATCGCCATGCAGGGCGTGAGCAGCGCGATCAACTACGTCCAGGCCCGCGTGCCCCAGGCCGCCGTGTTCAAGGGGCTCTTCATCCCCCGCCTCCCCGCGGCGGCCGTCCCCTTTGCCGTCGGCGCGCTGGGCGCGCTCATCATGCCCCACAACATCTACTTTGCGTCCGCCATCGTCAACGCGCGCTCGGAGGCGGCGGCGCGGGCAGTGGCGCGGGCGGAGAAGAAGGCGGAGAGGGAGGAGGCCAAGGCGGCAAAAAACATCGGCAAGGGTGGCGGAGGAGCACCACACGCTGTGCCCGCTGCGCCTGCTGCTGTTGCCAAGGCGGGCGGCGAGCCCGCTCCGCCTCCGTCCGAGATCACCCCCGCCGCCGCGGCCGCCGCGGCCGCCTCGCCTGTACCCACCCCCACCACCCCCACCCGCCCCCGCCGCCGCCGGTCGTCTTTCTCCGGCGGCCGCCACGCGCACTACCCCGCGGCCCCCGTCGCCGGCCCCGGCCGCACGCGCCTCCTGCTGACGTACGTGCGCCTGGAGACCGCGGGCGTCCTGGCCGTCGCCTTCGCCATCAACCTGTTCATCGTCTGCCTGTTCGCTTACGGCTTCTACGGCACGCCCGAGGCGGCGACGATCGGCCTGGAGTCGGCCGGCAACTACCTGGGCGCCCGGTTTGGCGTCTCCTTCAAATACCTGTGGGGCATCGGGCTGTTGGCGTCCGGGCAGTCGTCCACGATCTCGCTGACGTACGCCGGCCAGATCGTGATGGCGGGCCTGCTGCGCTTTGAGGTCAGCAGCTGGAAGCGGTTGATAGGCACGCGGGCGGTGTCGCTCGTGCCCACGCTCGCGGTCGCGGCCGCCTACGAGGGCGCGCGCAAGTTTGATGGCATGAACCAGCTGCTCAACATTTTGCAGGCCATGGTGCTGCCCTTCTCCCTTATCCCCTGCATCGCCATGGCGGCCAGCGGCGCCCTGATGACGCCCGCCTTCAAGACCGGCCGGCTCGTCATGGGCCTGGCGTGCGGCATCGCGGTCGCCGTGGCGTGCGTGGACGGGTACCTCCTCTCCTCCTTCTTCGGCGACCTGGTGAGCGGGGGAGGGGGCTCGCCCGTCCCGCCCGGCGCCTGGGCCGGGTTCGCGGCGCTCATGTGCATCTACTACGGCGTCATGGCCTACTTTGCGGTCGGCCCCCGCCGGGTGGCCCGGGGGTGGCGGTGGTTTGTCGGCCGGGCGCGCGCGGCGTGCGTGTGCGTGCGGGAAAAGTCCAAGAACACGCGGTTGATGGACCCGGGCGCGATGATGGAGGTCCATTTTTAAGTAATGGGTGGATGGAGGGGAGAGCGGGGAGAGGGTGTGTGTGCACGCGTGCGCGGGATGCGCGGGAACAGAGGGACCAAGGGACGAAGAGTGGGCCCTAACAACCCCCTGTGTCTCTCTCCCCTTTGTCCTGCGCGCCCTTATGCTGTACGCTTTTGCTTTGTCTACATGTTTTCATTACCTACAACCATGCGATCTGTTTTTCCTCTCTGTTGAGGGCGCCCTGCGGCCCCTTACATGTGCATGTAACCTGTGTTTGCTTCCCCCCCCCCATTATCATCACCCGTCCTCCTCCTCACGGCGCGCGGCCGCCTGGCAGGCCGCCCGGAAACGGGAGATGCGCGGCGGAGGTGCGGGGGTGTCGTCCTCCTCCGCACCTGCGCACACCGCGGACGCCTGTATCAGGGCGGACTTGAGGGGGGCCGGGGCGGGCGCGGGCGCCCGGGGCGCTGAAGGGCGCGCCACGCCGACTGCGCCTCCACCCGCCCGCCTCGGCGGCCCGTGCAGGTCGTCATCATAGTCCTCCCGGATGTGGAAGGCCTCGGCCGGGCCGCCCCCGCCAACCGCCTCTCCACCGCTCACGCCGCCCGCCAGCTCGGCCGCCAGGGTGGCCCGCCGCCGGGCGGCTGCTGCGGCGGTCGCCGCCGCGGCTGCCACCCCAGTCGCGGCGGCGGCCTGGCGCCGCAGTACGGCCGCGGCCTTGGCCGGAGGGACTGACACCGCGTAGTCGGGTGCGGCGTAATTGGGCGCGGAGGTCGACAGGCCGCCGCTCCCCCCCAGCGGCACCGTCCACCGCCCGCCCGGCACCAGGGTCGCGCCAAAGAGGAGGGCACCCGGGGGCTGGGGCGGGGCGAGCGGGTCGGCCGCACTGCCGCCACCGCCGACGGGGATGGCGAGGAGCGGTGTGGGGGTGGTGGAGGTTGGTGCGGCCGCTGCCGCCGCCGCGTCGGCCCGGCCCGCCGACAGAGCTAGCTGAGACACCCGCGCTGCGGCGGCTGCGGCCCTGGCCTCGGCTTCGACAGCGTCCGCCTGTGCTTGGGCGGCGAGCTCACTGAGCATACAGGCTAGGTCCGCCATAAGGGCCGAATTGGTGAGAGGGGTGCGAGCGCGTGCGAGCACGCCAAATGCGAGAGAGAGGCTCGTTCAACCCTATGTATAACTCCCGTTTTGCTCCTCTCCTTCCCCTCTCTATCCACCGCGCCCTCTCTCTCATGTCGTCCACCCCCGCACCCGCCCCTCTCCTGACCCTGTGCTTGGAAGGCCTGGCGGGCGGGGCGTCAACAGGGGCAGACACCTCCACTACCACCCCTCCTCCGCCACCCGCCCTCGCCGCCTGGTGCCCGGCCACGGGCTGGCTGGCCCTAGAGATGGCAGGTGGCCACGTGGCTGTGGTTGATCCGGACCAGCCAGAGGTATGTGTGTGGATGGTGTGTGTGCGTGTGAGGCACACGCGCGGGGGCGCGCCCTCTCTACTTTCCAACCTCTCATCAAGCTTTTTTTATGTGTGTGTAGTAGACCTTCACCACCCTCCGCCCGCCCGGCAGCCCGCGGCCCCTAGCCTCCCTCGCCTGGGCGCCCCTAGGCTCCGGCATCAAGTTGCTGACGCTGACAGGCGGTACTGCCGGGGGCAGCATCCTGGCCGTGTGGACGCCCCCGTCGCCGGGCGGCCACCCTGCCTGGACCGGGCAGGTCGTAACTGGCGCCTCCTCCGCGTCCTCCGTGGCCTGGCTGGCCCCTCCACCACCTTTCGCCCCTCACTGGGCTTTTGGTGTGCTGGCAGGGATACTTATCAGCGGTGACGGGCGCCTGGCCGTGTTTTGGGCGCCCGCGGGCAGCGCGCACGGCGCGCCCTGGAACCTCTCCCCTCCCGTCCAGCTGCTGCCGCTGGCCGGCAACACCGCCTCCGCCGGCGATACCAGCAGTAGCAGCAGCAGCAGCAGCCGCAGCATTGCCTGCACTGACGTCACGCCCTCCCTGGACGGCGGCCTGGCCGTCGCCCTGGTCACCCGCGCGGGCGGTGTGCTGGTCGCCCGCGTCGGCGGCGACCCCACCAGCGGCCTGGCTGGCAGTGGCTGGGCGCCTTCGTACCCGTCGCCCGGCGGCGCCACCCTGCCGGTCCGGGCTCACGCCGCGGCCGCCCGCTTCATGCCAGGGTCGGGCGGGGAAATCCTGCTGGTGGTGAGCAGGGCGGCACCGGGCGGCGGTGGAGGGGTCGGGGCCGTGCGGTGGGCGAAAGTCGAGGGTGGTGGCTGGGAGCCCGGTCCGGTCTGGCTTTGCCCGTCTGCGCCGCCGTCACCTCCGCCCGCCCCGCCCGGCCTCTTAGACCTCACCCCTGATGTTGCTCTCCTCCGGGATGAGGCAGGCTGTGTGTGGGCGGTGAGGATGGACGGAGGCGGGGGCGGCGCCGCCCCGACCCGCCTGGGGCACGCGGCCGGGGCTGCCCTGTCCCCCAACGCCTTCGCGGCCGCCCTCCTCGCGCCGCCTTCCGCTGCCACCCCCACCACCATCCTGAGCCTGGGCAGGACAGCTCAGGGCGCGGGTGCAGCACCGATGATCGCCCTCCTGGTCGCTGCGGCCGCGTCCGGGCGGTCCCTGTGGGACTGGCGGGCGGTGCCCACCTGCGCGCGCTCGCTCCTCCTCGAAGAGGCGGGCCGGGGTGCGCGTGCCCACCAACCCGCCCTCACCACCCGGGCCGTGTTGGCCCTCTGTGATGCTGCTGCGGGCGAGGCAGGCGAGGCTACCCTGATGGCCCTCGCCGCCGACACGCTGACCGCAGCCACCGTGGCCGCCCTGCTCCCCACCCCCACCAACCCGCCTGTCCCGCCGCCCGTCCCGTGGCTGGCCTGGGCTGAGGGGGTGGCCCTGGCCCTCCTCGGTACAGCCGCCGCCTGGGCAACAACAGCGCCAGCACCAGGGGGCACGCCCACGCCCTTCCCCACCACCCGGGGCGTACGCCTGCTGGCCGACACGCGCTTCCTGGCCCGCCTGTCCCGCCTGTGCGCGGCCTTGCCGGGTGCGGCCGGGCCGGACTTGGACGCCGCGGCTGCGTCTGGCGGGACCAGCGCCGCGGCGTTGGGGTGGCGCGCGTCGGCGTCACCAGCGGTGCGTGGTCCTGCCCTGGCGTCCATCCTTGAGGGTGCGCTCCTGTTCCCTCAAGAAAAAAAAAAAGGCCGGGGCGGGACTGCGGCCACCACCACCACCCCGCTCGACCGGGCGGCTGTCGGGGCCGCCCTGACCGCCGCGACTTTTGCCGTCAAGCCGGGCCACCGGTCCCAAGCGGTCGCGCCGCACAGCTTGGGGCAAATTCTAGCGGCCGCATCGGCGGAGGGGCGGTCCGGCGGGACGGGGGCGGCCGCCGTGCCCTGGCCGCCCGGCCCAGTCTCGGTGGCCAGGCTGGGAGCCCCGCGCGTGGACAGCGCTGGCGGCCCTGCGCGCCAGGCCCGTGGCCTCGCCCTGCCACCCTGGCCAGACTGTGAGGCCGCGGCGTCCGTGGCGGAGGCCGGGGTCGGGTGGGACAGGGGCCGCGGCGGTGGCGGCGCCCTCTCTCCAGGCGCGGCCGTCCTGCCCCTCGACGCGCTGACTGGCCGGGCGCTTTTTGGAGAGGAGGTGTCGTGGGGGTCTACGGATGGGACGTCGGTGGCGACAGGGTCGGCGGTCGGCGAGCTACTGTCATCGCCGTGGAGCGTGGCGGCGCCGGGGCGGGGCGGGCGGTGGGTGAGGTTGTTGAGGTGAACATGACCCTTTTTTGACCCCCGCGGAGAGAGAGGGGAGACTCTCGCCGCGAGAGACAGGCACAAAATTGAAGAGAGACAGGCACAAATTGGCCCCCCGCCGTCCTGCGGCGTGTGAGGAGGGCGCCCCATACCCGGAGGGCCCCATCCCGCCTCAGCCCCCGCCAATGCCAGACCCACCCTCCATGGCGGCCAGCCGGGCGCGTCGCCACAAGGGCGGGCCCCTCCCTCCCGTGCCCCTCCTCCTCCTCCTCTTCCTAGCCGCCCTTCGCAGGGCGGAGGCCGTTGTTCAACCGCCAAGGGCCAACCTGTCCTCGGAAGCGGTGACGGTGGCCGACCTGAAGAGCCTGTGCACTGGAGGCCCAGCCCCAGTCATCCCTGTGCGCAATGCAACCATTGTGGAGCTACGGGAGGTGAGATTTGAGGAGGGGCGGAGCGTGCGTTTTTTTTTTGATGGCGCATGCGCCAGCTCCGCGGCGCAGCCCCGACCTGCCCCAGACCCATCACTCCTCTTCTCCCATCCATTCACGACCATGCATCAGGCCCTCCTGTCCGGCGCCGCCACCTGCACCGACCTGGTCGCCGCCTTCCTGCGCCGGGTGGACGCCTTTGAGCCCGGGACGGGCCTGAACGCCATTTCCGAGCGCCCAACCGCAGCGGGCCTCCTGGCGGACGCGGCCAAGGCGGACGTGGTGTTGGCGGCCGCCCAAAGGGGCAACACCACGTCGACCCTGCCGCCCCTTTTTTGCGTTCCCCTCTTGGTGAAGGACAACATCGACAGCGCGGGCCTCCCGACGACCGGCGGGTCCGTCGCCCTGGCCACCAACATGGTGTTGGCCGATGCAATGTCCCTGAAACGCCTGAAGGATGCGGGCGCGTTTGTGCTGGGGAAGGCAAACATGGGCGAGTGGGCGCTGAATCCGGCCGCGACCATCTCGTCCACCCGGGGCGCGACCCGCAACCCGTGGGCCCTGGACCTTACCCCCGCCGGCTCGTCCGGCGGGTCCGCGGCGGGCGTGGCGGCCGGGTACGCGCCCGCCGCCCTGGGCACCGACACCGGCAACAGCGTGCGCGGCCCGGCGGGGCGGGCGGGTCTGGTGGGCCTGCGCCCCAGCCTGGGCCTCGTCTCCCGGGCGGGCGTCCTGCCGCTGGACGCAACGGCCGACACGGTCGGCCCCCTGGCCCGCACGGTCGCTGACGTGGCCCTCCTGGCGGACTCGCTGGCGGCGCCCGACCCGGCGTCCGACCCGCTGACGGGGTGGGCGGGGGACGGCGCGGGCTGGTCGCCGTGGGGCGGTGGCGTGGATGGTGCGGCGGCGGCGGCGCCCGCAGAGGCTCTCCAGGCGGCAGGCGCGCCCCGCCCCTGGTCCGCACGGGCCGCCCGGGCGGCGGCAGCCGGCTCCGCCGCCGCGACGGCCGGCCCCGGCGCCAACCTGACCTCCCTGCCGGCCGGCCACTTCAGCGCCGCCGCGGCGGACGGGGCGGCGCGCGGGGCCACGGCGGGCGGGCTGGCAGGGCTGCGCGTTGGTGTGCTGGCGTGCGCGCTGGAAGGCGGCAACGCGGACGCCGAGCACGCGGCCCTCTTTGAGGCGGCCATCAAGGTCTTGGAGGACGCCGGCGCCACCATCGCGGCCCGCAATTTCACCATCCGGGGCAACGCCCTGGGCTCCGTCCAGGAGTGGGCGTGCGACCGGGGCCAGTGGTGGACGGGGTGGGGCGACGACGGCCGCCTGCCGCCCTCCCCTGGCGGCGCCCCGCTCATTCCGCCCGGCTTTGAGGCCATCACCTGTGCGGGCCGCCTGGCCCCGGACGTCGCGACCTACCTGGCAACCGCCCCGCGCCCGCCCGCCATCGCCAACCTCACGCTCCGGGGCGTGGCGGCGGCGGGGCGGGTCCACCCGGCGACGGCCTTCCCGCTGGCCGTGCGGTTGGCTTCCCCGGGGTCGGGCCGCCCCGCCCCGCCCGTGCCGCACAACTGGACGGGCGCCGCCTTCCCGCCGCCCGACCTGGCGTCCGCGGCCGCGTCGGAGGCGGACGATGCGGGCGGGGATGACCCGGACGCCTACCCCTCGCCCGCCCTGCGGCGGGCCGCGGGCCTGGCGTGCGGGTGCGGGCCGCTCTGGACCAACGCGTGCCGGTCCGAGATGCGGGCGCGCCTGGTGGCGGGGATGGACGGGGGCGGCCTGGACGTCGTCATCCACCCGACCTGGGGCCTGCCGCCCCCCGCCATCGGCGCGCCGGTGGCCGCGGGGCCGGACGGCAACCCGTCCCCGCTCATCGCCCCGCCCACGGGCGCGCCGGCCGTGGCCGTGCCGGCGGGCTGGACGGCTGCCGGCCTGCCCTTCTCGCTCTCCATCATCGCCCGCCCCTTTGACGATGCGGGTGCCATGCGCGTGGCGGCTGGCTTTGAGGCGGCGGCCCGGGTGGAGCGGCGGGCGCCGCCGCTGTTCCATGAGTGCACGTGAGGGGG
>Ga0315289_10009195_pt1 | contig 14235 bp, 17 predicted proteins | sample YL17G11_40_MG_FD_203452 | JGI IMG/M metagenome (GOLD analysis project Ga0315289, IMG submission 203452) | Sediment microbial communities from Yellowstone Lake, YNP, Wyoming, USA - YL17G11_40 | ecosystem: Environmental > Aquatic > Freshwater > Lake > Sediment | place: USA: Wyoming | collected...
TATGTATAAAAAAAATATTTTTTTTCTGCATGCTACCATGATGAATACTCCGTGAAGGAAAACTACGTTGCGGACAGAAAACAGAAATAGGTTTTTAGCTTTTTTGCGATAATAACGTATTTATGCACTCGAAACGAGAAATAGAAGTCATAATGAGCCTTACAGAACGAGAACGCGTGATTCTACAACTCGCACGGCAAGGATTAAGCGACTATAGGATAGCTCGGAAAATAAACACTGACCCGCCCAGCGTGACTCGTTCACGCAAAAATGCACACAAGAAACTCCAAGATGCCAAAACCGATATTGAATGGGCAAAGAAAATCGGAATAAAATCCTCGCAGTATTGAAGACTAAAGCGGAAAAGGTCAAGAAGCGAATGGATAGAGCTTCACTTTGAAGCCTTATTCGTTAATCAGCCACAACTGGAAAATGAGATTACAGCAAAAACCGGATAGCACTCGCCGCAACTGCGACTTCTCCATTGGAATAGTGCAAGCGCTCTAAGAAGGTTTTAGTTTAACGTTTTTATCTTTACATCCGTCGAGACTGAGGCTTCTCAACTGAAATCAAACACGCTTGCACAAGGCGGAAAAGTCGCTAGAAAATCTTTCGCCATACAACTGATAGTGGGCATAGCCGAAGTCCTCATGGGAATATTTACTTTAAGCGTCGCATTGATTGCTGACGGCATCCAATCCTTTGCTGACGCTGTAGTATCTCTTATCGTTTGGATTGGCTTGCGCATATCACGGAGAGCGCCCGACGGCAAATTCCACTTTGGATACTACCGAGTTGAAACATTCAGCAGCATAATCGCCGCGTTTTTCATGGTAACACTAGGCGGAATAGTGCTGTACGAATCCTATCTGGAACTCCTTAACCCTACAGCAATAGCGAACGCAGAACTAGCCATGATAGTTGCACTATTGGCAACCGCAGTATCTTCAGGTCTCCTATTCTATAAGACCCGCGCGGCTAAGCGGTATGCTTCTTTGGCCCTCAAAACAGATGCTTCCAACTCGATTAAAGACGTGCTCACATCCATAACAGCCTTCATAGGCATCGCTCTGAGCAGATACTTCAACATTGTGCAGGCTGATGCCATTGCTGGAATAGTGATCTCGTTCTTCGTTTTCACGATGGTGTATACAATAATAAAAGAGGCGTCTTTGGTACTGATGGATGCTTGTCAATGCCCAGAAATCTTGACAGATATAGAGAACATTGCAAGAAGTATCGCGCAAGTTAAGCAGGTTCATAGCCTAAGAATGAGAAAATTAGGACCTTACCTAATTGGCGACATACACGTTGTAGTTGACGCTGACTTAACGGTTAGGGATTCGGGCAAAATAGCTTACGAAATAGAAGAACGTCTAAAAAAGGAATTTGATACTGTAATAGAGATAAAGGTACGAATAGACCCTGACGAACCCGTTGCAAATTAACGATAACGCTTGATGAATTCTCTCTATATTCGCAGGTTGTGTTTGGTGGAACAGACCGTTTCTCTATATTTCATGTTCTGTTTCGCCCCAAACCTCAAACAGGAAACTCGTCAAAGCCCAGTGCCAGCCCCGCTTCTCTGCCACGTGTTCTCCAAATTCCTTCTCTAAGCGTTTGTTCATTCGCAAAATCCTGCGACTAACCTGGTGACGTGCAACTTTGAATCGCTCAAGCCTCGCAACCACATCCTTTGGCAACAAACCAGGACTTCCTGCCTCAAACAACAAACGCAAAATCTCCCGATCAACCTCGTCCTCGCAGGCCACACGCTCAATAAGTGATTGCTCAAAATTGAAAGAGCCCTTCAAACCAGCAAAAATAGTACGTAGCATGAGCTTAACCTCTTCAACCTCCGACAACGTTTGCTTCAGGAGCTGCTGATTATACTTCAAACGCCCAACTTTGTCGCTCTGACTACGCGTCTTTTTGGTGTTTTGAACAGAGTTTTCACTTGTTTCCATGCTAAAACGCTCACTCCATGATTTCTCCAATATCAACAACCCCGAAATCTACACTTGCCGAATCTACATCAACCAAAGCAAAAACGTCACATCGCAAAAAGCATGGACTTTTCCCATGCCTCCAAGTACCTGCAAAAAGGGCTTTTGAACAACTTTTCACTGCCAATCCAACGATACTACGAGTATACTCGCGGTAGCTGTCAGAAGACGTAATCGTTACCTCCCTGATTTTTAGGTACAGTCGGCTGCTCCTCATTGTCCAAATTGCCTAGTTTACTTAGAGCTGCAGTTAGCTTCAGCAAATCGCCTCTGAGAGCTCCGATCTGAAACTCCACATTCTTGACGCGCTCAGGCATCTGCAAATACTCGATGACCGCATCCCTCTGTAAATGCTCCAACTCGCCCACAGACCAACTGTGATCAATCTTGCGTTTATCCGTTCTGACCGTGAAGCAGCGGCCAAACAACGAAGCCACAGGGTCCTCAACAGCCATCTCGCCAGCAACGACCTTGCCCTCGCCCAAAACACAACAATACTTGCTCACCAAAGCGTTCCGCACACGATTAGCCAAATTCATAGCGAGGTTCGTAACTTCAATAGGGTTCCTGCCACGGATGACTTCAACATGCACGATCCAGCTCCGAGTAGTCTTACGTACCTTTACACCCAACTCAGTCCCTAACAAAGCCGTCCAGTTGGTCATTTCAACCTTCTTGAAATTCTCAGGAACAAGCCCAGTCGCAATTATCTCATAGGCTACTTGGCACTTGTCAAACCGATACAGTCGCGCTGGGAAAACCTTGCCCTCACATGACGCGAGCAAGTTTTTACTTTCCTCGGTCAACTCGTAAAAAACTACGTTGCTCCGTTTCTCCCGGCGGATTAGCCCGCATTCCTCAAGCTTTCGAACGTAATACCAGGTATGTTGACGGCTTAAGCCGATGATGCGGCCAGCCTTAGTCGGATAGTCGCCCACGCCAATGCGCATGAGCAGCGGAAGAACCCAGGTGCGAACAGTCTTGGTGTCAAATTTTACTTTATACTTTGAACCGCAAACGTTTTTACTTCCACATGAGTGCCCAGCCAAAAAAGCCACCTACACCATGAAGTCCGCAATGAACTTTTCTAACCTGAACTTCAGCATGCAAATATGAGCGAAGGCTTTGACTTCATCCGAATCTTCAAGGACGTCTTCCCTGATGTTATCCGCAGTGTTGTTAAGCACTTTAATCAAGAGGTCCCAATCGCCAAGTTTCAACCCCATTCAAGCCTCAACCTCCAATTCGCATAAAGGGCACTCAACCAACCGCGCCACAACAGCCGTGTGGCTTCGAATAATCTTCCATTTACTGCCGCACCCCTCGCAAACTAGCGTTTGCTCTCCAGAAGAACCGCTCAAGAAACAGCCTCCACTGAAGAATTCCATAGCCTAATTACCAATAACTCAACGTGCGCTTCAATCATTCAAAAAAACCTCCAACCAACCTTCTAGAGAAAAGAAAAAAGAAAAGGGGAATTGGCGAGCTCCCGTTCGCCAGTATAAATTAGACTCTGGAGGGCGGTAATTCGGAAAAGACTATACCCCCTCTATATAAAACAGCGGAAGTTTTTTCCGATTCTTCCGATTTCATTTTGGGGTCACTGTTTGTTTACATGGTCAAAAGTTGCTTTTAAGGATTGTAGAAGATAGTTCTATTCACGATATGATTTAAATAAAAAACTAATAACATAACTCAAGCAAGTTCAAAGGGCTAAGTATGGGCTTTAAATTTGGAAGGACACGAACTGACAAGATACCGAAAGAGCAAATAATTAAAGAACTAAGAAGAGTTGCTGAATTATTCAATTATAGAAAATTCGGTTGGAGAGAATTTGATGAAGTATCAACATTATGCAAAAGCTATTGCGTAAAAAGAAATTTCGGTTCTTGGAACAAGGCTTTAGACTCAATAGGCATTCCTCTCAAAGAGAAAAGCAAGAGGGAATTCTCAAATCAAGATTTGTTTGCAGAAATGGAAAGGATTTGGAAAATAGTCGGGCATAGACCTTCACGCATTGAATGGGAAGTATCTCAACCTAACATTGGTTACAACACTTACAAAAAATATTTCGGCACTTGGACTAATGCTTGTATCAAGTTCATAGAATATAAGACTGGTGAAAGCGTCCAACTTGAACTGGATAAAAAGCCCAATTCCAATACCCCAAAACAAATAGAATTTAAGCCAATTAAAAGAGAAAAGAGAGATGTTCCATTAAGGCTTAGATTAAGAGTTCTGCAACGGGATGGCTTCAAATGCGTCTTATGTGGAAGGAGTCCAGCCTTTGATAAAGGCACAGTATTGCACGTTGACCACATCTTACCTATTGCAAAGGGCGGTAAAACAACCTTAGCGAACTTGCAAACGTTGTGCAAAGAATGCAATCTGGGAAAGAGTGACAAAACTTAATATCGCAAGCATCACGAAACCCCAGTTTTTTGGGGTTTTTGAGGTATCAAGGCGTTTTACACATAGCGACTTTTCGGGCTTGTCGGATTTGAGGTTTGGTTTTTGGCTAATTATTGGCTTGTTATGACTGTTTTTATCTGAAAACCACGGCAAAATTGTTAGGGAATTTCAGAGCATTTTTGCATGGAATTTCTAAGCCTTTTGTTTGGGCTACTTTTCCAGGACGTCTTTTCGGAAAGGCACGTTGGAAATTCCAAATCCCAGAGGGTGGGGGGGTTATTTTAGCGAATTAATACGCTTTTGGCTTTTGCATCTTTAAGCGTACCCAAGACTACAAAGAAAACAAAGCCTAACACAATCATGGCAACCCCAAGTATTGCTACATAGAAGCCATTTTGAGAGATAAAGGATAAGGCTAAAACTATTACTCCTATAATCGCAAACGCCATTCCAACCAATTTTGCGAAGTTCACGTTCTCGTTCTCCAAGCAGTAATTCTATTCCACTATGAGGTTTAAAGTTTTTGCATGAAGAAGAGTGGTAAGGATTTTTCTTGAATAATGGCTCAATGAGATTTAGCCAAATCTTAAAAGCAAAACAAAGAATATGAAAGAAGGGATAATTACGAAAGTAAAAATCGGAAATTTGGTCATTCAAGATGCATCGGTAAAACGTTTCATTGACCTTGAATCAGGTCTGCCACTTTCGATGATTCGTGTCACCCATAAAGACAAGAATGTGGATGATGGGGAACTAATTGATTCTATGATGAGTCACAAGGACACGATTTTTCCGTTTGAGTGCGACATTCTAAAAACAGAGGTTCTTGTGCAAGGCTTTGGAAAACAAGGAGATGAAAGTAACTACACGTTTTTAGAACGTGCGGTTGATGTTTCTGCTGGTTACAAATCAATAGATTGGACTCAACCCACTGGAAACGAGAAAATGAAATTTATCCTTCCAGAAGATGTTAAAGATTTGATTGACCCTTACGAATTGAGTCTACTTCCTTATAGAAGGCTAATCTTGCGTAGATACATTCCAAAAGAATGGTTTAAAGAAAAACCGTCAGAACCCTGACCAGCTTAATGCTTTTTAACTGAGTTCACACTATGTTAGTGCATGCCACTCACTTATGCACCACAAAAGCCTTTTGAAAAGGTGATTGTTTTTATTGACGGTGGATATTTCCGAGAACTTTGCAGACAACAGTGCGGAAATGACAACATAAACTTCGAAAATCTCCTTGGATTGTTGGTTCAGGGGTTTGACAGCCATCCAAACAATCGGTTTCAAGCAAACCTAATTAGAGCATATTATTATGATGCGATTGTTGACGAGAATGACCCAGACTATAATATCCAGAGAAAATACTTCGATGCTATTCCCGAGAATTATCCATACACAATAAGATTAGGAAAATTGGTTAAGTCTTCAAACAAAGGGTTCAAACAGAAAGGTGTTGACATCTTAATGTCAGTTGATGCTATAGCAAAGGCTTACCAGAATCATTATGATACTGGAATTTTCTTGTTGGGTGATGCAGATTTTATCCCTTTGATTGAGGGAGTGAAGAACGCAGGAAAGAAGACTATGTTAGTTTATCACAAAGCAAATTCTTCAAAGGAGTTGGTAAATACTTTTGACATGCGCAGTTTCCTTGAAGAGAGAACTTTAAAAATGTGTATGAAACAACCATCTGTCAGCTAACTATCATGGAATTTGCGTAGTCTCTCTCTTTCCTCAAGGTATAGTTTTCTGCTATTTTCAACTGTTTCTTTCATTATTTGGTTATAATTATCAGTAGGGGTGTCGTGTTGTGTTATATTGATTATGTTATTGGAATTAATAGGAGTAGGTATAGGAGCATTAACAGGAACAGCATAGTGGTCTAATGCATTAACTCTATCACCAAAAAAAGGGCGGCTTTTTGGTTGAACTTTCCGTTGCCAAAAGTTAGTTATCGCCTTGTGGATTCTATTTCCTAACACGTACAGCTTTTTGAGGTTTTGGTAGAATTCGCTGCAAGTGCTCGTGCGTGCTTCCAAGGGAGTGCTTATGCATGGGTTATTACTACCGTTCAATCCTAACAGCTATTGTGACTCCTTAATGGATTGAAAACAGTGAGATAAAAAACCTAAAACGATTTTAAGTGTTTGCCATTTTAACCCATTATAGCAACCTATAATCCACAGCGCAGGTTCATTAAGTCAAAGTTCACAAGATTTTTATGGCGAGTTAATTTGAATAGAAGGGTTAAACGGAGCTGAGAAAGAATGACGATGCCACTACTGAAACTAGTAATTATGCTTGAAACCTTAAGGCTCCTGTAGGAGTGCTGGAAACCATTGGACGCAAAGAAAAGCACGGCACTCTTGGGTTTAGCTTTCATAGGCTTTCTAGGGCTGTCATACGCTGCAAACCTCTTCTTTTTCGGCGTCTTAGGCGATGTTCTGCGCAATCAATTTTTGGCTGTTGCCATGCTTTTCCTGCACAATGTCCTCGTAGTTTCGCTGATTCTCTTGGGCATGACTTTCTACGTGAACTTGGTGGTTTTAAACTTCTTTAAAAGAGAAAAATACGCTGACGTAGTGATAACTCATCCACGAAGCTTTGCCCTAATTTTCACGTTCATAGTCGTTTTCCTCAGCATACTGCGCGGCGCCACACTGATTTCAGGCGGAATAAGCGTTGAAGCATTACCCTTGATTTTGCTAATTAGCACCCCTATCGGAATTATCGAAGGCTACGGTATCTACTTGACAATTAAGAAGACGCTTAGCCGCACAATGTCCATGAAAAGCCTTGCCTACATTTACGCAGTATTCTTCATTGCATCAATTCTGGAAGTCGCTTTCATAAACGCGCTCATGCTGGTCGCAACCTGACCTGAACCCGCTCATTCTACTTGGAGTTCAAAATCTCAGTTTTCGTTAGCTTACTTTTCAGTTTCTTGATCATGTCTTCAAGCGCTGGGCTTAATTCCACGGGGTACGGCGGCGCTTCGGTCAACTTTTTGTATTTTTCAGGGAGCTTTGACAGGTTTTCTTGAGCTGCAGCGCGAATCTCACTTAAGGAAGGAAGATTGTAAGTTACTTTGCCGTTTTCCATAACTTTGACGAGCAAAGGTTCGCCTTTTACTTTCTCGTCTGCTAACGCGATCACGTCTTTTGCAAGATTGCCCTTTTTATCTTTGAATCTGAAGACTTGTTTTCGTCCAGGCAACGTGACTTTGCCTTCGCTTAGCTTCATTATCGGCGAAAAATTAGCCTTTTCATTCATCGTTTCACATAATTTGTAGATCACATCTATGTAGGGCTTATCCGCTGAGGTGCCCATTCTGGTTCCGACGCCAAACGCATCAATTTTCGCGCCCTTACTTAGCAACTCAGCAATTCGGTATTCGTCTAAGTCGCCGCTTGCGAAAATGGTAACGTACCGCAAGCCCTTCTCGTCCAATAATGCTCGGACTTTTTTGCTTATCTCTGCTAAGTCGCCGCTGTCCAGCCGCACTCCGCCAAGTTTGCATCCTTTCTTTTCAAGCTCTTTGGCAACTGTTGCAGCTTTTTCTGCGCCTGCGATATCATCGTAAGTATCAATCAAAAGTGTTGACTTGTTTGGGAAAGTTTTGGCAAATGCGCGAAAAGCATCTATCTCTCTATCGAAAGACATAACGAAAGAGTGCGCCATAGTTCCAAAAACTGGGATGCCGTATTTCATTCCCGCTAGAACGTTGGAGGTGCCTTGGCATCCTGCTATGTAGCTGCACCGGGCGACTTTCATTCCCGCATCGATGCCGTGTTCTCTCCTTAAGCCGAATTCGATGATGGCTTTGCCTTTGGCTGCGTGCACAACTCGTGAGGCTTTTGTGGCGATCATGGTCTGCAAGTTGACGGTGTTTAGCAGAAAAGTTTCAACCAGTTGAGCCTCTATTAATGGGGCGGTTACTCTGATCAAGGGCTCACATGGAAAGGCAACTGTGCCTTCGGGAACAGCCCAGACGTCTCCTGTGAACTTGAAATTTCTGAGGTGATTGAGGAATTGATTGTCAAATCCCTGCTTTTTAAGGTAAGAAAGATGTTTCTCAGTGAATTTTACGCTTTTAAGGAAGAGAAGGACCTGTTCCAGACCTGCAACTAGAAGGTATGAGCGGTTTTCAGGTAATCGCCTTACGAATAAATCAAATGTTGCGGGCTCAAACTTCTTATTGTCAAAATAGCTGGCGCACATGGTTAACTCGTACAGGTCAGTGAACATGCTCATGTTTTCTTCGCTTAAAAAATCCAGAAAGGAGTTCATGTGCTATATTTAAAGATGGAAGAAATTTAATCCTTTCTAGCGTAACCCGTACAAAAACGGCAGAGCTTAAAACAAATCAAGGACAGCCTCCGAGAGGAGCTCTCAAGAATGGGAGTAATAACATAACAAAAAACGCAACGAACCCGACGACCACAACGCACACACAAATATCTAATGCCGAAGCAAAAAACCAAAAATGCCTACATAAAAACAAAAATTTATAGACGATAAGACATACATAACACGAATGGTGGCTATGGTCACAAAGACGCTCAAGAAAATGGAAGTAAGCCTAGGGTTTGTTCACATTCCTGCCAAGCACCGAGCGGAGCTTATAGGGGATACGCCAGTGCCATTTGAGACGAAGTTGAACGAACTCCCTGCGAAAATCGACAGACAAGGACGGCTTTGGTCAGATTATCTGAAGAATAAGTATCCCGTAAACACGCAGATAACAATCAGTAAGAATTGTGAAGGATTCCAAATTGCTGCGGTGAATCAAAAACAAGAGAACCTTAGCACAGAAACAGTGCAACCACAAGAAATAATAGATTCAAGAGTTATTGTGCCTGCTGTAAGCAAAATGGTCCAGACAGTAGAACACGGAAAAAAACTGAACATAGGTTTCATGAAGTCGTGCGACTGCGCCTCAAGTCACATTAGCTGCATCACCGCGAAAGAATGGGTAAAAAGTCAAGTCGCAATTCAGCAATTTCCAATAACCGAAGACGAAATCAAAGAGTTCTATTATGAAAGCAGGGACATACGAGACAAAGACGTTCATCCTGCCGTGTTTCCAATAGCGTTACCTGCTCATTTCATTAAAACGTTGACGCACAAAGGAGAGCTTGTTCTGGACCCATTTTCGGGCATTGGCACAACTCTCTTAGCTGCACAAGACTTAGGCAGAAATGCCGTAGGATTTGACTTGAAAGAAGAATACATCGAGATTAGCAGGAAAAGACTTGGGCAAAAAAGGATAATGGATGATGGAACAAAGCAGATTGTCATTCAGGATGACGCGCACAATATTCCTGAGTATTTGGAAGAAAACACGGTTTCATTATGTATTACTTCGCCCCCTTACGCTAATATGCTTGCTCATAAACGGCTAAACAAAAGCATGAGAGGAAATCTCAGGAAAAACAACCACTATCTAAAAGTACAGCAGTATTCCAGCGACCCCGCTGACCTTGGAACTATGAATCATGAAGAATATAGCAAAGCTCTTGAAGAGATATACTCAGGCATTTTGCCCCTAATGAAAAAAAGAGCACATTGTATCATAAACGTTAACGATGTTTGGGAAAACAATAAACGAATTCCTACACATATATATGTTCTTGAAGCTTTGCAAAAAGCTGGTTTCGAGTTTAGAAATACTTTCATCTGGGACAAACGCAATCTCGTAAATAAAGTCGGAATATTTGGTTGGCCAAGCAACTTCATCTCTCTAGGCGCAACAATGGAGTTCATATTGGATTTTTGGAGACCCTAAATTATTCTGACAATCTTATCAAAGCATTTTGGTCTGTCCCTAGGTAACACTCGAAAACCAGTTCCATGGTCATGTGGTCTGCCATCAGGATAATGCCCAATTCTTAGGTCTAATTTAATGACTCCATCTTTCACGAGTTCAGCGAATTTTTCAAAACTAAAGCCCTCAAGCAAATATGCTTCGTTAAACCAAAACCATTCCTTGCCACCCTCTTTCTTGCTTGATGCTAAGGCGAGGATCAACTTCTTGTACTTCTTCTCGAAAGCTTCTCTTAAAGTAATTTCATCATAATAAGCTAATACATTCCTGGCATTACTGATGTAGACTCTGTTATCCTTTATTTCAAGCCTGAGACCGACACTGTTGACAGATTTTGAATCGACTGTCACATGAAGCTCTTTTTCTCTTGTGCTAACTTTATGTTCATGAACTTGAACATTCATATAGTCTGTCACAGGTAGCTGGTTTCGATTCTTTTTGGTTCTTTGTTCATATCCGAATGTCTCCAAAAGACTCTTGTTTGCACCCTTTGGCATAGGTGCCTTTGTGAATAAGGTAAGCATAGAAGCAGAATCTTTTCTTCCTGACTTAAGTTCATAAATATCAAAGTCAGGACCAGCTATGTTATTCTCTGTAATGCCTAGCATATCTTCCAGAGTTTTTCCTATCCCGGTATCGCCGCTTCGTTTTGACTCAACAAATCCCATTTTTTTGATTTGGTTGATTTTTTCAACAAATTCGTTGTAGTTCATAGTCAATTCAAGCTGTCATTATGTATTGATATTTTTTATAACATTTGCGTGTTTTCAATTCGGTTGAAAAAGGAAGACTCTAATAGTAATCGCCAGTATTCAGTTGTATCGAATGCCGAGAAGGTTCAATTACTGTCACCTCGAAACACAAGATACCAAACTCCAGAGTATTTAGCCCAAGCAATACGAGACAAACGTAAGAAACTGCTGCAAGGTTCCTACTACTGCCCTACGTGTGGACAAGAAAAATTGCGCATTGGAATTGATAAGAAGAATAAAGAAGTTGTTGCAGTCTGCAGTTGTGGCATGGAGCAACGCCTGAAATATGTTCCCGCATTCGAAACAGTGGATTACTACAGCAAATTTATAGACCAATGTAAGAAATGAGAGTTCATTAGACCGTGGGACCTTTGGGCTATCCTCGGCAGACATACATTTGGGTTTTTCGTTAGGGGTTCTTATAGGGGCTGTTTTCTTCACGTTTTCCTGCGCTAAATGAAAAAGAGGGGCGTGTTGAACGGTGTGGGGAGGTGATTTAGAGAGAGCAGGCTTAACGCAGTTCTCGGGCTATTCTGCTAAAGCCCAATGCACAGGCAAACCATCATATTTGGAGCCTATTAGCAATACTATGCAGAAACCAGTAGGGGGTCTATCGCAAACCGCTTCTGGAAACTATATAAAGAGGGGGTCTAAGACAAAAATCACACAACAAACGGCACCCAACAGCCCTTGAAACTTTTATATACCGCCACAGCTAATTCTACGGTGAGCGTCATGGCTGAAGTTTGTACAACATGCGGGCTACCAAAAGACTTATGCGTTTGCGGCGAAATCGAAAAAGAACAACAACGAATCCGCATAAGACTCGAAACAAGAAAATTCGGCAGACCAACCACAGTAATTGACGGCATAGACGACCGAAACTCAAATCTTGCAAGCATGGCTCAAAAGTTGAAAGGTTTTTGTGCTTGTGGCGGAACTGCAAAAAACGGCCTCATAATGCTGCAAGGCGATCACCGCGAAAGAATCCGTGAATACCTCATCAAAACAGGGTACCCAGAAGAAAACATAGAAGTTCAATAACCACAGAGCAAAGAGGCAAGCCCCAAATGAAACTGCTCGAAAACATTCGTGAAGTAATTAAAACTCTGAAACACCGGAAACCCTCAAGGATCTACTGCCCAAGATGCTGCAACCCAAAAATCAGTTTATACAGCAGCCTCGACCTTTGGCTGACACCAAAAAAATACGTGTGCGAACAATGCGGCTACGTAGGCCCAATAATTATGGAACTTGAAAAAGAAGAAGAAAATAATGAAAGCCCAAGCGCTTAGTCAGGCAGTGCGAGGTCCAATTGTTTCTTCAGGGTTTTGTAGCGGTTTCTCACAGTTACTTCCGTAACCCCAGCGGCTTCCGCGATGTCTTTTTGCGTCTTCTTTTCATTATGTTGCAGACAAGCTATGTAAAGTGCAGCAGCAGCTAAACCCATCGGGTCTTTTCCCGCTGCAGCTCGTTTCTTTCTTGCGTCCCTGAGAATCTGTATAGCCGCACCCTGCGTTTTGCCCGAGATTCCAGTTTTCTCGGCGATTTTTGACACGTAAGTTAGCGGATCAGCGATAGGCATATGCACATCAAGCTCACGCAACAAAAGCCTGTAGCAACGCGCAACATCTTTCTTGTCGACGAGACTTGCCTCAGCAATTTCGCGTAAAGTTCGTGGGGTTCCGCTACTACGGCAAGCCGCGTAAAGGGCAGCCGCAGCGATAGCCGCGATTGACCTGCCTCGCACTAATCCTTTGTCTAAGGCTTTGCGGTAAATGACTGCGGCTTTTTCCTTAATCGGTGGAGGAATGTAAACCTTGTCGGAGAGACGATCCAATTCTGCCATGGCTTGAGCGAGGTTTCTGTCAATGGAAGAGTGAACTCGACTACGTATCTGCCATTTCCTTAAACGCCACATTTGCAGCCTCGTGGAAAGGGGCAGTTTTCTTCCGAAAGCGTCACGGTCCACTTGGCTAATGGCTGTGGATAATCCTTTGTCGTGAACGGAATAGGATGTTGGTACTCCAACGCGGCTTCTTGACGCTTTTTCTTCTTGGGTGAAAGCGCGCCATTCTGGCCCTTTATCCATCATCTGCTCGTACACGACGAGACCACAGTCGCCGCAAACGGTTTCGCCCGTATCGTAATCGTGAACTAGGTTTTCGCTAGCGCACTCTGGGCACTTGTCAACCAAGCGCTGATGGGGTCGCGTTTCTTTTTTGCTCAATCTTTTCCACTCCATTCAATACTATGCTAGAACTGTCACCATGTCGTCCCTTTCGGGCTGACTGAGAAAACAGAACATTCGGTTCCGCGCAAACTAACCCAATGACCAGTTTCAATATATAAGCTTTACGGTTTGTTCTGTGAGATTTTGCGGATGTTTTCAGAATATGTAGAGGAAATCTCTGTTAAGCGTCAATGGTGGTTTTCGTTTCTGTTGGCTACTGTGTGAACTTGGTGTACTGTTGTGCGAATTTTTGACTATACCCCCTCTATAAATAGGTTGAACTTTTGCTGTGGATGTTTTTGGTTGTGAAAAGCACCAATAGTGACCTACCCCTATAGGTTTCTGCATTGATTGACTATTAGGCTTCAAATATGTTGGTTTTCCTTTGCATTGGTTATAGCAGAGCTTTTTGTTATGTTATTACTCCCATTCTTGAGAGCTCCTCCCTGAGACTGTTCTTGATTTGCTTCAGGCTCTGTCTCTTCTGGACGTACTCGTCTCCACCGTGGCTGAGAGGGGTAAGGTTTTAATGAAAACGCCGCATTTAGAAGATAGCTCAGGTGCAGCCCGGTGGTGTAGTGGTCAAGCATAGCGGGCTTTGGACCCGCCGACGAGAGTTCGAATCTCTCCCGGGCTACCAATCGCATCATTGGGAAAGAAGATGAAAGGAAAACTGCAATTTTGGCATAGTTACATATAGAAAAATTAAATCAATATGTTAAATAGCTTAGAGGCATTTTTCTTACTGCTTCGAAGTTCGAAGCCTAAACCATGAAAACTGTTATAACAACAGCAGACTGGTGAATTTGATTATGGGACCCTCTGACCCTCCAGCAGATATTGAAGAATATCAGAAGTTCAATCGAGCCTTAGTAGTACGACTCGCTAAAGTTATTGAGTTTTTGCCAAATCTGGAGGACTAGTGCTTTTCGCTTAAGAAACGATCTTGAGGGCGATTAGTCCCGATAATTGTTCAACCGAAGAGAAAATAGACAA
>Ga0315289_10009197_pt1 | contig 14234 bp, 11 predicted proteins | sample YL17G11_40_MG_FD_203452 | JGI IMG/M metagenome (GOLD analysis project Ga0315289, IMG submission 203452) | Sediment microbial communities from Yellowstone Lake, YNP, Wyoming, USA - YL17G11_40 | ecosystem: Environmental > Aquatic > Freshwater > Lake > Sediment | place: USA: Wyoming | collected...
ATCACATTAAAATCCTTGATCAAGTCCTCAGGAAAGGGAGACCCGGGCCCCTGCCCCTGCATCGGCCACAGGGCATCCACGATTGATAGATGGGGACGCATCACCTTCAGCATATCGACCATCTTCTGGTGCATGTCGGCCCGGTGGTTGCGAAAGGCGTCATACCAGTCCAGGCTACCCTGGTTCATTTTTAGCGTTAGAGAGATATGGGTCAGTTTATGCACCTTCATTTTGGAAAGATAGATTAAAACATCGGCGTCCAGCATAGTCTTGGATAAATAGACGGACTTGAAAAGAACCATCGGCTGAGGGACCTGGACGGGAACCCTCTGATCCTGCTCCAAGGGGAGGATGCGATCTGCACCACCGCGGAGGGCTGCTTCCCCCACTCCGGTCACCCTGAACGATTCTGCCGTATCGGCGCCAATGGAACTTCGGTCGGCCACAACCACTTCCCGAGGTTTCGTCTCATTGCGAATAAGCCTCATCAGTGCCTCGACCACGCGGGGATCACAAGCAATCCCTGTATCAGGTTTGACGGCCCAGCAGGCATTGGCACGGACCAAAACCCTATCCCCATCCTTGATGACCGACCTCATTCCTCCGACGCTATCCACAGCCTGTTTGATCATCCCGTAAACCACCCTGACACTTTCTTCATCATATTCCCCTGGCCTACCAGGGATGACATCCCGATGGGCAACCGCCACCCTTGTCTTATCCACAACCCATCCCTCCTCTTATGAAGAAGATTTTCGAAAACGCTGAAATGAGCATAAAACTCGTTGCAAAAGGCGGGTGGGTGTGCTGGAAAAACTTTATAGCGGTACCTTTAGTAGTCGTTTCACTCCTCAGTTCCCAAACATTTTACAAAAGTCACATGAAGTGCGATCATATGTTGCCCATAAAACATAAAAAAGAACCGCTTGATAAAGTTTTGGAAGCACACCTACCTGCCGATTTAATGCAACATTAATGATAACCCTTCCCGACAAAGCGTCGCCAGAAACAGGATCTCGTAAAAAAATCCTTTCCCATTAAGCCTAACCTGATTAGGGTTGGCCGGGGAGAGGAATTCTGATCGATCTTATGGCCTTATGGTTCGATTTAACCTGACAAATACTTTGAAAAATCAAAACCTGTCTCTTCTGCAAAGGCCCTCATCAATCGTTTCGTGACGGGTCCTGGTATAGGAGACGACGGTCGAATCCCGTGCACTTCTCGAACCGGCGTGACACAGGTCGCGCTGGAGGTGAGGAAAAATTCCTCGGATTGAGCCAAGTCATAAAGACCGAAATGCCGCTCTTCAAGAGATATCTTCAGCCGCGAGGATAACTCGAATACGACTTTCCGGGTAACCCCTTCGAGGATGTTTTGGACAGGGGGGGTCCAGAGGACGCCTCCTTTAACAATGAAGAAATTGGCGGTCGAATTTTCCGCGACATTTCCATGGATGTCCAACATGAGAGAAAGGCTGTTCACAGCGTCCGCTTCGAGCTCTGCCAGGATCTGGTTCAACTTGCTCGTCACCTTGGCCCGTGTTTCAACACACTGAGGCGGTACCCTTCGAGTGGGAACGATCGCGAGTTTGACCCCTTCTGCAAGACTTCGTGCGGCGGCCTCCACGGCCACTGGACGCCAGAAGATAAATAAGGTCGGAGGTCCTGCCGCCCGAGCCGCCATGCTCGGCGTATCCATGCCCCGAGTGACCCAGTGGCCAACACGATAGACACTCTCCTCGGCAAGATGAGGGAGATTCACACTCAGCAGGTCAAGGGTTAATTTCTCGATCTCTTCCTGACTCATTCCTAAATCGATTCGAACGTAGCGAAGAGAGCGGTAAAGGCGATCCAAGTGGTCCTTCAAACGGTAGAGGCGGCGGTTGAAACAAGGCGTGATCTCGTAGACGCCATCTCCCCAGAGGAATCCTCTGTCAAAAGGGGAGATGGCTGCCTGCCCCTCCTTCACAATCTTACCATTTAAGTAACAATAGAGCTCTTGAGGCATCTTGGTTAACCTCCACGGACCTGAAAAAGTGGCTCTGTGTGTTTAAAGATTTAGAACTTATTCTTATGTAGCCAACTGAATTCGGGCCGCCTCTTCGGTGAAGTAACCTCCCCTCCCGGTACTCCAAATTTCAGCACACAAGTCAGTTCATAATCTCCTGTAAGGCCGAGGATTTTCTCCACTTCCTTTTTCCCTTCGTCCCAGTAAGTAATGATGTTACTACCCAGTCCTTCTCCCACGGCAGCCAAAGACATATTTTCGACAGCAAGCCAGCCAGTGCCGAAATCTCCTGACCGTGTGCAGACAGCAACGACACTCGAATTCTGGAACCATTTCTTCTGATTTAAAGCCCGGTCCTCGACATCCTTCTGTGTTTCGCCCGGCCCTGGAGAAAACTTCCTATTCAACTGATACTTGATCTCTCCAAGCTGGTCGATGATTTTCGGGTCGTCGATGACGATGAACTCCCATGACTGACGGTTCCCGGCGGAAGGTGCCTTGCTGCCTGCGAGGATAATCTTACGCAACTGCTCTTCCGTAGCTCCCTTTTTGAAAATACGAATAGTTCTCCTTTTTTCAATTGCCTCGTAAATGTCCATGTCATGCCTCCCTGTCTTTTGATATTGATGATACACCATGGTATGGTGTCCCAAGTTTATCCCGGGAAACCTGGGTGTTGTCTTTTCCTCTATCGATAAAAGGTAAATGGTGTGTTTGTCAAGAAAATTCTGGTTGTCTCCGCATTCTTGATTGACAGGCAAACCAAGGCTTTCCTATAATGATCTTTCGGAAAAAGTATTTTTATCCTACTGAAACGAGGGAGGATCAACTCAAACAGTTAGCGTGAAGGAGGAGATACGATGAGTCAGCAAACTGAACTGAGAGATGGAATGAGGATTGACTGGGATGTTCCGATCACCATGGATGATGGCTTGGTCCTTCGAGCCGATATTTACCGCCCGCCCCAGGAAGGTAAGTATCCCGTGATCCTGAGCTATGGCCCCTACGCAAAAGGGCTCACCTTTCAGGAGGGTTACCCTGATCAATGGCAGAGGATGGCCGTCAAGCACCCGGATGTGGTTGAAGGATCAACCAACAAGTACCAGAACTGGGAGGTTGTGGACCCCGAGAAGTGGGTGCCGGACGGATATGTATGCGTGCGGGTAGACTCGCGGGGATGCGGGCGCTCACCGGGATACGTTGACCCCTTTTCACCCATAGAGACCCGTGACTTCTATCTCTGCATCGAGTGGGCTGGAACTCAACCTTGGAGCAATGGCAAAGTGGGTCTTCTCGGGATCTCCTACTATGCGATCAATCAGTGGCATGTCGCTTCCTTACAGCCCCCTCACTTGGCGGCAATGGTTCCCTGGGAAGGAGCCGCTGACTGGTACCGCGACATGACGTACCACGGAGGTATCCTGTGTACCTTCTTCGGGAACTGGTTCAAGAAGCAGGTCATGACCGTCCAGTACGGTCTCGGAAAGCGGGGTCCTGTGAATCCCAACACCGGCATACTTGCTGCTAGCGACGAGACGCTCTCGGACGAAAAGCTGGTCAGGAACAGGACAGACCTTGCGGCCGCGATCAAGGCTCATCCGCTCGATGACCGATACCACCGCGAAAGATCACCTGTCTGGTCAAAAATCAACGTTCCCTTACTCTCATCGGCCAACTGGGGCGGCCAGGGGCTTCACCCGAGAGGAAATTTCGAAGGGTTTACACAAGCGGCCTCGAAGCAGAAATGGTTGGAAGTACATGGAATAGAACACTGGACAGAATTCTATACCCGCTATGGCGTCACATTGCAGAAGCGGTTCTTTGACCGATTTTTGAAGGGTCTGGATAATGATTGGAAGAAACAGCCGAGGGTGCAGCTTCAGGTCCGAAAAATTGACGGCTTCACCCAGCGTGCAGAAAAGGAATGGCCGCTGGCTCGAACCCGCTGGACCAAGCTCTACCTTAACCCCTCAAACCGGAGCCTCAGCCAGAAACCCGTGGATGCTGAGGGGAAAATTGAATATGAGGCTCTTGGCGACGGCATCACCTTCATGAGTTATCCGCTGGAACAGGAGACAGAGGTTACAGGACCGCTCGCTGTCAAGCTGTTTATCTCCTCATCAACAGCCGATGCAGGCCTTTTTGTGGTGTTTCGTGTTTTTGTTCCTGATGGAAGCGAGGTGGTCTTCCAGGGGGCATTAGATCCCCACACCCCCATCGGCCAGGGATGGCTCCGGGCTTCGCACCGGATACTCGATCCGAAAATCAGTACGGAATACCGTCCTTACCATACCCATGATGTGGTGGAGCCACTCATCCCTGGGAAGGTGTATGAGCTCGATGTGGAGATCTGGCCCACCTGTATCGTCGTGCCAGCAGGGTGTCGAATTGGACTGACCGTCAGGGGAAAAGACTACGAGCATCCGGGTGGAGGCGCACGCCTGAAGACATTTGTCAACGAAATGAAAGGTTGCGGCCCTTTCCTGCACGACGACCCACAGGACCGGTCTCCGGAGATATTTGGCGGTAAGGTAACCCTCTATGCTGGTGGAAAGAAAGGTTCCTATGTGCTCGTCCCAATCATTCCGAAAAAATAGGTCTGAGCCTCCTTTGCCGAAACATCAACCCTTGTGAGCTTTCCCAGAGGCGCGCTGAAGGTTGGGACAACTTCCAGCGCGCCTTCTTTTTGCCCCGGCAGCAGAAGGCTATAGTCTCGGCCATGAATGAAAGCACCATCTTTTGGCCGGGATGTCAACCCACATGCTTGTGCGCCGGAGCGCTAATGTGCGCAGGCACGGACAGTGGGTTAGGGGCCAAGGGCTTGCCCGTAGGGCTCCCCTTGACATAATCGCCTCTTCCGGATAAAAACAACAAATATCCAAGTTTGTTCAAATGAGCATCCTGCTCAAGACCGATCAATCTAACCCCGTAGCAGAGGAGGTGAAAGAGAGAAAAAGAGAAGATTCGATCAGAACGTCAAGACTTTGAAAAAAAGACACCAAGGAGGAAATAAAGATGGTTAAGAAAGTCACCTATGCAATGGAAGAAATGTCTTATCCCGATGTTCAAGCCATTCTAAAAACGACGGATATTGTGCTGATCCCAATCGGAAGCCAGGAAAAGCACGGGCCTCATATCCCTCTAGCTACAGATTCTATTGCAACGGTCATGACCACCAAAGGGGCGGCCCAAAAGGCAAAAGTGCCTTATACCCCTATGATTCCGGTTGGCTATTCTCCCCATCATATGGGAAGGGTGAATGATGGAATTGGATCGCTCACCTTCAGCGGAGAGACGTTAAGACGTATCGTCTATGAGATTGGAAGAAGCCTGATCTATCACGGGTTCAATAAACTGATTTATGTCAGCCAGCATGCTTCGAATTCGAAAGTGGTCGATGAGGTTCTGCGGCGTCTGCGCTATGAAACAGGATGTTTCGTAGCGTGGTACCTGACGCCTACAGAGCGGAAGACGCAGATAATCAATGATATCCTAGAGGAAAAGATTGCCTGGCATTCCGGAGAGATGGAGACAGCGCAGTGCCTGGCTTATGACGAATCGATTGTCCATATGGAAAGGGCGAAGAAGCATACGGCCCATGCCCCGGAGTGGCTGGGACCCGCGTTTGCGAAGACAGACGGGGTCCCCACGGTTATGTTCCAGGGCTCGGAGAATATCACGATTCCTATGGAACATCATGAATATGCGGAGGAGGCGACCATTGGTGATCCCTTTCTCGGCACCAAGGAGAAAGGGAAACACATTTTCGAAAAAGCTTCGCAGAATTTAGCTGATTTTATTGAAGAGGTGAGAAAGATAAAAGTGGAGATCAAAGTTCGGGATTATGACTTCAGGGCCTGGTAATCCTGTAGGCTGAGATGGGTTCCATTCTCCTCCCAGCCCAATGTTAATCATTCGGAAGGGGGATTCCTATGAGGCTTAAAGACAAGGTGGTTATTATTACGGGTGCGGCTGGGGGATTGGGTATTCACTTTTGCAAAGCTTTTTTAAAAGAAGGGGCAAAGGTTGGGGTCAATGATATCTCCAAAGAATTGGTGGATAAAGCGACCGCCGAATTGTCTTCGCTGGGATCGGTGATCGGTTTGGTAGCCGATGTTTGTCAACGGGATGCTATAGAGGCCATGGTGTCCAAGGTTGTGCAAGAATTCGGTCGTCTGGATATTCTTATCAACAATGCAGGGGGAAGTCTTCACACCCCATACAGGTTTGAGGAGATTGATGAGAACGCCTGGGATAAAGTGGTTGATGTCAATCTCAAGGGGACTTTTCTCTGTTGTCAGGCTGCGGTCAAACAATTTCGAAAACAAGGGAGAGGAGGTAAGATTGTGAACATCTCTGCTCTGGCTGGTCGATGGCTTGGATCCCTGGCGGGTTGTCACTATACCTCATCAAAGGCAGGAGTGATTGGGTTCACCAGGCATTTGGCGTATGAGTTAGGACCTGAGGGAATCTATGTGAATGCGATTGCTCCCACCATCACTTTAGCGAGCCAACGGACCCTTGATCTGTGGGAGGCCAGACCAGAAGAATACAAGAGAAAAATCTTTTCTGAGATACCCCTAAGACGTCTGAGCACCCCTGAGGAAGTGGCTGCGGCCGTGATTTTTCTTTGTTCTGATGAGGCAAGTTACATCACCGGAGTAACCTTGGACGTCAATGGAGGGAGGTTCTTCAGTTAGTTTATCGATGAAGGAGGGGTTCAATTGATCTTCAAAAATCGAGTGAAAAAAGCGCTAAAAGAAGGAAAAATTGTTTTTGGTCCCATGGTTTCTGAAATCAGGTCCCCAGGGATAGCCGTCCTATTGGCTCAGGCGGGTTTTGACTTCTTTTTCATAGATATGGAACACTCCTGCTTCACCACCGAGACCGTGAGCGATATGATCCTGGCGGCTCGTGCCGCAGGCATCTCGACCATTATTCGACCATCAAGCCGAAAATCATCGGATTATCTTTCCAGGCCTCTCGATGCCGGTGCCGATGGGCTCTTAATCCCACAGATTCAAACCCGGGAAGATGTGGAAAATATTGTTCAATGGTGTCGATACGCTCCCATCGGTGAGCGTGGAGTGGCTTTATCACGCCAACAGACCTTTTTTGCAGGGGGCAATCCCGTTGAGACGATGAAGCAACTCAATGAGGAAGTCCTCATCCTTCTTCAAATCGAACATCGGGATGCCATCGAAAGGCTTCCTGAACTCTTATCCGTTCCAGGAATCGATGGCGCTTTTGTGGGACCGGCAGATTTATCAGCTTCTTTGGGAATACCTGGCCAGACGGATGATCCTAAGTTTGTCAAAGCGGTCCAGCGGGTCATTAAACTATCCAAGGAGCATGGAGTTTTTCCGGGAATTCATACCGATTCCCTAAAAACCGCAACATATTGGATGGCTGAAGGGATGCAGCTGATCGGTTTTTACACAGATATCAAATTGATTTTGGAAATATGCAAAAACTTGGTCAAAGAAATGCGGACATCCATTGAAGCGATGGAGAGCAAAGCAGGATCGAGAAATTAGAGAGAAGATCCATGGACCTTCGCAGTGATAAGGGGCCTAAAGCATGTTCTTATCAAAGGAGGTTTTGGACTTAATCTAAATCACCTGAGGAGAACACTATGGTTAAACCTGTATTAGTTTTAGGTACCTTTGATACAAAAGAGAAAGAAATCTTTTATCTCCGAAAAAGAATTGAGGCCGACCTCGCCCTGATAAACTCTTTAAAACAACATCTCGACCTTTCAAAGGTATTATTGCAGGAAGTGGATCTCCACATCAACGATCCTCAGTTTGCGGAGATTGCAGTGGATCTTTTGGGCAGCCTGATGCAACAGGGAGGTAAGGGGAAAAAGTAATTCAAGAGGTGAAAACACTCCGTCCAGAACCTACCGATGTTTTAACCGGCCATACCTACCGTTCGAGGAGAGGGAAAGGCAAACGGTGTTAGGGGTGTTTCCCTGTGGGCTTCAGATAAAATGAATTTGAAATCTCTAGTAACGTATTCTTACATTGGACCCAATTTCAGAAGCTTCAAAACATTTACGGAACGGATAGGGGGTACCATCAAGATTGCTGGGAACCCTAATAAGTGAATTTTTGTCAGGGACAGAAGGATATGAAAAAGACAGTCCTATTGATTGCGACGTTCGATACTAAGGAAGAGGAAGCTTCTTATCTGAAACAATGCATTGAAGTGGAAGGGGTCCATGTATTGCTAATGGATGTAGGGATACTTTCACCCCCTCATGTTGCAGTCGATATCTCTCAGACTGAGGTTGCTAATCGTGGAGGTATTCCACTAAAGGAGGCCGTGGCCACCGGAGATAAAGGGAAATGTACTTTGAATATGATCCGGGGAGCCGAGGTTATTACGAAAGAGTTATTTGAACAAGGCCGTATTCACGGAGTTGTTAGTATTGGAGGAGCCCAGGGAACCGAAATCGGTTGCACTGCCATGAGAGCGCTTCCTACAGGGATACCACGATTGATGGTATCCACAGTAGCCAACGGGCAGCATACCTTTGGATCATATGTGGGAACCAAAGACATCACCATCATGCATTCCGTTGCAGATATTCAGGGACTAAACTTCTTGATTAAACGAATCATAGAAAATGCTGCTGGTGCCATTTGTGGTATGATTCATAAAGTGACGGGTTCTCCCATGACACCTGTGGGGATTCCGGTCGCTCTATCCATGCTAGGAACAACAACCCCAGGCGCCCTGCGCGCAAAAAAGATTTTGGAAGAAAATGGATTTGAAGTGGTAGCTTTTCATCAGAATGGGACGGGCGGTATTGCTATGGAAGATATGATTCGGGAAGGAGCTTTCAAGGGGATCCTGGATCTAAACCTTCATGAAGTGGGTGACCGATGGTTTGGTGGTCTCCACGGAGCTATAAGGGAAGATCGTTTGGAGGCGGCTGGAGAAATGGGATTGCCTCAGGTGATTGCTCCAGGAAGCATTGATTATACAGTTCAGGGACCGATCGATAGCCTTTCAGAGAGTATGAAAAGACGAAAATACTTTATTCACAACCCCCGTTTTACACTGGTTCGTTTGCTCCCAAATGAGTTACAACAAGTGGGTAAACTGGTAGCTCAAAAGCTCAATAAAGCAAAGGGCCCATTAAAAATCTTTATTCCTCTGAGAGGTTTCTCATTTCCAGATAGGGAAAATTTACCTAATTGGGACTTAGAAGGAAATCAGGCGTTTATCAAAGCCTTAAAGGAAAATATTAAGAAATCGATCCCTGTGATTGAACTGGATGCACACATTAATGATCCTGAATTTATCGATCCTGTTGTGGATGAATTTTTATCCATGATGAGAAAATAACGGTGTAACAAATCCCGAGACCGGGGAAAGAACGACGTTAGATAGGAATCATTATCGTCCTTGGAAAGCGTTTTCTTGTTAGTCAAAAGGTAAAACAAGAACGTTTCTTGTTAAATATTTACCGTTCTTTAAATTTTCAAGGGCTTGGTTGACCTGGCGGATGGGAATTAATTCCCCGATATCCGGGTCTAACATACCGCTGTTGATCAAATGGACAACCTCACGAAACTCACTTCGGGTGGAGGCTCGGGAACCGATCAATTGTTTCTCTTTGATCACCACATCATAAAAGGGTGCTTTCAGGATAGGATCAATATAACCTACAACAACAACTTTTCCCCCATTCTTACAGGCAGAGACGGCTTCTGGAATAGATACGTCGGTTCCAATGTTATCAACGACAACATCAAAACTGCCCACGCTTTTTTTCGCGGCGACCAAGAAATTTTCTCTTCGAGTATTGATGACTTGATCGGCTCCCAGAGCTTTTGCCATCTCAAGCTTCTGATCGTTTCGGCTTGTGCAGGTAATATTCGCTCCTAAAAGTTTCCCAATTTTGATCCCTTGCATTCCTAAACCACCTATTCCCAAAATGGCCACTTTCGTTCCAGCGCTTACCCCACCGAGTGTCTTCATGGCCCTGTACATCGTTGATACCGCATCAGGAATGGTGGCAGCCTTTTCAAAGGGAACCCTCTCGGATATTCTTTCAAGATTCCTCGCTGGCACATTGACATATTCGCTCATCCCGCCATTTCTTTCAAACCCAATTCGTATGAGATCAGAGCACAGATTGGTCTCTCCCGCAAGACAATGATCGCATCGACCACAAGTGACATCAATATTTACCGTCACCCGGTCACCGATTTTAAAATCTCTCACCCCAGAGCCCATTTGGGCAACGATGCCCGAAAATTCGTGACCTGGAATCAGCGGAAGTTTGACCGTTGGGATCCTCCCCTCGGAAATATGAACGTCGGTTAAACACAGGCCACAAGCCTTCACTTCCAAGGTAACCTCATCGAAACCTGGATCGTCGATTTCTACGTCTCGAACCACTAAAGGCTGATGATATGATTCCAGAACAGCAGCTTTCATGGCTTCACCTCTTAGAGTGGATTAAGGTCCATCCCCAAAACGCTGGGAACCAGAATGATTAAAATTCTCATTTTCCTTTCATGATAAAAATATCTGTTATGTAAGTACTTCCATATAGCGTATCATCCATACTTTTTATTTTCTAAATTGTCAAGGGCATGTACTCATTCATTTGCTTGACAAAAATTAAATTTCATAATATCAGCAGATCTATAAATCTTCTCATCATAGTGAAGGAGGTTATTTTATGAAGGAGAAAACCCTAGCATTGGTCAATGGACAAATCGTAACCCCTTTGGGAGTCTATCCAGGGAATCTTCATATTGCTAAAGGAAAGATCGTGTGTATTGAAGAGAAAATGGAGAAGAAAGCTGATCAGGTGATCGATGTTCAAGGTCAATTCATCCTTCCGGGTTTTATCGATGGACATGTCCACATGATGGATCCAGGCCATACGGAATGTGAGGAGTTTGATCGGGGGACCGCCGCAGCAGCCAAATCAGGTGTCACGACCGTGATCGAGCATCCCCGCACTGTTCCGCCGGTTTTTGAACCTAAAATTTTGAAGGACAAAGCAGCTTATCTAAAAAAGAAGGCTGTCGTCAATTTTGGTTTATTGGGAGGCATCATTTCCACCAACCTCGACCAGGCGGAAGGTTTATGGAAAGCAGGGGCTCTGGGGTTTAAAGTCTTTACCGTGGAAGTACATGAGACCCCTCCCCTTTTAGCTGGAGAGCTGGGACAACTCTTTCGATCCATGTCCCGTTTTGGAGGGGCTGCCTTGATCCACGCCGAGGACGATTCGATCGTGAAAGCTAATGAAAAAGAGTTGAAGGCATCTGGCCGCAAAGATTACATGCTCCATACCGAAATGCATACACCGGAAGCCCAGATGGCTGCGGTCGAGATGGTACTCTTTGTCGCCCATTACACTCTGAGCGGAACGGCAAAGGTGATCCTTGCTCATATCAGTGACCCAGAGTGCCTCTATCGAATCAATCAAGCCAGATTAAAGGGCCTGTCTGTCTTTGCAGAGACCATGCCCCACTATCTCCACCTGACGTATGACGATTTAAAGAAAAAAGGGCCTTTTGTTAAATTCACACCGACCGTTCGATCCCCAGAAGTGGTAGCGGGAATGTGGAAATGCCTCAACCAAGACCTGATTCATCTGATCAGCACGGACCATGCCCCTCAACCCAAAGCCGTTGTGGAAGAGGGGTTAGCCGATATTTGGAAGAGCCCGTTGACGACGGGGGCCAATATCGAGGTGGGCTCCCGTTTGATGCTGAACGCCGTGAATCAAGGCAAGACCGACCTTCCTCGTCTAGCCCGAATCATGTCCGAAACACCGGCACGGCTTTATGGGCTTTATCCGAGAAAAGGTGCGATCCAGGTGGGTTCGGATGCGGATCTTGTCGTGATCGATATGAAACGTAAAGAAAAAATTACTCCGGAGTCCATCGTTTCGAAAGGGGGGTGGACGATGTATGATGGGATCGAAATCCAAGGGGCTCCAGTCATGACCTTCCTGGCTGGAGAACTTGTCTATGACCATGGAAAGGTGGTAGGGCAACCCGGGATGGGCCAGTTTATTACCCGCTGAACTTCTAGAATCCATCGACCGATTTTTCATCCCTCTACGCCTGGACACGGCAAGACCATCAAGGTTCAAGCCGCTTTTGTAGCGTCTTATTTTTTTATTGACAAAACATTTTAGACATCATATGAATTGGTCAAACCATTTACTTATTTTCCAACCTTATACCGGAAGAAAGGATCCTTTATCCTTAACAGCATTTTAGAAGTATGAGGAAGACGCTGAGACCCGATATGAGCGGGAAAGTGGAAGAGAAATCTTAGGTGCCCTCTGAGCTCTCAAGGGTGAAAGGGCTTGAATGGGAGAAGGGAATGTTATTAAAGCCCATCAAGAGGGTAAGACTGTATGAGAACGCGGTGGAGCAGATCCGATCCCTGATTTTGAGGAACCACTACAAACCCGGGGACCGGCTGCCACCGGAACGGAGCCTGGCGGAACAACTCAACATCAGCCGGCCTTCTCTTCGAGAGGCTCTCCGCATCCTGTCGGTCATGGGCCTTATCGAGATTAAAGTGGGCGACGGAATCTACGTCAAAGAAGTGAATTTTCTCCCGTACATTGAATCGGTGAATCTCTCCATCAGCTCCCGGCTCCAAATGGAGCAGGATAGTTTTGTCAAACTCTGGGAGGTGCGGAAGATCCTTGAAGTGGGAATGGTGGATTTCCTGCCAAAAAGGATCACGGAGCCTTTCTTGAAGAGCCTCTTACACTGCATCGAAGAGATGGAAAAGAACATCGATGATCAAGATGCGTTCATTTCCTCAGGAATTCGGTTTCACCGTCTCATTGCTGAAGCAGGACAGAATGAAATCTTGATCCTCATCTGGGATACCTTGGCGAATCTTATTCGGAAAAGCCATGACAAGATATATCGTATCGCCAGATCGCCGAAGAGATCTCTTCTGGCTCATAAAAGGATCTATTCTGCCCTGAAGAAAAGAAATATCCAGAAGGCGGTGGAGGCGATGAAGCAACACATGTCAGAAGAGGAGAAGGCCCTTGTCGCAGCTCTGGAGAAATGTAAAGCCTGAGGTGGTGGTCTTCTCGCCTTTATGGAAGAGAGGATGGTTTTAAATCCTAAAAAGCATGAAAGGAGGAAAGGACTATGGTAAAGGATATCTCATTTATTGGCAAACCCCATGAGTATGACGCTCGGAGGGTCTACTCTCTGACAGGTGCGGATTGGCAGGAGAGGGTCAATTTTGAACGACTCCGTAAGGACCGACTCGCCCGAGCCAAGGAGCAGATGGAAATCCACGATCTGGGGGCACTGGTTGTTTACGACGGAGCGAACGTCCGTTATCTGACAAGCTCTTTCCAGGGGAACTGGAAATATAACATCTTCATTCGCTATGCCGTACTGCCGAGAGGGGGTGAACCCATCCTCTTCGAAACCGCTGGCTCTGACCTCGTCTGTGCCAACATGGACCTTCCCTGGATGGAGGGAAGGATCCGTCCGGCCATCACGTGGAGATGGTCGGAAGGTGCTGTGGAATATATGGTGGATCGCATGGTGGATAGCGTTCTCGAGGTTCTGCGTGAGCATAAGGTGGAGAAGGAAAAAATCGGGATCGATTCTCTGGATATGGCCTCCCTTGCGGCCTTTCAGAAGAAGGGGGTAAAGGTTGTGAATGCCATGCCGGCCATGTCAGCCGCTCGTGTCATCAAAACACCGGATGAAATCGAGCTTTTAAAACAGTCCGCCGCCATTGCGGATGCCTGTACGTATAAAGCGCGCTACGAGTGGGCCAAACCGGGCATTACAGAGAGAGAACTTTCAGGGAAGATGATCGAATACATGTATTCAAAAGGATGTGAGATCGTTTATGAAATCATCGTCGCTTCTGGTGGAAATACCAGCCCCTACCGGCGCTGGCCGACCGACAAGATCATTCGACAGGGAGATCTGATCATCATCGATAATAATACGGTTGGGCCCTCTGGATATTTTGTAGACTATGTGCGGTGCTGGAAGATAGAAGGAAAGCCCACTCCGAAAGAGAAAGACCTTTATAAAGAATGCTACGATTCTCTTATGGCTGCGACCGAGATGATGAAGCCCGGCAATACGAGTCGTGACGTGGCTGAGAAGCTCCCGGTCTACGATGACGACAAATACGGGACCGTGACACTTCAACAGTTTGCCCATTCCATCGGTCTGACCCTCTATGAG
>Ga0315289_10009198_pt1 | contig 14234 bp, 9 predicted proteins | sample YL17G11_40_MG_FD_203452 | JGI IMG/M metagenome (GOLD analysis project Ga0315289, IMG submission 203452) | Sediment microbial communities from Yellowstone Lake, YNP, Wyoming, USA - YL17G11_40 | ecosystem: Environmental > Aquatic > Freshwater > Lake > Sediment | place: USA: Wyoming | collected...
CGCTGAACCTGCACGCGGACATGGAGGTGACCCCCACCGTGGCGGACTTCAACCAGGACGGCAACCTGGACCTCATGTTCGGCGCGGACGACTACCGATTCCATGTTCTCTCGCTGCGCAGCCCGGATGCCGCCGGGAAAGTCGACTGGGGCATGGCCCGGCACGACCCGCAGAACTCCGGTTGGACCACGGCAATCCCGCAACTGGACCCCATCGCGGCGCCGGCCGAAATCCAACCCGGCCAACGGCTTCAAGTCCAGGCCAGCGCGACGAATCCGGCGAATCTGCCGCTGCACTGGTCGGTCGGCAACCTGGCCGAAGGGGCCTACTACGATGCTCAGACCCACACGCTCCTCTGGAAGCCGACCGCCGATCAGGTCTTCGGCACCTATACGTTCTCGTTCCTCGTGACGGACGGCATCCGGCAGAACAGCCGCGGCGTGTCCGTGACAGTCGTGCCCAACGCGATCTACGCCGCAAGTATGGACACCGACCCGAACTGGACGCTCGATCCCGGCTGGGCCTGGGGCGCGCCCACCGGCAAAGGCTCCTGGAACGGCGACCCCAACACCGGGCACACCGGCCAGAAGGTTCTCGGCTACGCGCTCGAAGGCGACTACGCCGACAACCTGACTCAGACCAGCTACGCCACGACCGGCCCCATCGATTGCCGGGGCTACAAGAACATTCGTCTGAGCTTTTGGCGCTGGCTTGGTGTCGAGGCCCCCTACGACTACGCCTGCATCCAAGTCTCCAACGATGGCAAGACGTGGACCGATCTGTGGACGACCGGCGGTTCTCACGTCTCCGACGACGCCTGGCAGTTCGTGGAGTACGCGGTGCCCGCCGACAGCGCGGATAATCAAGCGACGGTCTACTTCCGCTGGGGTCTCGGACCGACAGACGACTTGGTTGCCTACCCCGGCTGGAACGTCGACGACGTGCAAGTGACGGGCGAGCGAATCTGAGATCGACGATTCGGGATTTGCGCTCGGGCCGCGCGGGACGCCGGTAGGAACAAGGGCCTATACACCGGGCGTCCGTGGCCGGTCTGCCGGGAACTCCGTTTGACCCCGGGAGTCCCGGGATTACCTTGGATGGAGGCCCTCGGAATCGGAATGCTTTAGCGGAAAGCGAGGAGATTATGAGACCGATATGGTCCGTCGTCGTCACCATGTTGATCGTCCTGCCGGCCGCGCCGGCGCAACCGTTGCGCCGCGGAGCAACCCACGTGCCGGGCGAGGTAATCGTCAAGCTCAAGGATGGGCAAAGCGGCACGATCCAGGCTCTAGCGCAGGATGCCGCGACGGCCCAGAGACACCAGATGTCGCTTTCTCGTCTGCGGACGAGACACGGCCTTGAGGGTGGCGTGCCGATCGACGGCCGGATGCATCATCAGGAGCAGCGCTACCTGCTGAAGACCGCCCGCGATGTCCCAACGACCTGCGTGGAACTGAACCGGGACCCAGAGGTCGAATACGCTCAGCCCAACTACCGTTATCGGCTCTGCCGGGAGCCGAATGACCCGGATTTCGCCGACCAATACGCCCATCAAGTGATCCAGATGCAGGATGCCTGGGAGATCTCGACCGGCAGTCACGATATCGTCATCGCCGTCCTGGATACCGGCGTCGACGTCAACCACCCGGACCTCAAGGACAACATCTGGACCAATAAAGGCGAGATTCCGGGCAACAACAAGGACGACGACGGGAACGGATACGTGGACGACATCCACGGCTGGAACTTCGGGGCCGGCGACAATAGGGTCACGCCGACCAGGAAGTCCAGTCTTGTCGCCGGTCACGGGACGGAGGTAGCCGGGGTCATTGCCGCCGCGGGCAACAACGGCAAGGGGGTCAGCGGCGTCAATTGGCACAGCAGCATCATGGCCTTGCGGATGAGCTCCGATTTCACGTCCAAGGAGGTGGCCGCCGCCCTGGACTACGCGGCCGCCAACGGGGCGCGGGTGGTCAATATGAGCTTCGGCGCGGACGAGTTCGGCCCCGAAGGCGATCGGCTCGTCAAAACGGCCATCGACAATGCCTTCGCCAAGGGCGTCCTCCTGGTCGCCAGCGCGGGGAACTCCGATTCGAGCCGGCCGAACTTCCCGGCCGCTTACTACAACGTCATGGCGGTCGCCTCTACCAACGGGGAAGACACCAAGACCGGCCACAGCACGTTCGGGCTCTGGGTGGACATCGCCGCGCCCGGCACGGACATCGTCACTACCGACCTGGGCGGCGAGTACATCGCCACGGCGGGCACATCGTTCTCCTCGCCCTATGTGGCGGCGGTCGCCGCTCTCCTGTTCGCTCATCGGCCTCAATTGACCCACCTCCAAGCCCGGGCCATCCTGGAGAACACGACCGATCCTTTGAACTATGGGGACCTCGATCCCAACCTGTGCTACATCGGCACCGGGCGGGTGAACGCGTACCAGACCCTGCTGGCGGCGGACCGGAACTACCCCTTGGGCGAGATCGTCTCACCCGGGGCGAGGCAGACGTATGCGGCCGACGGTAATACCATCGAACTTTGCCTGTTCGTGCAGGGTGATTCCTACAAGGTGGACTACCGTGGCTACGGTCAAAGCGACTGGAAGGTTATCGCCGAGGGGGTCGCACCGCAGGACCCCAACGGCCTTGCCTGCCTCGCGCTGGCGAATCCCGGCCTGGGCGCGTACGAGCTGCGTCTGCGCGTCAGTCGCGGCGCGTACACCCACACGGACCGCAAGCTCTTCGGGGTCGATGCCGCGGCGCCCCAGGCCCACTGGCCCAAGCCGGAGTTTCCCAGCGACTCCAGCTACGAGTTCTTCCTTGGCAGCCCGCTCTGTCTGGATGTGAACGGCGACGGTCGCAATGAGATCATTCAGATGTCAGCCGACTACAGCGACTTGCTCTTCTTCGGAAGCGGAAAGGTCAATATCTGGGACGCGGACGGCCGCTCTCTGCGCCATTGGCCGGTGACGCTCGATTTCGCCTGGCCTACCAGCGTGGCCGTGGGGGACATCGATGGCGACGGCGATTACGAGGTGGTCGTGGCGTGCGAGCTCGAAGGCGAGGTAGATGCCTATCACGTGGAGACGGGCGAGCTCGTGGCCGGCGACTGGCCGGCCGTCGTGGGGGGATGGTACGGTTGGATCCCCGCCGGCCCGGTTCTGGCCGATCTCGACGGGGATGGAGACAGCGAAATCCTCATCGCGTTGGACATGGAATCGGCGGACACCGATGGCCTGATCGCGATTCAGGCGGATGGGACCTTCTTGTGGCAGCGGCGCTACACCTCCGCCGGTCCCATCAGCGCCGCCGACCTGAACAAGGATGGCCAAGTGGAGATCGCACTGAGCGGGTACGGGCCCGGACTCAATCGCTTCTATACCTTCCTTCTCGATCACGAGGGACAGCAGATCACCCGCTGGCTGGGGGGCAGTCCCCTGGGGACCGTGATTACCGATCTCGACGCCGACGGCAAGTCCGAGGTGGTGTTCTGCACCGATAAGGAGGTCGCGGCCGGCCGGGCCGCCGGCGGCACCGCCTGGAAGACCAAGGTCTCCGACCCCCTGGACATCGGCGGCGGGCTCTGTGTCGGCGACCTGAATGAGGATGGTCTGGGCGAAGTCTACGTCACGACGGTGGTCGAGGCGGATGAATTCACGTTCAGCCGCGTGTATGCGTTCGATCACAAAGGCCGCCTTTTGACGGAGGCCGGTTACCCCAAGACCATCATGGGCAATCCGACGCGGTGCGTTCCCCTGATCGCGGATATCGATGGGGATGGCCACAAAGAACTGATTGTCGGTTCGGCGAACGAGCCCATCATGGCCTGGGAGCCCGACGGCTCGGTAACGCCGGGATTCCCCCTGCTGGCTCTGGCGCCCGACATCGAGTCCACCCCGGCGTTAGTGGACCTCGACCGGGACGGCGACCTGGAGATCATGGTCACCGCGGATGACTACCGGTTCCACGTGGTGGACTTGCCGGCCCCGTATGTGGCGGACAAGATCGACTGGGGCATGATCCGGCACGATCCGCAGAACTCGGGTTGGACCGTGCGGGCCCCGCAGATCGACCCGCTCTCGATCCCGAGCCAGATCAAGGCACGACAGCCCTTGGAGATCCCGCTTGGGGCCTCGAATCCGGCGAACCTGCCGCTGCGCTGGCTGGCCCGCGGTCTGCCCGACGGGGCCCATTTCGACGCCAATAGCTTCACCGTCTCGTGGGAGCCACGGATCGATCAGGCGTTTCAGAGTTACACGTTCTCGCTGGCCGTGACGGACGGTATCCGGCAGGACAGCCGCGCCGTGTCCGTGGAAGTCGTCGCCAACGCCATCTACTCCACCAATATGGACACCGACCCGAATTGGACACTCGACAAGAACTGGGAGTGGGGCGTGCCCGTGGCCAGGGGCGGCATCTTGAAGTACGATCCGAACTCCGGTCATACGGGTCCGAACGTCATCGGGGCACTCCTGCGCGGCAACTATTTGAATAACATGAGCGGGACATTCTATGCCACCACGCCGCCCATCGACTGCCGGGGCTTCAAGGATATCCATCTGAGTTTCTGGCGCCGCCTGACGATCGAGTGGCCCAACGACCGGGTGCGCTTGCAGGTCTCTCAGGACGGCGTGACCTGGACCGATCTCTGGACGCCGGACCGGTCCCCGCTGATGGATGAGGCCTGGACGTTCGTCGATTATGCGGTCCCCGCCGGTATAGGGGACGATCAGCCGACGGTCTACTTCCGCTGGGGTCTCGGCCCGACCAACAGCTCCGTGGCCTATGGCGGCTGGAACCTCGACGATGTCCAAGTCACAGGCGAGCGAATCGCGAACTGACGATCCGCCCCCCAATGAAAAAGGCTGCGAGAGAGGCTCGCAGCCTTGGTGTGACTGAGTGCTGACGAAAACCGGCCGGGTCGCTAGGCGCCCGCCGGGACGATGTAGATCTCGACGCGGCGGTTCTTGGGATTGCCCTTCTTGCTCGGGGCGTTCGGCTCGAGCGGCCGGTACTCGCCGAACCCGCGTGAGCTCAGCCGCTTCGGCTCGATCCCGTCCTTCTCCATCTGCTCGATGACGGAGATCGCCCGATGAGACGATAGAGCACGGTTGGTGGGATGGGCCCGGAGCGTCTCCGCCTTCTGGATGGGGATGTCGTCGGTATGACCCGCCACAATGATGTCAAACTTCTTGGCCTGCTCGCCATTGAGGATCCCGGACAGGCTTTTGATGGCCGCCGCGGCCTGTGGCGCCACGACGTCGCTGCCCTTGTCGAAGAGCAGGTCGCTCTTGAACTTGACCATGCCGCGGCTGGCGTCGTACTCGACCATGTCATTGCCCTTGGCGAAGTCCTCCAGGGCCGTGTTCAACTCGACCGGCAGCGGCGAGCCTCCCAGCAACCGGTCTTGCATGGATTTGATCAGGGCGTCTTTTTCGGCTATTTTCTGTTGCAGGGCCGCGACGTTCTGGCGGAGCGACTCGACCTCGACCCCGCCAGTGGCCTCCGCCGCTTCCAGCTTTCTCTTAAGCTGGTCAAGCTGCAACTGCGCCGCCTGCAACTTGCTCTCCAGATCCGAGATCCGCCCTTGCTGCAACTGGTTCTGCCGCTGCAGATCCGACGACTCGCAACCCCCGATGAACGCTATCCCCGCCGACAGACCGAGCACGATGAGAACGGTTGAAAGTTTGACACTCCGCATTGCCGAATCCTTTCCAAACGACGAATCCTTTTTATGTGTCCTATAAAAGATGAGCGGATGGCTCAGGACCTCATGCAACCAATCACCTACAGCCCGTTCGGCCTTGGCTGTTAATAGAACCACTTTGCAGCGAGTCGTCAAGGGTAATTTAGCGAATATGTGCGAGCGTAGAGAACCTGGCCACGCACCTCCGTGTGACCACAGGGCCCGGCGACTCACTTCTTGCGGATGCTCTCGGCGATGGCCGACAGCAGGACCTCCGGCTTGACGGGCTTTTCCAACACACGCTTGACGGGCAGCCAGGCCTCATCCGGCTCGAAACCGAACGGCAGATTCATCTCCCGCCGGATGCCCGTCATCATGATGATGGGGGTGTCCTTGAGCTTCTCGTTGTCGTGCAGCTCGCGGGCGACGTTGAACCCCTCGTCCTTGGTCGTCATCATCACGTCCAGCAGAATAATGTCCGGGTCCTCGGCCTTGGCTTTCTCAACCCCTTCCTTGCCGTTCGAGGCCGTGTGGACATCGTAGCCCTTGGCATCGAGCAGATTCAAGATCGCCTCGACAAACTCCGGGTCATCGTCAATCATCAGCACCTTTTTCGCCATCGTTTATTTCTCCTTCATTCGGTAGGGTGTGCACTGCACACCACGCTGGTTGCATTCACAGGTTGATGGTGTGCGATGCACACCCTACATTCTTCAGACTGTCGCCTCGGGAGTAATCCACCCACCGGCCGATCCCGGCGACCATCTGCTCCATACAGGCCGGGCAAGCCGCGACGTTTTCGCTTACGCAGCGCTTGTTCGGATAAATCTCATAGTGTCGGCGGTACGGCGCCGGCGTGAAATTCGGCATCAGCACGTTGGCCCCGGCCGCCAAGGCCCTGGGACGCTCATCCCGGCCGTGCAGCGACCCGATCGCTGTCGTCGCGGGGATGTGGGCGTTGCGGCTGACAATCCGGGCCAGGGCCGTCATCTTCAGGGTCATCCACAGGTCCCCGGCGGGCTCTTGGGCCAGCGGCGTCTGCGGATGCGGGATGAAAGGACCGACGCTGATCATGTCGAAGTTGCCTTCTTTGAAGAACTGAATATCGCGTGCCAGATGCGTCACCGTCTGGCCCCGGAGGCCGACGAGGTTGCCCGAGCCGGTTTGATAACCCAACTCCGCCAGGTCCTGTAGACACCTTCTCCTGTTCGCAAAACTCATCCCGGGGTGCAACTGTTCGTGGAGATCCGCGTCCGACGTCTCGATCTTGAGCAAGTATCGGTCGGCCCCTGCCGCTCTCCACAACTGATATTCCGCGCGGCTCCGCTCGCCGACACAGAGCGTCACGGCCAACTCGAGCGAGGACTTGATCTGTCCCATGATCTCGCGGAGCCAATCGGCATCGAGATCGTCCTCCTCGCCGCTCTGGAGCACCACGGTTCTGATGCCGGCGGCCCGGACTTTCTCGGCGGAGGCCAGGATTTGCTCGCGGGTCAGCCGGTACCGCTGGAGCCGGCGGTTGCCCCGATTCAGACCGCAATACAGGCATGTGTTGCGGCAGACGTTGGAGAACTCAATGATCCCCCGCAGCAGCACACCATCCCCGACAAACTGCCGCCGGACCGCCTCGGCGAAGCCAAAGAGCGTGCCAAGCTCCTCCGGGTCCTCCATGCGCAGAACCGCCTCAATGTCTGCCAACTCCGGCTTTTCGGCGGCATAGATCCTTTCGAGGAAAGCCTCGAATTTCGGATTAGCACCGCGGGTCTCTCTCAATCCGCAATGGGCCGATTCTCCGGTGCGCGTATGCATCTACTTTTCCTCTTTGCCGGCCTGTTTCCGGTACTCTTTGAGGATTTGCACGGTCTTCTTGGGCGTCAGCTCGCCGTGGATTCGTTCGCCGATCATGACGACCGGGGCCAGGCCACAGGCGCCCAGGCACCGCGCCGGACCCAGGGAGAACAACCTGTCTTCCGTCATTTCCCCGAAATCGATCTTCAGCTCGTCCTTGATGGCCTGCAGGATCTGCGTGGCGCCTTTGACATAGCAGGCGGTGCCCAGGCAGAGTGAAATCTCGTACTTGCCCGGCGGCGTCAACTTGAAATAATGGTAGAAGGTCGCCACACCCCAGATGTGGGCGGTCGGAATCTGCATTTCCTGGGCGATCTCGTCCATGATCTCGGTCGGCAGATAGCCGTACAGATGCTGCGTCCGGTGCAGCACGTCGATCAGGTGCGAATCCGCGTGTTCCTTCGTCTTCATCTCATCGACGAACTTGCGCAGCTCGACGCGCTTATCGTCAACCACCGGTGCGGTTTTCTCTTTCAACGGAGTCTTTGCCATGTCCAACGTCCTCGTGAATCCCTAGAAATACAAATCTCTCTCGCCTGTCCGGGTCTTTTCGTAGTAGCTCAGGAACGTATCGAAAATTTCGGGCATCTGCTGCTTGACCTGCGCGATCTCCTTGGCGATTACTCTCTCCCCGGCCGCCATCGTCGCCGGGCTCGCGAAATCATCCAACCACTCGCGGAAGGTAATCACGGCATTGAGCTTGCAGAACTGGCCTTCCTTGCCGCTGCGCAGCAGTTTCATGATCTTCCGGCCGGTCCGCCCGCAACGATAACCGGCGGTGCAGAACGATGTGATGGAGCCCGCCTCAGCCAGCTCACGAACCACGTCATCCAGCGAGCGGGTGTCGCCCAGCAAGAACTGCTGGATCTCGCCGCGTTGGGCTCCATCGAGCTGGTCGGCGTAGGCGCCGATGCCGATGCGGGTCGAGGCGTCGGTCTGTGTGCAGCCGAGCGGCAGGACCTCCCGGCGCAGTTGGGCGTTTTCGCGGGCGGTCAGGATCATGCCCGTATACGGCACGGCCAGCCGGATCACCGTCACCAGGCGTTTGAAGTCCTCGTCGCTGACGGCGTACTGCAGATTCTGCACGAAGGGCGTGTTGTGCGCCGGTTCAAGTCTCGGGAACGAGATGGTGTGCGGCCCGATCCCGAACTTCTTCTCCAAATCGATCGCGTGGCACAACAGCGCCATGACTTCGAACTTCCAGTCATACAAGCCGAGCAGCGGTCCGATCCCCACATCGTCCACGCCGGCTTCCAGCGCCCGATGCATACAGTAGAGCCGCCAGCGATAGTTGCCCTTGAGCGTCCCGCTCGGATGCAACTGTTCGTAGGTCTTCTGGTGGTACGTTTCCTGAAAGACCTGGAACGTGCCGATGCCCGCGTCTCTCAGGGCACGCAGCTCCTCGACCTGCATCGGGGCCGCGTTGACGTTGCAGCGCCGGATCTGGCCCCAGCCACGACGCGTCTTGACCTTCACCTCCATGATGGTCCGCAACGTCTCGGCGATATAGTCGATGCCGGATTTCGGGTGCTCGCCGTAAACCACAATCAGCCGCTTATGGCCGATCTGGCCGGCCAACACCTCGACTTCCCGCCGAATCTCGTCCTGGGACAGGATCCGCCGGCTTTCCGCCTGGTTGCTGCTTCGAAAGCCGCAGTAAATGCAATCGTTGACGCACAGATTGCTCACGTACAGCGGCGCGAAGGTCACGATGCGGTTATCGTAGACCTTCACCTTGACCGCCGCAGCGGTCTGCCGCATTTCGGCTAACAGCTCCGGGCCAGTGACGTTGATCAGGCAGGCTGTCTCGTCCGGCGTCAGCGTCTCGATGGCGAGCGACTTGGCCAGAATCTCCCGCACCCGCCGCGGGTCGGGATTCACGTTGACCGCCAGGGACCGCTCGATCGCAGGCTCATCGATGAAGTCTCGGCCGCTGTCGAGATACTCCTCGATCTGCTCGGGTTTGATTCTATTCTTGACCCAGCCGCCTCGTTCGGCGACCGGCTTTTTCTCTTTCGTAATCATGGTCACTTTCACCCCCTAAACCACTTTCAGACTCGGTGAAACGATGCCGCGCGGCGTCTTCGCCCGGTAATGTGTATGCAGCAGGTCGTGCGATTTCTCGCTGAGCGGCCGGCCCAGGTACTCGCGGTAGAGTCTCTGGACGTCCGGGTTGTCGTGGCTGCGGCGGATCGTCTTGCCGCGATCCAGATCGTACAGCGCCTGGGCCCGGGCCTTGAGACACTCCTCATCGAGCGGAATCGAGTTGGCCGTGGCGTACGGCTGACCGCCGCCGCCGATGCAGCCGCCGGGGCAACCCATGATCTCGATGAACTGGAAGCGCTTGCGGTCCTGGCGCACCATCTCCATGACCTTGTGGGCGTTGCCCAGGCCGTGAGCGACCGCGACGCGCAGCTCCTGCCCATCCATCGTGATCCGGCCTTCCTTCACGCCTTTGAGCCCGCGGATGTCGTTGACCTCGATATCGACCAGGGTCTCGCCTGTGTACAACTCGTAGGCGGTGCGAATCGCCGCCTCCATGACGCCGCCGGTGACGCCGAAGATCGTGCCGGCCCCGGAGGACAGGCCCAGCGGCTCGTCGAATTTCTCCGGGTGGATATTGACGAAATCGATGCCGGCGGACTTGATCATCCACGCCGCCTCGCGGGTCGTCACGACGATGTCCGTGGTCCGCAGGCCGTGGACTTCCAGCTCGGGCCGGGCCGCCTCGAACTTCTTGGCCGTGCAGCACATGACCGCGACGCTCAGGATCTTCTTCGGATCGAGCTTCATCTTGTCGGCCCAATAGGTCTTGAACAAGCTCGACGCCATCGACATCGGCGACTTGCACGTCGAGATGTTCTCGATGAAGTCCGGATAGAACTGCTCCATGTACTTCATCCAGGCGCTGGAGCAGGAGGTGATCAGCGGCAGCGGCCCGCCCGATTGGAGCCGTTCGAGCAGCTCACTGCCTTCCTCCATGATCGTCAGGTCGGCGGAGAACTGGGTGTCGAAGACGTAGTCGAACCCCAGCCGGCGCAGCGCCGCGACGAGCTGGCCTTCCATGTTCCGCCCGACGGGCTGGCCGAAAGCTTCCCCGATGGCCGCCCGGACGGACGGGGCGAACTGGGCGACCTTGACCAGACTTTTATCGTTGAGCTTCTCGAACAGCTCCTGCGTGTGGTTCTTCTCGACGAAGGCCGCCGTCGGGCAGACATTGATGCACTGGCCGCAGGTGGAACAGACGCTCTCGGCAAACGGCATATTGTAGGCCGGCATGACGACCGTGTTGAAGCCGCGATACGCTTGGCCGAGACAGTGCACGCCCTGGATTTCCGAGCACATGCGGACGCAGCGCCCGCAGAGAATGCACTTGTCCGGGTCGCGAATCACGCTGGTCGAGGACAGGTCCTTCTCGTAGTGCTTGCGCTCGCCCGTGAAATGCCGGTGGCGAATGCCCATCGCATAAACGAGCCGCTGGAGTTCGCAGTTGCCGTCGCGCTCGCAGGTGTGGCAGTCTTCCGGGTGGTTGTCCACGAGCAGCTCGACGATGTCCCGCCGGGCCTGCCGGACCTCCTTGGCGTTCGTGTAGATCTTCATGCCGTCGGCTACCGGGTAGCAGCAGGAGGCCACGAAGTTCTTCATCCCTTCGACCTGCACGATGCACACCCGGCACGCTCCTTCCACGGACAGTTTCGGATGGTAGCACAGACGCGGGATGTGGTAGCCGCACGTGTCGGCGGCCTGCATGATCGTCTGGCCGGAATCGACCTTGTAGGGCTTGTCGTTGATCGTAATCGTGATCTTCTTGTTGTTGTCCATTTCAGTCCTCAGATCTCAGCAACCGTTTGCAGTGTGCCCGTAAGGACATTCGAAGAAACGCCTGACGGCGTCACTACAAACACGGTCATGCCTTCGCGATGGCCTCGAACTTGCAGGTGTTGAAGCACATGCCGCAGTGAACGCATTTATCCTGGTCGATAGCGTGCCGGCTCTTGGCAACGCCGGAAATGGCCCCCACCGGGCAAACCCGCCGGCAGGCGCCGCAGCCGACGCACTTCTCGACGATCTCGTAATTGATCAGGCTCTTGCACACCTTGGCCCGGCACTTCTTTTCCTTGATATGCTCTTCGTACTCCTCACGGAAGTTCTTGATCGTGCTCAGGACGGGATTCGGCGCTGATTGTCCGAGGCCGCAGAGCGAGGCTTTCTTGATCATGGTGCCCAGGCGTTCCAGCTTCTCAATATCACCCGGCAGACCCTTGCCCTCTGTGATCCGCGTCAGGATTTCCAGCATGCGCTTGGTGCCTTCACGACAAGGCGTGCACTTGCCGCACGATTCATCCTGGGTGAATTCGAGGAAGAACCGGGCGACATCGACCATGCAGGAGTCTTCGTCGATGACGATCATGCCGCCGGAGCCCATGATCGAGCCGGCCTTGGCCAGCGATTCGTAGTCGATAGGCGTGTCGAGGTATTGCTCCGGCAGACAGCCGCCCGAAGGACCGCCCGTCTGGATCGCCCGGATCCTCTTGCCGAAGGGGATGCCGCCGCCCACGTCGTAGATGATCTCGCGCAGGGTCGTGCCCATGGGGACTTCGATCAGCCCCGTATTGACGACCTTGCCCGCCAGGGCGAAGACTTTGGTGCCCTTGCTGGTCTCGGTCCCGACCGTCCGAAACCAGTTGGCCCCGTCCAGGATGATGACCGGGATGTTGGCCCAGGTCTCGACGTTGTTGATCACCGTCGGCTGGCCATAGAGTCCCACGGCGGCCGGATACGGCGGCCGGGGCCGGGGCATGCCGCGCATCCCCTCGACCGAATGGATCAGGGCCGTCTCCTCGCCGCAGACGAACGCGCCGGCCCCCAACCGAATCTCGATGTCGAACGAGAAATTCGAGCCCAGGATATTCCGGCCCAGCAGGCCGTGCGCCCGGGCGTCCTCGATGGCCCGCCGGATCCGCCGAATCGCCAGCGGATACTCGGCCCGGATGTAGACGAAGCCCCTTTCCGCTCCGATGGCGTAGCCACCGATGGTCATACCCTCCACGACCGTATGCGGATCGCCTTCGATGGCGCTGCGGTCCATGAAGGCCCCGGGGTCGCCCTCGTCGGCATTGCAGATGATGTATTTCGGCGTCGCCTTCTCGGCGGCGGTCAGTTTCCACTTGCGCCCGGTCGGAAAGCCCGCCCCACCGCGCCCGCGCAGCCCCGACTTCTCGACTTCCGCGACCACCTGCTCCGGCGTCATATCCGTGATCGCCTTCGCCAGGGCCTCGTAGCCGCGCAGGGACAGATAATCGTCAATATTCTCCGGGTCGATGATGCCGCAGTTGCGCAGCGTGATCCGCATCTGCTTGCCGAAGAACTTCGCATCGCCGAAGACGCGGAAGAAGCGGTTGTACAGGTGGTCCTCTTGGATCGCCAGCCGCGCGAGCGGACGGCCGTGGACCAGATGTTCTTCCACGATCTCCGGAATGTCGTCCTCCGTCACCCGGCCATAGATCGTGTAGCCCGGGTTGACGACCAGGATCGGGCCTTTATCGCACATGCCGAGGCAGCCGGACAAACCGATAGTCGTTGTGTCGGTCAGCCCGTGTTTGGCCAATTGCTCCTGCAGGGCGGCCGCCAGCTTGCGCGACCCGCTGTTGATGCAGGCGGTCCCATCGCAGAGGATAATTCGATACGGTGTTATGTTCACGACGTCTTTCCTTCCTAATCGATGACCCACTCCTTGATGATCTCGCCGTTCTTGAGGTGGCGGTCGATGATCTGCTGGGCCCGCTCTTTGTCCACCCGGCCGTACTTGACGGGACTCTTGCCCGCCTCGATCACCTCGACGGTCGGCTCCAGATTGCAGCGGCCGGCGCAGCCTTTCTGACTCAAGTACACATCCGTCAGGCCGCGACTGACGGCCTTCTGAAAGACTTCCATCACATCTTTGGAGCCGGCGGCGATCTCACACGTCGCCATGCCCACGTAGACCCGCTTCGTCGAGAGATAGCCCTTGCCGATAATACGGCTGACGGCCTCGGCACGCTTCTTCCTGATCAATTCCAATGGGGTTGACATCTCCTCAGTTCCTTTCGATCTGGAATACGAACGAGTTCCCGTGCTCGCGGGCGAGGGCGGTGATGTTGCCACCGTGCCGCTCGATGATCTGCTTGGTGATATACAGACCCAGGCCGGTCCCCTTGACCTTCTTCGTCTCCGGGTTGTCGAGCCGGGAGAATTTCTGGAACAGTTTCGCCCGCTGCGCCTCGCTCAGGGGCGTCGAATCGTTATAGACCTCGACCTCGACCTTGCCGTCGATCGGCCGGGCGGTGACCTTGATCTGTCCGGCGTCGGGGCTGTACTTGATCGCGTTGCTGACGAGATTGTTGGCGACGATCTGCATCAGGTCCGAGTCCGCCTGCACGACCAGGTCGGGACTGATCTCGTTGGCAATCTGCAGGCCCTTCTTGGACGCGATGGGGGCCAGCGAGGTGATTGAGATGTCGAAGACGTCCTTCTTGAGGTTCAGCCCGGTCTTGTTGACGGCAAGCTCGCCGCGCTCGATCCGGCCGAGGTTCAGGAACTTCTTGACCGTCGCGTCCAGGTAATCGAGATTCCGCGCGAGAGAATCCATCGCCTTTCGCTGCTTGAAGTTGACCAGACCGAGATAGCCGTCGCGCACGGCGTACGCGTTCATCACCGCCGAG
>Ga0315289_10009202_pt1 | contig 14230 bp, 13 predicted proteins | sample YL17G11_40_MG_FD_203452 | JGI IMG/M metagenome (GOLD analysis project Ga0315289, IMG submission 203452) | Sediment microbial communities from Yellowstone Lake, YNP, Wyoming, USA - YL17G11_40 | ecosystem: Environmental > Aquatic > Freshwater > Lake > Sediment | place: USA: Wyoming | collected...
AATCAAAAATCATTATTTTATTCTATCTTTATACCTTCTTTGTGACATTCCCGGTTATTAATTAATTTATTGAAACATATTTAATTTTCAAAAAGATTCTTTTATCATCCTAATTAATCCCTTCAAAGAGTCATCCCTCATAAAAAGAAGAATTAATCCGTATACTATTATGCAGATTATTAAAATCTTAAATATGTTTACATCATAAATCCTACAACCATAAATAATGACTCCTATTAAACCACTGGCAAAAATGTATCGGAAAAGGGATGATAACAAAACCGATTCTCCAATCGCTTTATAAACTACAAATAAAAATAGACTCAACATAATAAGCTCAGTAATGAATGCCGTAATAGCCGCTCCTATAAAATCAAATTTTGGAATTAAAATTAGATTCAATGTTACATTTACAATTACTCCTAAACCCGTTATTATTGGATATGCCCTTTGTCTGTGAAGTGCAATTATCATTGAACCTAAAATATGACCAGGAAATGTCATAAATGCAGCCCAGATAAGAATCCTGAGCGCTGGATGTGCCACAAGATATTGTTGTCTGAATATCAATATAAATTTATCAGAATTCATCGATACAATAACTGCCATCGGAAAACCTAAGAGTAACATCCAGTCTATAGACCTTCTATAAAGTATCTTAAGTTTATTAATATCTTCTTTATAAAATCTCGACATTAATGGGAATACAACAACCATTAATGAAGCGGGAATAATATCAGATATTTCGACAAACTTATGCGCAACACCATAATTCGCTACTGACTCATCTCCTTTGAACCAAGATAGCATTATAGTATCAATTCTATAATAAATGAAACCAAAAGCTGCTGATAAACCTAATGGCAAAGCGAGAAGAAATATTTTTTTGATTAGTGTGAAATCAACTTTGAAACTGAACTTAAAACGTCCCAATGTAAATATTAATAACAAAAACATTATGATAAAAAACATTAATACCCAGTTAAAAATGAAACTTGATAACTGATAACCTTTCTTAATGAAAAAATATGTGGTTAGAAAAAATACGAGACCCCCAACTACATTCGCAATTCCAACAAATATCATCTTTAATTCAATTCTGAAGAGCATTTCAAAAGATTGACTTAAAGCAAGTATGAAAAAAGTTAGAGAAGAAAATGCCACAAGACCTATTATTAAATTATTATATTTAGAAGGTTGAAAATAATGAAACACAAGAATGATTACAATTGATAAAATATAAACAATAAATCCTAAAGCAATTTTTAAGACAATAGCATTGCTCAAATAATGGTCTAATAAACTTCTGTTATTAGAAATTTCTCTTATAGTTATGCTGTTTACGCCAAGATCAATTATAATTGAAAGGATTGTGATAAAAGAAGTAATAAATGTATATTTTCCAAAAGATTCTTTGTCTGAAGAAAAATAATTTATAATCAGATAAATTGCTAAAAATTTGAGAGCAACGCTTAAGATATTGCATACAATATTGATGGCACTATTTGAGAATATTTTACGTTCTAAGGTCATTTTTATCCAATATGAAAATTACTACCTTACATAATTATAAGGACTTTGTCAGTTATTAACTTGTTATGTATAAATAACATCTGTTAATAATCATATTATTTATTTTATTTCAAGAGTATTTCTTTCATAGATAGTAAAATAAAAATTGTAGTGATAGCATTGGTATATCCATCTTAATAATTACCCGAATCCAGCGATAAGAAGAATTAGTCCTTTTAATGCTCCGTTAGGAGCATAATGGTTATAGAAAATAAAGTAGAAATAAATTGCGTATCCTCTTCTCTTTCTTTTGCCACAAAGGGACAATAGCTAAGGGATTATACACATCCATTCCGCTCTCTTCGGAGCGGATAAATTTTGTGTTTATTCTTTTTTTCTATAAGCATTTCACTCCTTTCGGAGTGAATTGGGAACGGTTTTAAAATTGTTCCCTACAAAGTGAATCAAGGACAAGATTAAAGTAAGATACCATTGCATTTAAAAAAGAACATTCTCAAAATTATTGCTGGATTCGGATAATTAATTAAAAATGCCTTATAATCAGCGATTGAAATTTAATTAATCACTTGAAACTTTAATTTGAAATAATAATATTTTTATTAATTTAGTATCATCTCTTATATTTTAAAAGATCATTCAAGTAAAATACAAGAGGTATAACTTATGAAACAAAAAGTAAATATAATTGCTGTCTTCTCAACGATCTTATTTTTAACAATCTGTTTTATAATAACAATACAATATGGAAGGATAATAATACTCAAGAAAGAAGTGAAAGTATTTGAAAGCTTGGGGAAATCAAAAAATATTGAAGATATAATTAAAATATTAGGAAGAGAGAAAGTGGGAAAATTAAATAAATCAGAAATATCAGGTTTTATAAAAGAGAAATGGTTTAATATTAATGATTATGATTATTTTTATTCATACAATTTTATTTATACAAGAACTCTAATAATATTTTGTGATAATGAGGGTAATTTAAAGGGATTTTACCTACACAGAACTTAATCTTATTATTATTTTACATTTGTTAATAAAAAATTACAGACGAATATCCAACGACATAATCCCCTTTTATGCCTGTTACGTCGTTGGAGTTTGTGTATTTGAGCACTTCAGCAGTTTTTGCTCCTAATGCCTTTGTCACCTTCATCAATATATAAATCGGTCCTGCACCACAAGCCATATAAGTATCTCTCTTGATACCGTCTATCATTTTGGAGGCATCATACATTTTGACTGCTTCAAGGAATTTTCTATCTTTATTCACGCATTCATTGTAAGAATATCCATGAAATAAATCAGAACTGGCTACAAATAATATGTCTTTCTCTTTCCCTAAAACCTCTTTGAGTATATCTGATATATAATCACAATTTTTTTCGCCCTGGTCACCAATCAATACCGGAACAAGAGTAAAATTCTCTAAAACACTTTGTAAGAATGGAACCTGCACTTCCAATGAATGCTCATATCTATCAGCAGAGGCTACATAATGAAAATCGGGATATTCAATGAGTTTATCCACGATTTTTCTGTTTGTAGGAACATCGCCGAGTGGTGTTCTGAATGCCTTTCCAGAAAAAATTGATGCACCCTGAAAAATAGCTCGATGACTTGGTGCGATTACCACAGCAGTATTAATAGATTTTCCCTGAACTTGTTTATATCCAAATGCTGCTACTTGTCCTGAATACATATATCCTGCATGAGGTGCAATAATTCCTATGATGTCCTTATCTTTCCTATTAACATCAACATTATCCATAAATTGCTTTATTTCTTTTGATAATCCATCAGGATTAGAAGTATAGAATTGTCCAGCAACTGCAGTTTGTCTTATTTCTTCAATGTTATTTTTCATTGTTATACCTCACATAGGGGACAAGCGTATATCGTCTGTTCCCCAAATTCAAATTTTAATCCTCTAACAAGTATTTTTCTTAAACATCAACATTATTGTCAAGAAGGAAAATAAATTAGCAATGTAAAACGGTAGCAAGCCACTACACTCCAAATAAAAATCCAAATAAATTTCCTTGAATATGAAGTATTTTAATTGTAATTAAACGTCTTGAAAATTTTAAGATGAAAAAATGAAGGCAAGTTCTATGCGTATTATTGACCGTTATATTTCTCACGAATTTTTATATTCTTTATTTGCATCAATTTTTATTTGCACAATCATATTGCTAATTTTTTTGATAACAAGTAATATAGATGATATCCTTGGGAATAATGTTTCAATTACAGATACAATAAGGTTTCTGATTTATAGTATTCCTTTTACAATCGTTCAGATTATCCCAATTGCTGTTGTAATAGCAGTCTTATTTTCTGTTGGTGGAATGTCTAAACATAATGAGATATTAGCTATGGTTACAAGTGGTGTAAGTAAATATAGATTTTTATTACCACTTGCAATTCTTGGTGTTATAATTAGTTTCTTAACAATTTTCTTTAATGAAAGTATTGTGCCTGTGACTCAATCAAAGGCAAATGATATTAAACAAAGAACCATAAGAGGGAAAAAGATTTTAGAAAGGGGAGAGGTGTTTGTTAAGGGTCGGGGAAATCGCTTTTATAGTATGACAACTTATATATCAAATCCACCAATGATGATTAATCCAGTCATTGAAGATGTAAACGATAATAATGTATATTTTACGAAGAGGATTGATGCTACAAAAGGAATTCTTATTAAGAATAAAGATGAGAAGACCAAACCATATTGGAAATTCTATAATGTTACTATAAGAGAATTTGATGAGAATGGACTTATTAAGTATATTCAACATTATAAAGAGTATGATTTGGTTCTGGAAGAGAATCTGGAAACATTTTTGAGTGTTGAGAAAAAACCTGAGGATTTGAATTTTCTTGAATTATGGAGATATATAAGCATTCTTGAGAGTCAAGGTGCGATTGTTGATTATTATCCCGACTTATATTTAAAAATTTCTTTTCCATTTTCTGCATTAATATTAATACTCATAGCACTTCCTTTTGCCTTCAAAGTTAAATCAGGTGAAATGTTACTTGGATTTGGAATCGGAATTATGATTGCCATTTGTTACTATGGAACAACAGCATTTTTCTTAACGATTAGCAAAATGGGTGTAGTTCCGTCTCTAATAGCAGTTTGGTTACCGAATATTGTCTTTGCTTGCATTGGATTATATATGTTTAAGAAATTCGCATAAGATAATGGTTATAAATTGAAATCTCTGAGGAACTACGAGATTCTTCGCTTCGCTCAGAATGACAATGCTTGTAGTGTCATTGTGAGGAGGCGAAGCCGACGAATCAATCTCGTTTTTAAATAACTTGGATAGTTTTTCAGAGGTCTCAATATAGGACAATATGAACGAGAAAGAAAAAGATAATAAAAATAAGTCTACAGAACCTCCCTGGATTTCTTCTTCCGAAATTCTTAATATTCATGAGAAATCCTTCAAATCACAAAATCAAAAAGTTACAGTCCAGGAGAGTGAGAAATATAAATTCATCTTCTTTGATTATATGTTTATTTTCGTTCTCTTTGTCTTATCCTTTGTTTTAACTTTCTCTACTGTAGACGATTATGGTTTATGCTGGGACGAGGCTTATTATTACGAACCTTCAGAACAAGCATCCCTATTTATAAAAGATTTTTTTAAAGGTGATATAGATTTTTCTCAGAAAAGTGTTGATAGCTATTGGGACAAGATTGTTGAACTTCCTGCTTTTTGTAAAATCTTGTGGGGTTCAGGGATATTATTTTTCGATGGCTTATTATGGCACGTCACCGCCTTACGCTTACCAAATGTTATTATTTTCTCTCTTCTAATTGTATTAATATACATATTTGTATTACCCTACTATGGACGCACAGTTGCGGCAGCGGCATCCATTTCCTTCTTAATTATTCCAAGAATCTTTGGACATTCTCACATCGCAGAAACAGATATGATAATAACATTTATGATTTTGCTTACAACATACACCTGGTTGAAAGGATTGAATTCTGTTATATGGAGTATCATTACTGGAGTCATTTTCGGATTAGCCTTAAATACAAAAATCAATGCATTCTTTTTACTTCCTGTGCTTGTTCTTTGGTCTCAAATTTATCATAGAAAAAAATATATTAATAATTTATTTTGCATTTTATTCATTTCGCCAATTGTCTGGTTTCTAACTTGGCCCTGGTTATGGAGTGATACTCTAATAAGGCTTTTGGATTACCTTAAATTTCATACTACTCATCAGTTAACAAGCACTTATTATTTTGGAAAGTTATATCAAAATATCTCAGCACCATTTCATTATCCTTTTGCGATGACATTCCTTACTCTTCCCTTAACAGTTCTTGTTTTTTCTTTAATCTCTTTCATATTCATATTCAAGAATACTCGTTCAAAACCAATAGGAATTTTAATTCTTCTGAATGCATTGGTGCCTTTATTAATCAATGCTTTACCATCGTCGCCCACCTATGATGGAATCAGACTTTTTATGCCAGCCTTTCCATTTATAGCTATAATGTCGGGGATAGGATTAGGCAAAATCATTGATTGGATTGATAAGAAATCACCTGTCTATTTCAAATATAAAAATATTTCTCTGACACCTTACTTTTTCATTTTAATTATTTTCCTAATCGGGATATATGAGATATATAAAATTCATCCTTATGAACTTTGCTATTTTAACCAATTTATTGGAGGAGTAGAAGGAGCTCACAACAAAGGTATGGAGACCACTTATTGGGGAGAAGTTATTAATGAAGATGTAACAGATTATATCAATAAGAACATTCCGAAAAATGCAAATGTAAAGTTATTAGCTCTTCATGAAAAAATATTTGAGTATTATCAAAAATGGGGAATCATAAGGGAAGATATAAAGTTTGATGGTGAACCCCCTTATGATTTTCACATCTTATTATGCAGGCAAGGTTTTTTTGGAAGAGCTGAAGATATGATTTATAATGCGAAGATGCCGAAACACATCTTCGCATTAAATAATGTTCCATTGCTTATCATTGCAGATACAAGAGAATTGAAATATTTACAATAGAGAACAAAGTCGAATTAACCTTGTTGTAAAGCTGTTTTAGAAAGATTAATCAATTCAGAGAATGCCTTTGTATCTTTGACTGCCAAATCAGCAAGGATTTTTCTATTGATCTCAATACCAGCCTTTTTTAATCCATTGATAAAATTGCTATAACTAATCCCATAACTTCGAGCAGCAGCATTGATTCTACTAATCCATAGAATTCGGACATTTCGCTTATTTTGTCTTCTATCACGATAAGCATAATTTAATGCTCTACTAACAGCTTCCTTTGCAGTTCTATATAATCTTGATTTTGAGCCAAAGAAGCCTTTGGCAAGTTTCATAATTTTTTTTCTTCTTTTTCTTGAAGCGACTGAATGTTTTACTCGTGGCATTGTAATCCTCCTCCTAAAATCTCCGATTTAAGTCTGAATAAGTTTTTTGATATTTTTAGCATCCGCAGGACTAACTAAAGTTGATTTTCTTAAATTGCGTTTCCGTTTAGGTGATTTTTTTGTTAAGATATGACTATGAAAAGCCTTATATCTTTTAAGTTTTCCTGAGGCTGTCACTTTAATTCTTTTAGCAGCAGCCTTTTTCGTCTTAAGTTTTGGCATTAATAAATCTCCTTCTTATGCAATCAAATACATTCAATAGATTTTGCCAAATTTATATACAAAATCAAAGTCCATTTGGCTTTGTAGTACTTTTTATCCAATAAAAAAAATAACAATAAGCGAGAAATTAACAATATCTGATATGAAGAGGTCAAGACTTTTTTAATAAAATTTTAAGACCATTTGGTAAGAGCAATTTGAAGTCTATGTCTTTGGACCCAAAACTATACTCATTGTCTTGCCCACCAAAGAATATTCATTTTCCACCACAGCTGTGTCCGCTAACGTCTCTATTATTTTATTCATCAACAGTTTGGCTTGTTCCATATACATCATTTCTCTACCACGAAAGACTAATGTAAACTTGACTTTGTTACCCTCAATCAAAAAATCTTTTGCATGCTTAATTTTAATAGATAGGTCATGCTGGTCAATATTAGGTCTAATCTTAATCTCTTTAATTTCAATGTGTTTTTGTTTCCTCTTCGCCTCCTTAGCCCTACGCTTCTTTTCATAAAGGATCTTCCCGAAATCTGTAATCCTACAGACGGGCGGATCGGCTTCTGGGGCAACTTCAACAAGGTCAAGCTCTACCTGTTTTGCTTTTTCCAGAGCTTCCCTAATAGGAACAACACCTAACTGTTTACCATCCTCACTTATTAATCTTACTGCATCCACTCTGATTTCTTCATTGACACGTATGTTTCCTTTAATTACGCTTTCCTCCTTTGGTTAAATTTGTAATCTACATTCATAAAGGATATTATAATGTTTTTATCTTTCTTTAAACCCATCGTGGTGGGTGATACTGGAATTGAACCAGTGACCTCTGCCATGTCAAGGCAGCACTCTAACCAACTGAGCTAATCACCCCTTTTATGGATTTAATTTTCTTGACAAAGCAATTTATAATTTTACAATTTAGATTTCAAGTATTTTTTTATTTTATTTAATAAGATGAAGGGGGAAGAAGTTATGGAGAATTTGAGTGGAGTTGAAAAAAGAAAACACCCAAGACTTATGAATACGAATCTTCCTTTGAAATTTCAGGTGGGCAGACCTAATAAAAATACCTTCTGGGTCTTAAGAGACATTTCAAAAGAAGGAGCGCGAGTCGAATTTTTAATTATTCAGGACCCACCCAATTTCAAAGTGAGTGATGAAATCCCTTTCTCATTGTCTATTATGAATCCTTATCAAGATATTTACTGTAAGGCACAAGTCAAAAGGATATATTATGAGACGAGAGGTACCAATCGGGTCTGTGGATTAGGTCTTCAGCTTAAAGGTATTGATGAAACATCAAAAGAAAAACTGAGTCTTTTCATTGAAGAAAGAAGTGATTAATGATTTAATTCAATTGTTCGTTTCTTTTTTAAGTTAGATTTTTAGGCATTACTATTGGTAAGATAGTGATAGCCATCAGTGGAGATGTTGGCTCAAAAGTAAATGAGTTTATGGGCGTCATTAAAACTATTTTTATGATTATTTGCCTAACTATTATTATTTTCATATAACTCTATTCAATCTTTTTCAAATGTGATAATATATTCTTCTTTATCTTTGAATCCACAATACCAGCTTAATAATTACCCGAGTCTATCGATAAGAAGAATTGTTTACTTAAATGCTCCATCAGGAGCATAATGTTTATATAAAAAAAAGAAATATAATGTTATTTCCCTTTTCTTTTGCCCCAGAGGGGCAAAATGTAAATGGTCTTAATATATATTCCGCTCCCTTTGGAGCGGATGAATTTTGTGTTTATTCTTTATTTCTATAAACATTTCACTCCTTTCGGAGTGAATAAGACTTTTCACTTGCTAAGTGAATCAAGTATAATGACAAAGTAAATACCATTGCGTTCAAAAAGAAAATTCTTAAAATTATCACTGGATTCGGGTAATTATATTACAATGACAGGCAAGTCAATTTTATTTTAATTTCAACTTGACAAAGCAATTTTCAATCGACAATATCCAAAGATTTTTTATCAATTTTAAGAAATTGTAATATCTGTTACACCAAAATTGAACTTTGTAATATTCAGTTATAAAGAATTCTAAATTTTAGGAGTAAAGATGAAGTTATCAAAGTATTTTATTATTTTCATTTTTATCGTAGTGTTTTTGATCCCTTATTTTTCTTTTTCAGCAACATACCGAGTTGTCAGCTATAACACATTAAACTTTAATTTTAGTTCGATGCCTTCATTGGGTCACGACCGCGATAGGGTACTTGCATTCAGGGATATTCTGGATTCAATTGATGCTGATATAGTTGTTGTTCAGGAGATGATAAATAGTGCTTCTGCCACTTTCTTTCGTGATAGTGTTTTGAATTATACTGTATCTGGTGAATACAGTATGGCACCTTTTATTGACTATCCTTCTGATACTGACAGTGCTCTTTATTATAAATCTAATGTAACATATATTAGTTATAATTATTATTACGATCCCGATAATTCTCCAAGATATATGATGGAGTATACTCTTAGTGTGGAGGAGCAAGAATTTAAAGTTTATTCAATACATCTTAAAGCAAGTGAGGGCAGCGATAATGAAACGAGAAGGAAACTGGATGCTGAACTTCTTAGACGAACGGTGCTAAACGAATTATCTCAAAATTATCATTTCTTTGTATGTGGTGATTTTAATATTTATTCTTCCGCTGAACCAGCGTATCTGGAATTTCTTGCCGACCAATCTTCAACGCCACCGGGAGAAAATAATAACGGCCGCTCACAAGATTTTATTGGAACAACCTGGGACCATGATGATATACCATTAACATTATATATATATCTAACACAATCCACAAGAACAGATACTTTACCTGATAGTGGTGCAACAGGTGGGCTTGATGACAGATTTGATTTGATTCTTTGTTCCTATGCGTTAACGAATTCAACTGCTTTGGAATACATTTCTAATTCTTATACTGTCTATGGGAATGATGGCAATCATTATAATAAGGCAATTACTGACTTCCCAGTATTTGACCCACCGGGTCCTGCTGATGCTAATGACTTATTAAATGCTTCAGATCATCTCCCCGTCTATGTAGAGTTTGAGAATATCCCTGCAGTAGATGATTATTTACTCTACTAATCCTAAAACTTCCCCCTCACCTTAATCCTCTCCCCAGAGGGGAGAGGGAAGGGTGAGGGGGTATATTCATCCATAAAGAATTACAAACAGTTTAATGTTTTATAAAAAATTCAAAAGCTTTTAATCCGCTCAGTGTTACAGCAGTAACAATGAGTCCAGCAAGAATAACTCCAAGTAAGAGTAAAAAGATTGATTTTTTCTTATCAAGGTCAAATATGAATGCTGCTACAGCGCCTGACCAGGCACCTGTCATTGGTAATGGAATTCCAACGAAAATCACTAATCCAATCTCTTCGTATTTTTCGATTATCTTACCTTTCTTTCTTGTATGCTCAAAAACCCAGGTGAAAAACTTCTCACATAATTTTGAACGTTTCATTAAATAATCAGCAATGTAACCCAATAAATATAAATAAGGGATTACAGGAATCATATTTCCTATAACAGATAAAATGAAAGCTGGAATTAGGGGCATCTTAAATGCCAATAATGCTAAAGGTAAGCTTCCCCTTAATTCAAATATTGGTAACATTGAGACTAAAACAACAATGACGCCGGGATGAATGCCTTTTCCTTCAAGCCATTGAACAATTTTGGGTTTTTGAAAATTTGTTTCACTCTCTTCTGCATATACAAAATGAGAAACTAAAAGCAAAAGTATTATAACAATAAATAAACGTTTAATTGTTCGTTCTCCATTATTTGAAGTTTCCTAAGTGAAAATTTTTAGATAAGATTAGTCAAGATTTTTCTAAAAAACTGGAGATAAATATAAATCGTTTATCCTGATTTTTAATTAAACATTTTTCATATTTAACCGATATAGTAATTAAAGGAGACAATTTGAGAATGGAAAAAAACGATGGTTGTTTACCACGATTGAATCAAGTTATCTGGCAAATAAAGGTAAGAGAAGTCCCTCCTATTTACAAATATAGAGGCTATGTTAATGGTATCTGGTTCAAAGATTTTGTGGAACCAAAAGTCTCCGCAGGATTAATGGAAACCCTCATCAACGAAATCACTGCTTATGTGTACAATAACATTTTAAAGGATTATTGATAATATTATTTTTTCAATCCAATAAATTCTATTAATTCTTCTTTTGTTGTCTTTGCCTTATCCCCAAAATCACCAATCTCTATGGCTTTACCATCAATTTCTATGATAAGGTTGTTTCCTAATTCCAAATAACTTTTGATTTCAGGTTTAAGGTCTAATAAAGTGAAATAGGCATCACTCATATAACCAATCTTCAGAATCTTCATACCCTCTTTATATTTCGAATCTATCCACTTTTCATTTCTATATTCAAATGTTTTGTCTTTAACTTTAATCACTCTTGTTATTGTAGCTTTATCAACATCTGTCTTTTTCAAATCTTTAATTCCCACACTTAAATCCACAGCGGATTTTCCAGCCTGTGTCGTCATATAACTCCCTGCTTGAGGGACTGGTGAGGCTTGGGAAAGAGGCACTGCTGAAAGCTCTCTCATTGCCTCAGGCGCCCTCTGACCTTCAGGCACCGCAAAGGAATAATATCTTTCTCTCATTACTCTCCCTTGATTTTGGGTAACATTCATTCTTTCATAAACACTCTCATCCTCAAGTATCAGATAAGATGTGTATGGAGTCACAATTCCAAATTCTTTACTTAATGCCACGATTTCATCCACAAGTTCTTTTTCTTCACCATTCAACCTTATTGCATCAAGTAAATAGCCCACTTTTCGATTTGCCCATAATTTTGCAATGAAATCATTTTCAGAACTGACTTTTGGGAATTCAATTTCATACTCATATTTTTTCTCTTCTCGACCCACCTTGCCCTTTAGTTCTATCAAGATTTCACCGAATTCCTTATATCTTGCTAAGATCGAAACTTGTGAACCCTTGAATAAATCCGGCATTTCTTTAGGATAAACATCATATAATTTTACCATAGAAGTTGTGAAGGACAGATTAGTTAATACAGGATAATTAATCTTATCAAAAAATGATGATACCTTTACTTCTATATCTTCTTCTGGTTTGATATACTCTGAATAAGATTGAGTTATTTCAGATATTTTATCAAGCAAGTGAGTATTGACATCGTATCCAGCACCGAAGGTAAAAATTCTCACCTTTTTATTTTCTGCTTTTATATTGTCGATAATGGAATTAATATCAGTGATACCAACTGTGGGTTTCCCATCCGTGAGAAAGACAATGGTGCATTGATTCTGTGCTTGCTCGGTAAATGCGATAGCATCTTGCAGAGCCTCATTAATATTTGTTCCACCAGTCGCTCTCATATTTTTAATAAATCTCACAGCTTCCTCAACATTATTACTTGAATGCTCCAGAAACTTTGCTCTAAACAACTCAACATCAGTACTGAATCTCACGATATTAAATCTGTCTTTGTCGTTCAGATTTTTGATACAATATTCGAGCGCATCTTTAACCTGCTCAATTTTGTTATCTTTTGCCATCGAACCAGACGTATCTATAACAAAGATTACATCCTTTGCAATAATTTGTGTCTCTTTCACTTCTACATTTGGGGAAATTAAAATCAAGGCATAACCATCCTCACCTTTCTCCCTGTATGATAAAACACTTATCCCCATATCTGCCTTTGATAAGGAATAAAACAATTCGAAATCTTTACTTAAATCCGCCGATTCTTCCTCAAATCCAATTATGGCTTTTTTGTCACCCTTCCTTGTGATACCGATTTTATGAGATGGTGAATATACGTTCTTAATCCCGTCTTGAGATGTTATCTCGATTTGCATTGTGAAATCCTCAAGAAGCTTTCTATATTGTAGAGGTGTTTTCAGAGGATATGTATACTTGCAGAGTCCACTATCATAACTTAAAATTTGTGAAAATCCTATTTCAATCTTTTGCTCCCCATTAGCAGGAATGGGATAAACTCTTGCTTTGAACAAATCATCTCCCAAATATTCAAGCAATCCGGGGTCGCGCATTTTGCGGACAATGTCTTCATAGATTTTTCTCGCTTTCTCTTTTTCAATTAGTTCACCTGAGGTTTTTTGACCGTTGATATAAATATAAAAATCTGTGACACTTGCTCCTTTTGGGACAGGAAAGATATATGTAGCTTCGATAGGGCGATTCACTTTATTTATGAAGACCTGTTCGACTTTTGTCGTGGCGACTTTGTCTGTTATTTTGACATCAACTCGTTGGTATTTAATATCTAATGGTGGATAGTGCTCATCCACAGGGATTAATATCGCTATTGGATATAAGGTTGATGACAACAAGACCAAAAAGAAAATACTCATTAATAATTTGAAATCGATAATGTTTATCTTTTTCATTTTATCAGTCTCCTATTTTTATTTTCTACAATAACTGACTACTAATTTCACAAAATGTTCCAGAAAAATTATTCTGTGGCAGAAACATTTATGCAACAATTAATAATGTGTAATAAATCAACATCTTTAGATACAAATAATTATTGCATTTTAGCCACTTTAATAATAAACAAAATATTTCAATAATATTTTCTGATGATTAAAAAATGCAGGAGAAAAAAATGCAATATGTCATAGGAGTTGATGGTGGTGGGACTAAGACGAGAGGAATAATTGCGGATGAGAAGGGACAGGAGATTGCTGAATATATTGTTGGTGCTACGAATCAGCATTCTGTCGGATTTGATAAGGCAAAGGAAAATCTGTTTTCTTTATTTGATTATTTAATGAGTCAAGCCTCAACTTCGGAAAAGAATGTAGTAGGAGTCTGCATTGGCTTGGCTGGGATTGATAGAAAAGAGGATGAGAAATTATTTGAAAGTCATCTCGTTAAAAAATTTCCATTAGCTACCATAAGAGTGTATAATGATAGTTTTATTGGACTCTATGGGGGCTGTCATCAGCCTTATGGAATAATGGTGAATTC